>ERZ833782.2501-NODE-2501-length-11930-cov-14.821053_pt1 | contig 11930 bp, 9 predicted proteins | sample MGYA00519577_ERZ833782 | MGnify/ENA primary metagenome ERZ833782 (study PRJEB31850, sample SAMEA3708745) | human gut metagenome | biome: human gut; feature: human-associated habitat; material: faeces | place: China | collected 2014 ...
TCTTATTTTCGGACAACGGAACAAAACAGTCCCGGCTTGATGCAATTTGCCAATCGTAACTCCCCAGAACCACCCTACACAGGGAAACTCATATCACCCACAAACCAGCATTTGTGATATGCGTAATTGCGCAAATAAGATTTCACATTATGTGCCAGCCCGGCACAGGAAAGAGGATTTAATATGTTATGGGACACGCATATGCACAGCCAGTTTTCCGGCGACAGCCACACACCGCAGGAAGACATGATCGCTGCTGCAAGACAAAAAAATTTAAAAGGAATCTGTTTTACAGACCATCTTGACATTGACTATCCGGACGAACCGGAGACATTTTTGCTGGATCTGCCGAATTATGTCTCTTCCGTGGAGGCAATGCAGGAGAAATATAAGGAAATTCTTCCGGTACGACTCGGCATTGAACTTGGGTTACAGCCGCACCTTGCCGGCATCCACGCCGACATTCTGTCCCAGTATCCGTTTGATTTCGTGATCGGATCCTCTCACGTCATGCACGGTGTGGATCCATATTATCCGGCTTATTGGGAAAACCACTCGGAGGAGGAAGGCTACCGGGAATATTTTGAGTCGATCTTAGAGAACATCGCCGCATTTGATGGTTTTGACGTATACGGACACATCGACTATGTGGTGAGATACGGTCCAAATAAAAATGCCAATTATTCCTATCAGAAATATGCCGACATCATCGATGAGATCTTAAAGGCTCTCATTATCAAAGGAAAAGGAATCGAGATCAACACCGGCGGTTTCAAATACGGACTCGGCCATCCGAACCCGGCCGAGGACATCATTAAGCGCTATCATGAACTCGGCGGAGAGATCATCACGATCGGTGCGGACGCACATCAGCCGGAGCATGTCGCATTTGATTTTGAAAAAGTTCCTTCTATATTAGAAGAAGCCGGCTTTACGCATTATACGGTATTTAAGAACAGGAAACCGGAATTTATCCCGATTCCCTGACCGGAACTGCTGTTAGGATGCCGGGGCAAATAGTGCACTCAAGTTTATTAATTGGCAAATTGCACCAGCCGATATATTGTGAATGCACTATTTGCGCCCCAGCCTCCTGTCATTTTAACGTCTCACTGTGATTTAACACCGACGTACTATATAAAAACAGCACATCCTGATCTTTAAAATCAATATAGTTTCCAATCCGCTCCACGGGCAGATACCGGATATCCACCAGTGTGATCTTCGCATAATCTTCTGCCAGGAGTGGGGCGATGCTGCTTCCAAAGGAATCCCGGAACATGACCAGTTCCCGGTCTGTTTTCGCATTCGGATTTTCAATCGATATCAGGGATTTCGATCCTCCCAGAAAAATCTCATACATATCATTCCCCGTTGTTTTTTCCATGTCGTAAATCTTATTTTCCGCTCGGTTTTCATAATCATACACGATACAGTTTTCAAGCACGTCATTATCCAGATAATACAGTGTATCAGGCTGTCCATGAAGTGCGAGCTGTCCATAATAGACACCGTAAAATGGATTTTCCAGTTCTTTTGTTTCGTATTCTGACGCCGGATTTACCCCCATTGCCCCAGCGAGGTGCCGTGCCACATCCGTGATCTGTTCCTGCCGCCAGTGTGCATCTGTGCGGTAATAGTCCGAAAGCTCAAGATCCCCAAATATGTCAATATACTGTGCATATTTCGTCCCATCTCTCATCTGCGCCGTCAGCATATCATAATCCATGGACGGATAACCATTTTCATCTGCCAGAAAATAACTTTTATCCGGCACGATCGCCAGATAGATATCTGTGTCTGTATCCGAAAGGTAACGATCATAGACTTCCCCAAAACGCGTGACGGCATACTGCAGTGAATCCGCATGAAGCGGATATTCCATTTTGGCAATATAGCCATCTTTGATATAAAGTCCATGCTGGTCTTTCTGCCCCAGCACATACATGGAAAACGCTGTCTTTAATGCACGAAACTGCTCCCGTAACGGAAACTGGTCTTTTGCATACGACTCAAATCCACTCATAAAAGTACCATCTTTCATGTTTTCCACATTTATTTTCGGAAACTGTGCAAGTTTTCTGCGCTCTGAGATAGAAACCGTATCATCACTTTTCGCAATATTTCCTGTTAAAAATCCAAACAGGATCAGTGCCGTCACGCCAACAGTGATCCTGTCTTTTCGCTTTGTTCCCATAATTGCCCTCAAAATCTGAAATATAAAAACGGATTGAATGAACCATCTACCAGAAATGCCACACAAAGAAGCAGTAACATTACCAGCAGGAGAATTTCTGCAATGTCAAGCGTCTGCTTTAAGCCTTTCTTTTTCTGCAATCTTCCATATAATCTCACAGGAAGCGGCGTCGCCCCGATCACCGCAGTCAGGATGATCCCTGCATAACTTTTCAGATAATACAGACTCTCTGTCGTAACCGGTTTTATCTGTCCCCCGCCAAACATAGATACGATGCAATCCCAAAAATCCGCCACGGAGGATGCATCAAAAAGTACAAACCCGATCAGCACAAAAAACAGCACATACAGGTGTCCGACGATCTTATGTTTTTTTAAATAAGGCAACAGCCATGCTTTTTCAATCAGTAAAAGCACCGCATACATCAGTCCCCACAGGATAAAATTCCATGCCGCCCCATGCCAGAATCCGGTTGCCATCCACACAAGAAAAATATTGAAGATCCACCGCACAGGTTTTACATGACTGCCGCCCAGCGGGATGTAAAGATAATCCCGGAACCATGCGCCAAGTGAAATATGCCATCTGCGCCAGAATTCGGTAATGCTCGCAGAACAATAAGGATAGCGGAAGTTTTCCGGAAAATCAAATCCAAAAACAGCTCCCAGTCCGACCGCCATATCGCTGTACCCGGAAAAATCAAAGTAAATCTGAAGCATAAACGCTACCGCATACATCCAGAAAAATAAAACCGATTTTTCCTCGGAAGCCTGAAACTGTCCGATCAGCGCCCCGAGTACATTTGCAATCAGTATCTTTTTTGACAGCCCGGTCACAAATCTTTGAATTCCATATGCACACTTTTCCACGCTGTGCATACGGTTTTCAAGCTGACTTCTGATATCCGAATAGCGCACGATCGGCCCTGCAACGAGTTGTGGAAACATTGCAACATAAGCAGCAAACGTGAGCAGATTTTTCTGTGCCGGGACATCTCCCCGGTATACATCTACCGTATAGCTGATGACCTGAAATGTATAAAAACTGATGCCAAGCGGCATTGCAATGCTAAGCAGTGGAATTTTCTGCCCTGTCAGCACATTGAGATTCTGTATGAAAAAATCGGCATATTTGCAATAGATGAGCGGAAAAATTTCCAATAAAACAGCAGCAGCCAAAAGAATTTTTGACTGCCGTTTATTCTGACATGTACCGATCAGACGGGCAGACAGATAACCAGCTAAGATGACTGCTGCCATCACCGGCAGGTATTTCGGTTCTCCCCATCCATAAAAGATCAGACTCCCAAAAAGAAGCACTGTATTTTTCATCCGCCCCGGAGCCAGAAAATAAACCAGCACCATACACGGAAGAAAATAAATCAAAAACGTGATACTTGAAAATAACATTTATACGATCCCGTCCTCACTGATGACTTTCGCGTTTTCATAAGTCTGCGTGAGTTTGTCTTTAAACGTGTTTACCAGTTCTTCATTTCCAAAAACAGATACCAGATAATCATCCACCGAAATTACAACCAGCTTGTCCGGAAATCCACACATCCACTGTCTGCCCATCACATTTTCCTTGAGGTCTGCCGCTACGCTCTTTACATCATCTGCATTTTTCAGATGATAGGCACCGCAGGTAAATGTGTTCGCATTCATCATGTGCATGATGGAAGCCGCATTATCGATCTTTTCCGCATCCGCCGCCGGAAAGCCAAGCATGCGGTCTAATTCATCCGCATCCGTGATCCCAAATGTCCCCGGCGCATCCTCTGTCATATTTTCTTCCGTCATATCTCCGCCTGCGATGGCGAATTTCTCGTCTTCTTCGTAGCTGTTCCAGACTGTGGTAAGAAGCTCTTTGGCATCTTTGATCTCTGTCTTTCCTGATGAATCCCTGCTGTCTGTTTTATTTCCACAGGCAGCAAGTGACATTGCAAGAAAAATTGAAAGCAATAGTATTATAAATTTTTTCATGTTCGCCTCCATTTTTGTTTTGTTTGGTTTTATTTTTCTCATCGTATCATGTTTTATACCGGGTGGAAAGAGAATATTCCATTTTCTTTAATATCTTCTCACGATCCGATCAACACATTTTTTCCTTCAAATGCAAATCCATAATGTCTGATCTTCTCTTTTGGTATTCCCCGTGCCAACAGTTCGGCATCATATTTTTTTCTTTGATCTGCACTAGTGATGACTGTACTGTTTTCTTCAAGTGTCTGCTCTTTTTTATTATTTTTTACCTTAAACTCCAATATAATTGCTGGTATTTTTGTTTTTTCCCGCTCTTTCGGAACCATCATGACATCATATCTGCCAAAGCCGCTTTCCCGGTTTGACCTGATTTCATAGATATCTGTCTGGTCTGCTATCAGTCCAAGCACAAATCCATGATAAAATCTTTCCGGTTCCTGATTTCCAGCGCCTTCACTTCCGACATCAAAATAACTAAACGTCGGTTGGGTTCCCCACACCTTGAAATCGGAATAACAATATGTTTTTTTAAGATTTATTTTATAAAAAAACTCACAGAAAGGATTTTCATCTTCTGTGAGTTTTTATAAAAATCGAAGAAAATTCACTCTAAAACCGCTGTCATATTTTCTTCTGTGACCTGATACCATATAAGTGGAATCGTTTCCCCCTGTGTTAACGTCTGATATTCTTCGTCACCTGCCTGCCCCTCATAAACCGTTCCATTCTGGTCTGTAAGGTATACATGTGTCTCTCTTTCATCAGCAGGCAAATCAAGGCTTCCTTCTACCGGCTTATACTTTGCTCCCTCCAATGATTCACCTGTCGTAAGATCCCATAAGCAGGTTTTGTTCCATCCGTCCCACAAGTATGACTCTAAAATTCCGTTACTATATAACACAAATTCGCTTATATTTTCATAGGTATGATCCCCATCATAATCCAGGATCTCACCATCTTTTTCTGTCAGCACATTGATGATCCGAAATGGCTGTTCATCGTATTCTCTATACTGATCACCAATCAGAAGCTCATTTTTGCCATCGCCATCAATATCCGCAATTGTAAAACAAATACTGTTAAAATCTGTATCCGACGGATAATATTCCATATACGAGGATGTATCTGACAAAATATCGCGGTACGTCACTTTCTGATTGTCCTCTCTCTCCGCATCTTCCACTTCGGATGTCTCTGTTTCCAATTTCTCCGTCGTCTCTGTTTCTGATGTCTCTTTCTCCATCGTCTCTGTTTCCGGCTTTTCTGCCGTCATCGTAATATCCTGGTCACCATTTTCTTTCATTGGTGCCTGAGATTCTTTCTGCGTTTCTTCTGCCTGTGTTAATTCCGGGTCAGAATTGCTGTTGACTACCGCGTATGTCGTTCCTCCAACTGCGGCTGCTGCGCCAAAAGCAATGATTCCCAATGTAATCTTTGCTTTGCCCGATATAAAAGCAAATTTTCCGACAGCTGTACCTGCCATCCTTCGGACTCCTGTCTCCAAAATAGCAGTACTAACTTTCGCTGACACTGCATCCGGAACTGCTGCCTCTTTGACATCTTCCTTAAACAACAGTAATAATAACGGCGCCACACTGTATAATCTGGTTCCCTCATTTTTCTCTAAATCAAGCACTCCATCTCTGATCTTTTGTTTGGCACGGGATAAATTCGTCTTTACCGTATTCTCCGGTATACCGAGTTCTTTCGCAATCTCTGACTGCTTCTGCTCCTGAAAATAATATGCAATGATACATAATTTCTGCATCTCCGTGAGGCTGGTGTCAATGATCTCTCTGACCAGCCTCTGTTTTTCTCTATCCTGCATTACATTTTCCGGAATGATCATATCCGTATCTGACAGGTTTTCAAATGTACCATCTTCTTCATCTAACAAAATATATTTTTTACTTTTTTTCAGATATGCATAACACTTTCTGGTTGCGATCATTCCAGCCCTCTGCAAAAAACAATCTTCATTTTCAAGCTGTCTGATACTTTTACTGATCTCAACGTAAGTATCCTGCATGATATCTGATATCATATCCGCTGCATTATCATTCCCCTGCATCACTTTATAAATGCAGGTATAGATATATTTGTCAGATTCCTGATACAACAGGGTAGATGCCTGTGCATCTCCATTTTTATAAGCGCTTACTGCCTGTCTTAACTTTTCTGTCAGTACCATGTTTCCTCTTTAAAATGATGTATTATTATGTTACTTTTATCTTTCTCGCTGTGGAATATTTTCCAATATAAGTTTTGCCACTTACTTTCTTATAAGACGCCATGCGTACATAATAAGTACTCTTTGACTTTAATCCTTTTATTGTGGTATTTGCTGTACCTTTTTTATTTACAGTCACTTTCTTCACACCACTCTTAAAGTTTTTATCTTTTGAATACTGAAGCTTTTTTGTTTTTCCTTTCATAATACCGCTCTCCTTCTTGTTTTATCGATTCTATTTAAGAGAGAACACTTTTTTATGAAAGGTTTCACTTTTTAGATTTTTTTATAAAAAACACACCTGAATAAAAAATGACACATTTATCCATGTACCCGGAACCTTTACAATAGTATGCTGAAAGCGGACATATAGATTCAAGAATGGAGGGTGTATTTTTATGAAAAACTACGAACGACCACAGATATTTTGTCAGGAAGATTTATGCGAAGGCGTCTATCTTGCAAGCGGCGATGAAGTATGTAAAAGCATTTACATACATGAAACCTGGCACAAACCAAACCACGGTGCATATCAGGGAACCAATCTTGAGATCCGCGGCTGCGAGGGATGCCCGGCAGATAACGGCGAATTCTGCACGCTGACAAAAGGGTATAAAACAGGTGATAAAGATTACCGTCCTACATGGGAACGGAATGGGGAAAGCCCGGATAAAATGACATGGTAAATCTATTTTTATAGATTTCTCATTTCACCAATAAATATTAACATGGATAAAAAGACCTCACAGAAAGGATTTTTTGATTTTCCTTTCTGTGAGATCTTTTAAAATTGTCCAAGGAGAATAAATATCTCTTCCCTTTTAATATTGCCTCTTATTTAAAATAAGCCACACCGGACTCAAAGATCTTCAGATCCTGTTCTCCGTAAATGTTCATTGCCACGCTTCTGTCACGTCTCTCGGAATGAGCCATCTTGCCGAGCACACGTCCATCCGGGCTTGTGATACCCTCGATGGAACAGTAGGAACCATTGACGTTCCACTCTTCGTCCATGGTCGGAACACCTGCCTCATTGACGTACTGTGTTGCAACCTGACCGTTTGCAAACAGTTTATCAAGCCATTCTTTCGGTGCAACAAAGCGTCCCTCTCCGTGGGATGCCGGGTTGCAGTAAACTTTTCCAAGTTCCGCCTGTGCTAACCACGGGGACTTGTCGGTGACAACTTTTGTGTATACCATCTTGCTGATATGGCGTCCGATCGTGTTGTAGGTCAGTGTCGGGGAATCTGCTGCCTGCGGGCGGATTTCGCCGTAAGGTACCAGTCCTAATTTGATCAGTGCCTGGAATCCGTTACAGATACCAAGGGCTAAACCGTCTCTCTCATTTAACAGTTTCATAACTGCCTCTGTCATCTTTGCGTTGCGGAATGCGGTTGCAAAGAATTTTGCAGATCCTTCCGGCTCATCACCGGCGGAGAATCCACCCGGGAACATGATGATCTGTGCCTGGTCGATTGCCTTGGTAAATTCATCTACGGACTCACGGATGTCCTCAGCATTTAAGTTTTTAAATACTTTTACGATCGTATCCGCACCTGCGCGCTCAAACGCTTTTGCACTGTCGTACTCGCAGTTAGTTCCCGGGAATACCGGAATAAATACGGTCGGTCTTGCCACTTTATGTTTGCATACATAAACAGAATCTGCATGATAAAGATCTGTCTTTACTTCCTCTTTATCTTCGGTTGCACGAGTCGGGAATACTTTCTCCAATGTGCCTGTCCATGCGTTCAATGCCTCATCGATCGCAAGTTTCATATCGCCACAGATAAATGCTGCTTCCTCATTGACAGCACCTGCTCTCTTTACGTTTGCAGATAAACCTGCATTCTGCAGTGCCTCGTAAACTTCTGCAGTCTTGCCTGCCGGAACTTCTGCCACGATATTACCAAAGCCCGGAGCAAACAGTGTATCAGTTGTCACATCGGTATCTACTGTCACGCCAAGTTTGTTACCGAATGCCATCTTTGCAAGTGCTGCTGCAAGACCTTTTCCGTCAAGCGCATATGCGGAAACGATCGCACCTTTCTGGATCAATACATGAACCGCATCATAAAGTTTCATGACCTGTGCGTAAACCGGCACGTCATATTCGTCTTTGTCGATTGTAAAGTATAACAGTTCATTTCCTGCTGCCTTTAACTCCGGTGTGATGATATCCTGCTCTTTTGCCACATCCACTGCAAAGGAAACCAGTGTCGGCGGTACATCAATATCATTAAACGTTCCTGACATGGAATCTTTTCCACCGATAGATGGAAGTCCAAAACCGATCTGTGCATTGTAAGCTCCGAGAAGTGCTGCAAATGGCTGGCTCCAGCGCTTCGGATCCTCGTTCATTCTGCGGAAGTATTCCTGGAATGTAAAACGGATCTTTTTATAATCACCACCTGCGGTCACGATTCTTGATAAGGACTCTAATACCGCATAGATCGCACCGTGGTACGGACTCCAGCTTGCTAAATACGGATCAAAACCATATGCCATCATGGTTACGGTATCACATTTTCCATGTGCAACCGGAAGTTTTGCCACCATGGACTGTGTTTCTGTGAGCTGATATTTTCCACCGAATGGCATGTAAACACTTCCTGCACCGATGGAACCGTCAAACATCTCCACAAGACCTTTCTGGGAGCAGACATTCAAATCAGCCAGCTCTGCAAGCCATGCTGCCTTCATATCGTTTTTCGCAACCGCATCTGCAACTTTTGGTGTAGAGATCTTATTTAAGTAATTATCCTCCGGTACCGGCATATCCACTGCAACGTTGGTCTCCTGATGCGCACCGTTGGTGTCTAAGAAGGCACGGGAGATATTTACGATCTCTTTGCCTCTCCACTCTAAAACAAGTCTCGGCTCCTCCGTTACAACGGCAACTTCCACTGCCTCTAAGTTTTCCTCCGCTGCGTAGCCTAAGAAGGTCTTGACATCCGAAGGAGATACCACAACTGCCATACGCTCCTGGGATTCTGAGATTGCAAGTTCTGTTCCGTCTAATCCGGCATATTTCTTCGGCACTTTGTCAAGCTGTACGCGAAGTCCGTCTGCAAGCTCACCGATTGCTACAGACACACCGCCCGCACCGAAATCGTTGCATTTTTTGATGATATGGGCAACTTCCTCACGGCGGAACAGGCGCTGGATCTTGCGTTCTGTCGGCGGGTTACCTTTCTGTACCTCGGCACCGCAGACTGCTGTGGACTCTGTGTTGTGCGCTTTTGAAGAACCTGTGGCACCACCGATACCGTCACGTCCGGTTCTTCCTCCAAGTAAAATGATGATGTCACCCGGATCAGAGGTCAGTCTCTGTACGGCACGTCTTGGAGCAGCACCCATGACCGCACCGATCTCCATACGTTTTGCCACATAGTTTGGATGGTAAACTTCTTTGACGTATCCGGTTGCAAGACCGATCTGGTTACCGTAAGAGCTGTATCCGTGTGCAGCTTCTCTCACCAGTTTTTTCTGTGGAAGTTTTCCGGAGATCGTCTCGGAAACAGGAACCGTCGGATCTGCGGCACCGGTCACACGCATTGCCTGGTAAACATAGGTACGTCCTGACAACGGGTCACGGATCGCACCACCAAGACAGGTAGCTGCACCACCAAATGGTTCGATTTCTGTTGGATGGTTATGTGTCTCGTTCTTAAAGCTGATCAGCCATTCTTCTGTCTTATCTTCAAATTCTACAGGAACAACGATACTGCAGGCATTAATTTCATCGCTCTCTTCCATATTATCAAGAAGTCCGTCCTGTTTTAACTTCTTCATTCCCATAAGAGCAAGATCCATCAGGCAGATAAACTTATCCTTTCTGTCTCCATATACTTCTGCACGGTCAGCAAGATATTCATTATATGTCTTTTCAAAAAGAGGTTTATAATATCCATCACCAAATGTAACATCCTTAAGTTCTGTAGAGAATGTTGTATGACGGCAGTGGTCAGACCAGTATGTATCTAACACACGAATCTCTGTCATGGAAGGGTTTCTCTCTTCTTCTCCATGATAGTAATTCTGGATATAACGGAAATCTTCAAATGTCATTGCAAGACCTAAAGAATCGTAAAGTACCTTCAGTTCTTCTTCTGGCATATCCTTAAATCCGTCAAAGATTGCAACATCTGCTGGTTCTTCGTAATCCATAACGAGGGTTTCCGGCTTCTTCTCGTCTGTCTCTCTGGAATCTACCGGGTTGATACAGTATTCTTTGATCTTCTCAAATTCCTCATCACTGATATTACCAGAAAAAACATAAGTTGTTGCAGAGCGGATAATTGGTTCTTCCTTCTCATTAAGAAGCTGTAAACACTGCATAGCTGAATCGGCTCTCTGATCAAACTGTCCAGGAAGATATTCTACGCTAAATACTCTGTCTCCCTCTTTTTTAGGGAAATCTTCCTCGTACAAATCATCTACAGGTGGTTCTGAGAATACGGTAACTGCCGCTTTTTCCATCGTTTCTGCTGAGACATTCTCCACATCATAGCGAATCAGAACTCTGACATTACTGACATCATCTATAGAAAGATATGCCTTTAATTCTTCTGCAAGTTCTTTTGCCTTTACCGCATAGGACGGTTTCTTTTCCACATATAATCTCTTTACCTGACTCATGATATCCTCCAAGTATGTTTAATTAAATTGTGGGGACAATTCAGAAATTATCCCCTGCTTTTCTGTTAAAAATATGATAACACTTTTTTATTCTATTTCCTATGGTTTTATATCAGTTTCTTCAAAACCATGAATTCTGACAAAAATCGACGAAAAAAATTCAAAAATTTTTAGATTTTTTACAGATGAATCCTCTTGATTATCTGAAATACCAAAAGATTTGAATAGACAACCGGCCTTGTTTCCGCGTAAAAAATGATACCATCTGTTGGTGCTTTTACTTCGGAAATAATCTCCCCGCTATCTGCCTTCATAATCTGCGCCAAAACATCTCCTCTGCTGACTTCCTGACCACATTCTGCTTTCTTTATAAAAATGCCTGCAGCCTCTGTCATGATGGGCTCTAAATCTCCCTCTTTTAAGACGCTCGCAATATAACCGCTGTGAGAATAATAACGGATAATCCCCATTCTTGTAAGGAAACGCAGAATAGAAGAAACGGCCTGCGCTGCCAGTTCATCATCAATTTTTCCTGTCATGCCTGTATACAAAGAAAAAGCCTCCGTACCATTTCTTTGCCAGTTATTATGTAATGTTGTTCTGTCAAATGGTCTGCTTTTTGCCTCAATAACATAAGGCAGTCCGAACAGGTTTGCAAGGCTGGTACTTCCATGTTCCGGATCAAGCAATCGGATATGCGGCATAAACGTTCCCCCAAGATAAAAGGATGGCAGATGAATGCCATATCGGTATCCTTTTGTCGTTTCCATAATCGCATATGCCACACGGCTTCCCGATTCCCCAGACGGATTTCCAGGAAACAATCTGTTTAAATCGGTGTCATCAGAAATCCAGAAACGCTTTCCAAAATCCATCG
>ERZ833782.2514-NODE-2514-length-11853-cov-3.312511_pt1 | contig 11853 bp, 13 predicted proteins | sample MGYA00519577_ERZ833782 | MGnify/ENA primary metagenome ERZ833782 (study PRJEB31850, sample SAMEA3708745) | human gut metagenome | biome: human gut; feature: human-associated habitat; material: faeces | place: China | collected 2014 ...
TCCCAAAAATCCAAGGACACTCCCGCTGACCACTAACAGCACCATGATCCTCCCCGGCATCATCTTTGTCTTATCCATCAGGATCTGCACCAGCATGCAGATCAGACCACCAACAAGAAAAGCTCTGATATATTCCATAGCCACACTCACTCCACTTCTCATTCCTAAGATTTATATTTTCACACTCTGTATGATCCACGTCCGTCTTCTCTTAACATTTTTCCAACAGATTGTTCCTCCTTCGAAAATCCCCGGCTAAGTTCTTACAGAAAATCCGGCGTCTCCAGCACCACCCCATGCGCGATCCCCGGCACACTCTTCCCCTCATTAAAGCTCACCGTAGAAAGCAGAGCCCCCGTCGGCAGAAACAGCACCCTTTTCCACTCCCCATTCCTGATCTTCGGCAAAACAAACCCGCAAAGCACCGCCGCTGAACACCCGCATCCGCTTCCCCCGGCATGGGTATCCTGCTCCTCCGGCGAAAACATCTCGATCCCGCAGTCCATATACCGGCTCTCGATCCGGTATCCTGCCTTCATAAGATAATCCAGCAGAAGTCTCCGTCCCACTGTCCCCAGATCCCCGGTGATGATCTTATCATAATGTGTCTCGTCCACCCCGAGATCCCTGAAATTTTGCAGGATCGTATCAAGCGCCGCCATCGCCATCGCAGCCCCCATATTCATGGAGTCATGAAAATCCATATCCACGATTTTTCCCGTCGTCACCGCCGTGATCTTCGCAAGCGGCGCTTCCTTCCCCCGGCAATCCCCGGAGGACACGATCACCGCTCCGCACCCAGTCACCGTCCATGTAGCCGAATACGGCCTCTGATTCCCATATTCCAACGGAAAACGGAACTGCTTCTCCGCCGAAGCGAAATGGCTGGAAGCGCCTACAAGAACATGATCCGCAAATCCACCCTCCACGCACATGGCGCCCAGCCCCAGACCTTCCCCCATGGTGGAGCATGCTCCGTAAAGCCCGAACATTGGGATCTCCAAATTTATATTTCCAAAAGAAGTGGCGATGAGCTGTGCCAGAAGATCCCCCGCAAACGAATACCTGATTTCTTCCTTCGAAAGCCCGCTCTTCTCGATCACAAGACCTGCAGTCCTGCTCTGAAGCTCACTCTCCGCCTCCTCCCAGCTTTTCTTTCCCAGCATGGGATCCAGCTCCACCCGGTCAAAAAAAACGCCAAGAGGCCCGTCTCCTTCCTTCTTTCCCACCGTCGACGCAGCCGCCATGATCAGCGGCGGATTTTCAAACACCACACTGGCACGCCCGCGCTGCTTTCTTAACGTTCCTGTTTTCTCATCCATTTTTCTATCCACTCCCATCTTTATTTTGGTCTCAATTCACCTATCAGTTACATCCATACATATCGTACTTTTTGAACAAAAACGACTCCAATCGTACTAAATAAATATACCTTAACACTCCAGTACCCGCGCAGTCATTCGCAACAGACTTCATTCTCACATAGGTACACCAAAATAAGGTCTCCATGCAAATAGAATCCCCAAAATAAACAAAAAGATGCAGGAATCCGAAGTCCACCTCGAATTTCCGCATCTTTTCCCACGACACACATTCTATAAATTTTTCACTCACATCGCCTGAAGCAGCCCTAAAATCACCGAGTACACCTCCTCATTCTTTTTCACCACAAATGCCAGCTCCTCCTTTGCCTGGTTCAGCCGGTGAAACAGCCGCCTTACACTCCGGTTCCCAGACCGCAGATATCCCGTCTCATCATAAAAATATCTCTCATCCAGCAAAACGACAAGCCGCTCCACATCCTCGCTGCTCCCGGCATTCTCCTCAAAATACCGATATCCCAGCGCCAGATACCCTTTTAAAAGCTTCTCTGCTTCCTCCTCATCATTCCCGTACCCAGCCGAGACATGGGGATACATCCGTCTCCCCTTTCCTCTGGTCAGGCGCATCATATTCTGGATAAAAACAGACAGCTCTGCGTTCGTCCGGATCCGGTTTGTCATCCGGAATGTCTGCACACCCGGCACAGATTTCCACACCATCTCAGCGCTCTCCCCCAGCTCATCCGGCGAGATCACATCCTCGCAGTCCCCGGAAAAGATCACCGGCCGCCGGGTACTGATCCCAGCCAGCAGCTCCCTCGCCCCAGGCTCAAGAAGATGTGCCTCATCCACCAGAACCGCGGAACACTCTTCCAGACCGCCCCAATTCCGGAATCTGGCAGATCCTCCCCCCGCCGAAGTCTCTCATGAAGCCGCTTCCAGTCCTTCTTGCTCTCCCCGCAGTGGATCATGCAGACCCTCTGCTTCCCGGAAAGCTTCATAGCGATATCGTAGAGCAGCAGCGTCTTTCCCGTCCCCGGAAGTCCCGTAAACCAGTACGCCCCGGTCCGCTCCGCCCGGATTTTCTTTAAGATCTGGCGTTCAATATCCCGCTGCTGGGCAGTCAGGAAATATTCCTTGTTCAGGAATCGCTCCGGCTCTGTGAGAGGCGAGATCAGATACAGTTCCGCCTGAAACAGCTCCTCCACATCGCCCTCATAGTCCTTTCCGCCATCCCTCAGATCCGCGCAGAGCTGTTCCCAGTCCGCGTCCACGATCCGGTCGTGGTTCGTAAGGCGGACAAGCCGGTTCTGGCTGCTGATATATGTATAGGACCGGATCGTCTTTCCCTGCACCGCGAGATAATATCGGTTCTGTATCAACTGTTTCCGCAGCGCCTCATCGGAGACTGCTCCGCTCTTCAGCTCCACATTCACGATCTGGTCCTCCCTGATCTGCAGAAGGTCAAACTCCTTTCCCAGTCTCGGAATCTGAAACGAGTAAAAGAACCAAAGCGCATACACCTCGTCCATATGCGTCTCCAATTCCCTCACAAAGGCCTTCATGCTGTCAAGCTCCCACTCCCGCATCTTCAAAAAGTACCCGCGCCCCGACATCTGTCTCTCCAGCTTCTGGACGCAGGAAATATTCTGATTTCTTGTGAGCGTATAGATCGATACTGATTTCACGTTTTCCTCCGCTTATTCCATGCTGACGCTGTTCATATGCTACACAGCCGCCGCATCTTCTCTCTCCATTATACGTTCCTGCCGGTTCGTTTACAAGTATCTCCAGAAATACTTCACCATCCCCAGCACCCAGCTCGCAAGGATCCCGTAGAGGATCACCGGTCCCGCGATCGTAAAGATCTTGCAGCCGATCCCGAAGACATGGCCCTCCGCCTTGTACTCGATTGCCGGGGACACCACGGAATTCGCAAATCCTGTGATGGGAACCAGGGCCCCGGCTCCACCGAATTTTACGATCTTCTGGTACACATGAAACCCCGTCAGGATCACGCTGAGGCCGATGAGACTCAATGTCGTCCACGCCGCCGCGCTCTCCTTCTCGATCCCGAAGGACATGTAGACGGATGTGAATACCTGTCCCAGCATGCAGATCAGTCCGCCAACGAGAAACGCCCGCCAGAGGTTCTTCCAGGTGTTGTGGACCGGTGTCACCTGCTTCACATATTTTCCGTACTCTTTCTTATCGATCTCCATAAATTCCTCCATGTATACTTTCAAATTGAACGTTCGTGAGACTTGGCGCGTGATTCTGGTCAGCGAAGCTGACAGATTCCTATCAGAATCACTGCGCATCCTCGCGGAGCGTTTATCTCAGTCGGAGATCAGACTCCCACTGAGATAAATCATCCGAATCCCCGCAGAAAATACACTGCCGATCCAAATGCCTTTCCCGCAGCCACCGCCAGGATCACATACTGCAGCCCCACCGCCAGCCCGATCCGGCGGTTCAGGATCGGCAGTGCCTTTAGCGTTTCCGCCAAAGACATCACAAGGCATCCCACGAAAATTCCGACAGCCGTCCCACACACTGCGAGCACAAACTTTCCAGGGAACGGAAATGCCACGCTGTAGAAGTCCGCCAGATTCCCCCATGTTCCCCCGAGGATCAGAAGCGTCTCGTAGAGGATCACATGCCCCGCTGTGTGGGTCACGCCGATGAGTCTCGGGAACACGCCGATGATGGCGAGGAAGGCAAAGATCCCGGCAGCGATCACTGCCCCGGCACCGAGGCCTGCAAAGGCCAGAATCCCAAGCTTAAGATACATCGACCCCTGACTCCTTTCTCCCGCCATTTTTGATCAACGTCTTATTTAAGTTCTCCTCGTAGAGCCGCATCTCCACCTCTATGGGCGTAGGGTCCACCGTGATCTTCCAGGAGGCGAAATGGTTGAAGAACAATAAAATCCCCAGGGCCAGTCCCACGGAGTAGGACGCCTCCAGGATCGTCGGTCCGTCCGCCCGGGTCCCGATGATCATCTCATAGAGCTTCGCGAACACATCCGTCACGTTGGCGTCGTTGTTGAATGTCATGATGGCAAACGCCGCCCCGAAAAACGCCACCGCGGACACCATGGCCGTCTTCATCCACTCCCATACCAGACTTTCCTTCTTCCCTGCCCGGTATGTGACCACGAAATCCGATTCCCCGAGATTGTCCACCTGGATATTCTGGCCGGTCTTCTCGATCTTTTCCACGAGTTCCATGACATTTCCAACAAACACTGCCTCTTTTCCCTTCCCGGAAAATGAGGTGATTTTCACGGCTTTCGCCTTCGCCTCCGCAGCCCTGTCGCTGCTGTGGACATCGGCGATCATTCCGAGGTACACCTCCGGCTCATAAACTTCCTTCACCTGGGGAAGCTTTAAGTAGATCGTCGTGCTGCTCATGCGCTCCACGGCTTTCTGTCCATATCCCCAATGGTCTTTAAAACCCCTGTGACAGTGCCTCGGCAGACTTCCATTTCCGTCCCCGGCACCATCACGAATGTCCCCGACTGCTCCGCTTTCTTTGCCGGGACCGCCACGAGAAAATACCAGAACACAAACACCAGTACCGCCAGCGCCAGCACCGCAAAAATGATCTCCACATAGTCCTTTAACGGTTTCATAATATTCCACCTTCTCATCCTGTTTATCGCATTGCTTTACGCAAATAGGATGTTCCGAATCAATGGACATTATACATAACCATGGGCAGAATCATTTTCATCTTTTATGAAGTCAGTCTCTCCCTCATCTCCCTCAAGATCTTCTTCTCCAGCCGCGACACCTGCACCTGGGAGATTCCAAGCCGCCCTGCGATCACGGTCTGGGTCATATTTTCAAAATACCGCATTTTTATGATCTGCTGTTCCTTCTCCCCGAGACCGGATAAAAGCTCCGCCAGCACGATCCGGTCCAGGACCCTGTCATTCTCCGATGTCTTTTCCGCGATCTTATCCGCCAGGCAGCCTCCGGATTCATCCCCGGCATCGAAGGGCTCGTAGATGGATCCGACTCTCGCCCCAGCTTCCATGGATGCCGCAACCTCCTCACGGCTGGCTCCCACCGACCTTGCAAGCTCCTCCACTGTCGGCTCCCGCCCGAGGTCCGCCTCCAGCTTTTCTCTCGCCGCCCCGACTTTTCCCGCCAGTTCCTTTAGCGGCCTGCTGACCTTGATCATCCCGTCATCCCGGAGAAATCTCCTGATCTCCCCGGTGATCATAGGAACGGCATAGGTGGAAAACCGGACGCCCAGTTCTGTGTCGAAATGGTCGATGGCCTTTATAAGGCCGATGTTCCCGATCTGGAACAGGTCATCCGGTTCCGGTCCTCTCCCGATAAATCTCCGGACGATACTCCAGACAAGGCCCGCGTTCTCCATGACGAGGCGGTCCCTCGCCTCTTTATCCCCTGCGTGTGAACGTTTTAAGAGTTCCGCAGTGTCCGCCATCCCGTCACCTGCCGATCTTCTTTTTCATGGTGACGGAGGTTCCCTTTCCCGGTGCAGAGACCACCTCCACCCGGTCCATGAAGGCTTCCATGAAGGAGAATCCCATGCCGGACCTCCCGTCCTCCGGACATGTGGTGAACATGGGTTCCATGGCCTGCTCCACGTCACGGATCCCGACTCCCTCATCCCGCACCGTCACAGAAAACAGCCGCTCCTTTTCCCATGCCGTTGCCGAAAGATAGATCTTTCCTTCCTGTCCCCGGTATCCGTGGATCACCGCGTTCGTCACTGCCTCTGAGACGGCGGTCTTGATATCGTCCAGTTCCTCCAGCGTCGGGTCCAGACGGCTCGCGAAAACGGCTGCCACGACTCTCGCGAACTCCTCGTTCTCTGACCGGCTCTCCATAATAAGTTCCATAGTCTCACGCTCCGGCATTCCTACATTTTTCCCGTTCTCTCCAGTCTGCTCTGCCTGTACTTTCGGCGTTTCCTGTACGGTCTGTCCTGTCTCTTCCATCCCTATACCTCCCTGCTGTAGATTGCTTCTTCTTTCGACTCATACTGATGCATCAGCCCCAGAATTCCCGCAACCTTTAAGACCCGCATCACCTGCGGGCAGGCACCGTAAAAACTGGTATGGCCTGCTTTCATCTGCTTGTAGCGGTTTAAGAGGACGCCGATGCCGGAGCTGTCCATGAACCGGGTACGCGTAAAATCGAAAATGATTCTGGAGACATAATTTTCCGCCATCAGAAGGTCCGTCTCATATCTCAGATTCCGGCAGTTGTGATGGTCGAACTCCTTCGGCAGGTGAATGATGAGTGTGGGGCCTTTTGCCTCGTATACGAATGAATCTTCCATAAATTTTTCCTCCCATTTCAAAATTTTGCAGCCAAATTCAGCCCACAGCCTGTATCCCAATGCGAGGCTGATTTTCACAAATTTTTCTTACCTCAAAACAGCTTTCTAAATCCATTCTCCTGTAGTTTTCTAGTCTGAAACAACAAAAAAGAGACCTCACAGTATTTTCTTCTGTAAAGTCTCTTTTAAGTTTTTTCTAAGTAAGTTTTATCAACGAACCTCTATACACTCTCTGTGAAACAGAAACCAGAATTGCTCCTTAGTATCCTCTCTCTTCCTTCGCCTTCTCCGCAAACTCCGAATCCGCAAAGTTCATGATGACCTGTCCGAACATCTGGTTCGCGTTGTCGGTATCGCCCTTTGCCTTGTATACCATTCCCATGTTGTAGATGACTTCCGGGTTCTTATCGTTGAATTCCATATATCTCTCATAATAGCGGAGCGCTGAGTCGTAGTCCCCGACAGAGTTTGACTGGGCTGCTGCCGCCATAAGGACTGTCGGGGCATTGGCATCCATGTCCGCCTTGATTTCATTTAAGATCGCCACAGAGCTGTCATCCGTGATCTTCGACTGATCCATATCCACATAAGTCAGAACCGCCGTGTTCGTATCCCCTTTGCGGTACGCGTCCAGGATCTTTGCGAGCGCCGCGTACTGGTTCACCGTGCTTCCGGAATCGCCCTTTAAGTCATTTAACTGGCCTTCCGCGTCCTCCTTCTGCTTCTGGTAATCCTCAACCTGGAGCTTCAACTTGTCCGTCTCCTGGTTCGCGAGATTTAACTTATCCGTGTAGGACTGCATCTCCTGATTATGTTCATAGTTTAACGTTCGCTCCCTCGCCGGCATGATGAGGAACACGACCATGACCGCACCCAGGACAAGACCGATACCGATGTTGATGATGGACTGCCAGCCCGTGTTCTCCTTGTAGGTCGGAGGCAGAATAACGTCATCGTCCTGCATCTCCCTGTGGGAAAACGCGTTCTTCATCTTCCGCTTCTCGACCTCCGCCTTGCCGGTCCGGCTCTTTACGTATTCCATGTACCGGGTGGCTTTCTCGTTATTGTTGTCGATCTGAAGTACCTTGAACAGGGATTTTCCAGCTTTCGTGTAGTCCCCGTGCTCCATGTAGAGAAGCGCCAGAAGCAGATGCGCTTTCACGAAATTCGGCTTCTCGTCGACAATCCTCTTAAGCTGCAGGACCGCCAGATCATCACTGTCATTCTGGGCATAGAATAATGCCTGATTGAACTTCTTCACCATCTGGCTCGCGATCTCAAGCTGTCCCGGCTTTCTCTGGACCTCATCGAGGTAATAGTCTGCCCGGTTTCCGTCCGGCTGGAGATTGATGCTGATGACCCACTGGATCAGCGCATCTGACGTCTCACCCATCTCGTAAAAGATCAGTCCAAGAAGGTTTCTGGCATCTGTGTGGTATTTATTAAACTGCAGGGCGCGTTTTAAGAATCTCGCCGCCCCGGAAAGGTTTCTCTCCTTTGCCATTTCCAGACCGCGGTTGTAGTAGCTATTGGCCGCGTACTGGATCTTCTGCATCTCATCCATATATTACTTTTCCTTTTTGATATCCTTCATGATGTCCATCATAATATCTGCCATATCTGTGAGGTCACTCTTTACGATGGCGTCGCTGACCGCCTCCACCTCAAGACTCGGCTTGAAGCGCTCGATCTCTTCCTCAAAGTTGATCATTTTTCTCCTCCTTTGATGCCCCGGCAGCAGCATACTGTCACCGGAACTCACCGCATGTCAATCTGCACCTGAAAATGCTCTGTTGATCAGATCTGCGGTCCACTGTTCTGCTTTATTTGCCGCATACCGGAACGGTCCGGTTAACTTGTGCTTTTGCTGATCTGTTCCTTTACTTCCCCCGCAAGATACAGTGACCCCGCGATAAGCGAAAGATCCCGTTCCCCATGCAGGCCAAGCAATTCCTTCACGGCACGTTTCACATCCCGGCTCACCCGGTACTCCGTCTCTTCTCCATATTCCGCCCGCAGCTTTTCTGCCGCTGCTTCCAAATCCTCCACGGAGAGGGTCCGGTGTGACTCCATTTTCGATAAGATCCACAGATCCGGTTTCAGCCGCTCTGCAATCTCACGCAGCATCCGTTGATGATCCTTGTCCGCGGAGACCGCAAACAGGATCCGCACATGATCCGGCTTCCGAAGTTCCTTTAATCTGCAGGCCGCGTCGAGAAATGCCCGGATCCCGTCCGCATTGTGGGCCCCGTCGAGGTAGACACCAGTGCTGATCTCCTCCATTCTTGCAGGCCATTTTGCCTTTTTTACTCCCTCTGCCGCCTGTCCAGGCGTCACCGGAAGTCCGGAAACCTCCAATGCCCGGATCGCCAGAGCTGCGTTCATGAGCTGGTAGGGAGCCGCAAATGGGATTTCAAACAAAATCTCTTCACCACAATAGGAAAAGCTCATTTCCTGATGTCCTGCCACGCCCGGATCCGCCGGATCCGGAGATTTTACGAGACAAGGCCGGATCCCGCGACGGACTTCATCCGGCGTCACTGGAAATCCTTCAGATTTCATCTCCTTTGCTTTCGCAAAGATCACCGCCGCTGCTTCCGATGAACTGTCATCATATACCACAGGACGCCGGGACTTTATGATCCCCGCTTTATGTGCCGCGATCTCCGGGATCGTGGATCCTAAAAACGCTGTATGATCGATGCTGATGGACGTGATGATGGAGACAAGCGGATTTTCCACAACATTCGTCACATCGTAAGTTCCGCCCATTCCTGTCTCTAACACGAGCACCCTCACGCCCGCGTTCCGGAATATGCAGAGTCCCATGTAAAATAAAAATTCAAAATAGGTGGGATGGGGCTCTCCTCTCTTTTCCCATATCTCACAGGCATGCTGTACCTCCAGAAATGCCCTGATAAAATCCGGCTCCGGGACTATCTCCCCGTTTATAAGGAACCGCTCCCGGATATCCACAAGATGGGGGGACACGAATGTCCCGCAGGGAATTTTTGCTTCCCGGATCATGGAAGTAAGGAATGCGCAGACGGAACCCTTTCCGTTGGTTCCCGCCACATGGATCACCTGAAATTCCCGGTCCGGTTCTCCCAGAAGACCAAGGAATTCCCGTACTTTTAAAAGACTGCTCTTTTTTCTCGCATATCCCGGGATCGCCTCGATCTGATCCCAGGCTTCCTGCATCGTTATGTACTCCAAGAAATCGCCTCCTGTTGTGACCTGCAGTAGGAACGCTGTCTGTCGGTATTCCCGGTACAGAAAATATCTGCCGTAAACGGCAGCGTTTCTTTCACTTATGATACCTGTTTATGGTATTTTTTGCAACCAGAACATGTCGGAAAGATTCGACAGGATTACTGTATCGGTTCCTGTTCCCACCCTGAACAAACAGGAACCGCTTTTGCCGATGCTGCTCCCATAAAATGAACAGCCACAGGCCATAAAACCTGCGGCTGCCCTGACAGCAGGTCATGTTCCACCCGCTGTCCTTTCCTGCTGAAACCATTCAGCACTTTCATGCCATGGTCATATTTTCATCGATTACTTACCAAGCTGAGCCAGACGAGTCTTTACCTGCTCCATCATCTCGGTGTACTTCTGAAGTTTTGCCTTCTCCTCATCGATCTTCGCCTGCGGTGCCTTGCTTACGAACTTTTCGTTTGCAAGCATTCCGTTTACGCGGGCAAGCTCTTTTGTGAGGCGCTCCTCTTCCTTCTTTAAGCGCTCGGTCTCCTTCTCGATGTCGACAAGCTCAGCGAACGGCATATAGATCGCTGCCTTCGGGATCACTGCGGATACAGCGTCCTCACCGATTCCTGTCTTATCCTTCTGGATCACTACCTCGCTGGCGGAAGCAAGGGTACTGAAGAATACGCGGCTGTTCTCGAAGATATCCGTGAGATCGGCATCCTCAGTTACAACAAATACTTTTGCCTTTCTGCTCGGCGGAACGTTCATGGATGTGCGCACATTACGGATCGCGCGGACAGCCTCTTTGATGACCTCAACCGCGTGCTCGTCTGCCGCGAAGTTCCACTCTTCCTTATATACCGGCCAGGAGGAGATCATGATGGACGGCTCCTCGTCCTGTAAATTGCAGAAGATCTCCTCTGTGATAAACGGCATGAACGGATGTAAGAGCTTTAAGGAATTGATCAGAACCGTCTTTAAGGTCCAGATCGCAGCCGCCTTCGTCCGGTCCTCATCGTTCCAGAGACGCGGTTTTACCATCTCGATGTACCAGTCACAGAATTCCTCCCATACGAAGTCGTAGACCTTCTGGAGAGCGATTCCAAGCTCGTACTTGTCCATGTTTTCCGTTACTTCCTTCGCAAGGTCATTGACCTTGGAGAGGATCCATTTATCTGCTGCCGTGAGGTCTGTAAGCTTTGCCTCGCCTGCCGGCGCTTTCTCGATATTCATCATGATGAAACGGCTCGCGTTCCATACCTTGTTTGCGAAGTTTCTGCTGGCCTCGACTCTCTCCCAGTAGAAACGCATATCGTTGCCCGGCGCATTTCCTGTCATAAGCGTCATACGGAGAGCATCCGCGCCGTACTTGTCGATCACCTCTAACGGATCGATACCGTTTCCTAAGGACTTACTCATCTTGCGTCCCTGAGAATCGCGGACAAGACCATGGATCAGGACAGTATTGAACGGGCACTCGCCTGTCTGCTCAAGTCCCGAGAATACCATACGGATGACCCAGAAGAAGATGATATCGTATCCGGTAACGAGAACGTCTGTCGGATAGAAGTACTTCATCTCATCTGTATCCTTCGGCCAGCCCAGTGTGGAGAACGGCCATAACGCGGAGGAGAACCAGGTATCAAGGGTGTCCTCATCCTGCTTTAAATGTGTGCAGCCGCACTTCGGGCACTTCTCCGGCATCATCTTCGCAACCGTCATCTCGCCGCACTCTTCACAGTAATAAGCCGGGATCCTGTGTCCCCACCAGAGCTGTCTGGAGATACACCAGTCGCGGATCCCCTCGAGCCAGTGGAGATATGTCTTACCGAAGCTCTCCGGAACGAATCTTAATTTGCCGCTCTTTAATGCCTCGATGGCCGGTTTTGCCATCTCATCCATCTTTACAAACCACTGCGGTTTTACCATCGGCTCTACGGTTGTGCCGCAGCGGTCATGGGTTCCAACGCTGTGGTTGTGGGGAACTACTTTTACCAGAAGT
>ERZ833782.2530-NODE-2530-length-11781-cov-2.940304_pt1 | contig 11781 bp, 8 predicted proteins | sample MGYA00519577_ERZ833782 | MGnify/ENA primary metagenome ERZ833782 (study PRJEB31850, sample SAMEA3708745) | human gut metagenome | biome: human gut; feature: human-associated habitat; material: faeces | place: China | collected 2014 ...
TCTCCCATTGAACAAGTCAGTGGAAGAGTAAAAAGCGTTTCCAGTATCCTGGAGAAAATGCAGCGTAAAGATATCCCGATCGAACAGCTGGAAACAGAAATGGAAGATCTGGCAGGAGTACGGATCATTTGTCAGTTTGAAGAAGATATCGATACCGTTGCTGCGATCATCCGAAAAAGAACAGATATGGAAGTCAAAAGTGAAAAGAACTATCTGACACATATCAAGCAGAGCGGTTACCGGAGCTATCACATGATCCTTTATTATACAGTGGAGACTATTAACGGGCCGAAACGGCTTCAGGTAGAAATACAGATCCGTACCATGGCAATGAATTTCTGGGCAACGATCGAACATTCCCTTCAGTATAAATACAAAGGTGATATGCCTCCTCATGTAGCAGAACGTCTTAGTAAAGCATCCGATGCGATCATTTCGCTGGATCATGAAATGTCTTCTGTGCGCAACGAAATCATGGATGCTCAGAATTCATCGCAGATGCAGTCCAATCTTGTAAAGGATATTCTGAATAATATTGAAAATCTCTACCGTGTTTCCAGTGAACGGGAAGTCAGCAAAATACAGGATGAGTTCCTGCGGGTATTCAAAACCAAGGATCTGCGTCAGCTGGAACGCTTCCACAGGCAGCTGGATATCATTGCAGAGGGTTATCGTGCCCAGGCAGTCCATCACAGCATATGAACACAGAGCAGACAGTACTAATACACTTACATACGAGGAATTTATAAATGCAGGATTTTTTACCAGTTACAAGAGAAGATATGAAGTCAAGAGGCTGGGATGAGTTGGATTTTGTCTACGTGACAGGAGATGCCTATGTGGATCATCCGTCTTTTGGATCTGCGATCATTGGACGTCTTCTGGAAAGCAGAGGATATCGTGTAGGCATGATCCCTCAGCCTGACTGGCGAAAGAAGGAGAGCATCCAGGTGTTCGGGGAACCGCGCCTGGGTTTTCTCGTTACAGCAGGAAACATGGATTCCATGGTGAATCATTATACGGTTTCCAAAAAGCACCGAAGCACAGATGCCTATTCTCCGGGAGGAAAAATGGGATTAAGACCGGACAGGGCTTCTGTTGTATACAGCAATCTGATCCGGCAGACCTATAAACATACGCCTGTCATTCTTGGCGGGATCGAAGCCAGTCTTCGAAGAATGGCACATTACGATTATTGGGAAAATAAGGTCAAGCACAGTATTCTGATCGATTCCGGTGCGGATCTGATCTCTTATGGAATGGGGGAACATTCCATCCTGGAGATCGCAGAAGCCCTGCAAAGCGGGATTCCGGTCCAGGAGATCACATATGTGGCAGGGACGGTTTTTAAAAGCCATGATATCAGCAGGGTTTACGATCCAGTGATCCTTCCGTCATTTGAACAGGTACAGACCGATAAAAAAGCTTATGCGGACAGCTTTGCCATTCAGTACCGAAACACAGATCCATTTACAGCAAAGCCTCTGGCAGAATCTTATGGGAACCGTGGATATGTGATACAGAATCCACCATCTCAGCCTCTGACGCAGATGGAAATGGACGATGTTTACGATCTGCCTTATACGGGACAATATCATCCCATGTATCAGAAAGAAGGCGGGATTCCGGCACTGAAAGAGATCAAATTCAGTCTGACCAGCAACAGAGGATGCTTTGGAAGCTGTAATTTCTGTGCGCTGACCTTTCATCAGGGCCGTATCCTTCAGACGAGAAGTCATGATTCCATTCTGAAAGAAGCTGAAAAGATGACAGAGGATCCGGATTTTAAAGGCTATATCCATGATGTAGGAGGCCCCACGGCTGATTTCCGTTATCCTTCCTGCAAAAAGCAGCTGACAAAAGGAGTCTGCAAGGAGCGGCAGTGCCTGTTTCCTTCTCCGTGTAAGAATCTGACGGTAGACCACAAGGATTATCTTCAGCTTCTCAGAAAGGTAAGGAACATCCCCAAAGTCAAAAAAGTTTTTGTCCGTTCCGGCATTCGGTTTGATTATCTGATGGCAGACCCGGATAAAACTTTTCTTAATGAACTTGTGAAATATCACATCAGCGGTCAGCTGCGAGTAGCACCGGAGCATGTTTCCGATGAAGTCCTGAAGTTTATGGGCAAGCCCAGGCACGAGGTTTATGAGAACTTTCTGAAGGAATATGAAAAAGCAAATGCGCGGACTGGTAAACAGCAATATGCCGTTCCGTATTTCATGTCGTCCCATCCCGGGTGTACAATGAAGGAAGCCGTGAAGCTTGCGGAATACGTCCGTGATCTTGGATTTACGCCGGAGCAGGTTCAGGATTTTTATCCAACGCCATCGACACTTTCTACCTGCATGTATTACACAGGAATCCATCCGCTGACAGGCGAAAAGGTATATGTGCCGAAAAATCCACACGAAAAAGCAATACAGCGAGCACTGATGCAGTATAAAAATCCGGAAAATCGCGAACTGGTCCTGGAAGGACTTAAGATGACCGGACGTATGGATCTGGTCGGCTTTGGACCGAAATGTCTGATCCGTCCCAGAGAGCTTCATAAAAAAGCCAAAAAAACACAGACAAGGAGTTCGGCACATGAAAGATACCAGAAAAAGAAAAACAAAAAAAGGTGATTTCGGTTATTTTAACAGCGAAAAAAAACGAAGACTCCTGATCACCGCAGGATTATTTTCGCTTCCACTGCTCATTTTCTTTGTGGCGTGGGCCGTCAACGGAACAAGAATGACAGTCTGGACGGTTCTGACCGTAGTAGGCTGTCTGCCAGGCTGTAAATCCATGGTAAGCCTGATCATGATCCTGTTACGTCATCCTATGGATGAAAAGATCTATAAAGAGATCTGCGAACATGCAGGAGACCTGGTCATGTCCTATGAAATGTACATGACTTTTTATGAGAAAAGCGGTTACCTGGACGCTGTTGCCGTGTGCGGAAATACAGTAGTGGGTTATACCAGTGATCCAAAAGCAGATATCACCTACCTTGCAGAGCAGTCACAGAAAATCATCCGTAAAAACGGATATAAAGTGGATGTAAAGATCCTGAAGGACCTGAAGCCCTATCTGGAACGTCTGGATTCCATGAATGAGCACAAAGAATCTCTGAGAAACGGGATTAAATTCACACCGGATGAACGATACCCGGATCTTTCCAGAGAAGAACTGATCAAACATACGATCCTGGCAATCTGTCTGTAGGAGCATTATATAATGAAAGAATTTATCATTAACGAAAACGAGGCCGGACAGCGTTTTGACAAATATCTGGCCAAGCTTCTCCGCGAAGCTCCAAAGAGCTTTTTCTACAAAATGATGAGGAAAAAAAATATCACGCTCAATGGAAAAAAAGCCACCGGGAATGAAAAGCTGTTTTCAGGAGATCATGTAAAACTGTTTTTAAGTGATGAAACATTTGAAAAATTCAGCGGAAATGATTCTGCTCCACGGGCACATTATGCTCTGGATATCATTTACGAGGATGAAAATATCCTGTTGATCAACAAACCGGCAGGAATGCTTTCTCAGCCTGTTGATGACGGAACCCCTTCACTGGTAGAATATCTGACTGGCTATCTTCTGAAAAATGGCTCTCTTACAGAGAATGATCTGAGAACCTTTCGTCCTTCCGTATGCAACCGCCTTGACCGCAATACCAGTGGGCTGATAGCGGCAGGCAAAAGCCTTTCCGGTCTGCAGGAACTTTCAGGGATGTTCAAGTCCAGGGAACTTCATAAATATTACCTCTGTCTTGTGGAGGGAGTTTTAAAAGAAGAAAGATATATCAAAGGTTATCTGGCAAAAGATAAAAAAAGCAACAAAGTAACCATCTATAAACAAGAGAAAGAAAATGCCCTGCCAGTGGAAACAAAGTATTATCCGTTGGGTACCAATGGAACCCGTACCCTTCTTAAGGTTGAACTGATCACAGGACGTGCACATCAGATTCGTGCCCACCTTGCTTCGGAGGGACATTCGATTGTTGGTGATCCCAAATATGGAAAAGCCGATAAAAAACTGAAAGGACAGCTGCTTCATTCTTTTCGAATGGAGTTTCCATCTATGAAAGGAAGCCTGTCATATTTATCCGGGAAGGTCTTTACGGCACCGCTTCCGGAAATCTTTCTCAGAACACTAAAAGAGGAAAAGTTGGAGGAGAGTTATTATGAAATCTGGCATGAAGTATGGGACTATATAAAAATGATCATCATTGTAGTTGCTATAGTCCTGGTTATCAACAATGTAGTACTGATCAATGCAAAGATCCCGTCAGAATCTATGGAAAATACCATTATGACCGGGGATCGTATCTTTGGTTATCGTCTGGCCTATGGTCTGAATATGGATGTATTTGGCCACGAGATCTCAAAAAAATGGAAAGATCCGGAACGCTTTGACATTGTGATCTTCAAATATCCGGATGATGAGTCTCAGCTGTTCATCAAACGTATCATCGGTCTTCCCGGAGATAAAGTAGAGATCAAAGATGGTAAAGTTTATATCAATGATTCAGAGACACCTCTGGATGATTCCTTTGTGCCGGAAACTCCTCTTGGAAGCTTCGGACCATACGAAGTACCGGAAAACTGTTACTTTATGATGGGAGACAACCGTAACAATTCCAAGGATTCCCGATACTGGCAGAATACGTATGTACAGTTTGATCAGATCGTCGGAAAAGCGGAGATCCGTTATTTCCCATCCATCAAGCTTCTGGATTAAAGGACAGCTCTTATGGCAACATGGAACAGCAGAGGACTTCGTGGTTCTACTCTGGAGGAACTTATCAATCGTACCAATGAGCAGTACAGGGAAAAGGGACTGGCCCTCATCCAGAAAATTCCGACGCCTATCACTCCGGTTAAAATGGATAAAACCTCCCGGCATATCACGCTGGCATATTTTGAACAGAAAAGTACCGTAGATTATATCGGAGCAGTACAGGGAATCCCTGTCTGCTTCGATGCAAAAGAATGCTGTGTAAAAACTTTTCCCCTTGCGAACATTCATCCTCATCAGGTAGCATTTATGGATGAGTTTGAAAAGCAGAAGGGGATTGCTTTTTTTCTGATCTATTTCAGCGCAGATAATGTTTTTTATTATCTTACCCTTCGTAAGCTGAAGGAATTCTGGAAAAGGATGGAAGACGGCGGACGAAAAAGTTTTCGTCGGGAAGAGCTGGACCAGGAATTTTATCTTTCCGGAAAAAATGGATTTCTGGTTCCTTATCTGGAAGGAATCCAGAAAGATCTGCAATTACGGGATTGACTTTTGGAAAGGTTTCCTATATAATCAAATTTAAGTTTTTCTGTGGTAGCATGGTAGCGAATTAAAGTGAAACACAGGAAATCTCAAAATGTGTTACGGAGGAAATGAGCATGCAGCGTATTTTTCATACACCTGAAGGTGTGCGGGACATTTATGGAGAGGAATGCAGCCGCAAAAAACGGCTCCAGAAGGAGCTCCACCAGGTGTTTTCAAGATATGGATATGAAGATATAGAAACACCGGGATTTGAGTATTTTGAAGTGTTCAGCAATGAAGTAGGAACGATTCCATCCAAGGACTTATATAAATTTTTTGACAGAGAGGGAAACACACTTGTTCTCAGACCTGACTTTACACCGTCTGTTTCCAGAGCATGTGCAACTTATTTTGATCCGGAAAAGGGACCTGTAAGACTTTGTTATACCGGAAATACATTTATCAACAATTCCAGTTACAGAGGTCAGATGAAAGAAAATACTCAGATGGGTGTTGAACATATGGGAGATGATTCTGCAGCAGCAGATGCTGAAATTCTTGCTATGACCGTGGAGTGTCTGAAGGCAGCAGGACTTACCGAATTCCAGGTTAGCGTAGGCCAGGTAGATTATTATAAATCCCTGCTTGCAGAGGCAGATCTGGGGCCAGAGATAGAAGAGCATCTTCGTGAGCTGATCTCTCAGAAGAATTATTTTGGTGTGGAAGAACTTCTTAAGGGACAGAATTTAGGCGATAACCTTTCCAAGGCTTTTGCTGAACTGCCTCAGATGTTCGGTTCAGCAGAAGTGTTGGAAAAAGCAAAAAAACTCACCTCCAATCCAGAGGCACTTTCTGCAGTAAAACGACTGGAAGAAATTTATGAGATCCTGAAAGTATACGGCTGTGAGAAATACATTGCTTTTGATTTTGGAATGCTCAGTAAGTTCCGTTATTATACAGGGATCATTTTCCAGGCCTATACATATGGAACCGGTGAACCTCTGATCAAAGGCGGACGATACAACGAATTGATGAAACATTTCGGAAAACCGGCTTCTTCCATTGGATTTGCCATTGTGGTCGATAACCTGATGCTCGCGCTTTCCAGACAGAAACTGACTGTTCCGGCCGGTGATAAGACCATTGTGATCACCTATGATCCGGAAAATCTGAAAAAAGCGATCCAGGAAGCAATGGAGCTTCGAAACGAAGGTAAAAAAGTGGCATTGTGCCCGACAAAGGAGGAGCAGGACTGATGAGATATCTTACATTTGCCCTCACAAAAGGGCGTCTGGCCAGCAAAACACTGGATATGTTTGAGAAGATCGGTATTACATGTGAGGAGATGCGTGACAAAGATTCCCGAAAGCTGATCTTTACCAACGAGGAACTGAAGCTGAAGTTTTTCCTTGCAAAAGGTCCGGATGTGCCGACTTATGTAGAGTATGGTGCAGCAGATATCGGTATCGTAGGTAAGGATACCATTCTGGAAGAAGGAAGAAAGCTATATGAGGTTATGGATCTTGGATTTGGAGCATGTCGCATGTGCGTATGCGGCCCTGAAAGCGCCAGGGAAGTCCTGAATAACAATCAGCTGATCCGTGTAGCTACAAAATATCCAAATATTGCAAAGGATTACTTCTATAACAAAAAGCATCAGACTGTGGAAATCATTAAGCTGAACGGTTCCATTGAGCTTGCACCGATCGTAGGACTTTCCGAGGTTATCGTGGATATCGTGGAAACCGGAAGCACCCTTCGTGAGAATGGCCTGAAGGTGCTGGAAGAAGTCTGCCCGCTGTCTGCACGTATGGTAGTCAATCAGGTCAGCATGAAAATGGAAGATGAACGGATCCGCAAACTGATCACGGAACTTCGAGGTGTGGTCAAATAAACTGAGCAACAGATGAACCTCCAAAATACAGAAAGAAGGCAGAATTTATTATGCGTAAGGTAAAACTCACCAAAGAATCTACAAAAGATATTCTGGAAACTCTCTTAAAAAGAAGCCCTAATAATTATGGAAAATACGAGGATGCAGTAGCAAATATACTTGCCAAAGTAAAAGCAGAGGGAGATACCGCGTTATTTGCATTTACCAGAGAATTTGATAAAGTCGAAGTGACAAGGGATACGATCCGTGTAACACCGGAGGAGATCGAGGAAGCATACAAGCTGGTAGATCCTTCCCTGATCGATGTGATCAAAAAAGCACTGGTGAATATCCGCAGCTATCACGAAAAGCAGCTTCTGAACAGCTGGTTCACAAGCACAACAGACGGAACCATGCTTGGTCAGAAGGTAACCGCTCTGAACCGTGTAGGTGTTTACGTTCCCGGTGGAAAGGCTGTATATCCGTCTTCCGTGCTGATGAATATCGTTCCTGCAAAAGTTGCCGGTGTTGACCGTATTGTAATGACAACACCTCCTGGAAAAGACGGAAAAGTTAATCCAAGCACACTTGTTGCCGCCAACGAAGCCGGTGCAGATGAAATCTATAAAGTGGGTGGTGCACAGGCCATCGGAGCACTTGCATATGGAACCGAGAGTATTCCAAAGGTTGACAAAATCGTAGGACCCGGAAATATTTTTGTTGCGCTTGCAAAAAAGGCAGTTTATGGATACGTAAGCATTGATTCTATTGCCGGCCCAAGCGAGATCCTCGTTCTTGCAGATGAGACTGCAAATCCTCGTTATATTGCAGCAGATCTTCTTTCTCAGGCAGAACATGATGAGATGGCATCTGCGATCCTGATCACAACAAATGAGGAATTTGCAGATCAGGTAGATAAAGAAGTCAGAGGTTTTGTTGAGGTACTTTCCAGAAAAGCCATTATCGAGAAATCCCTGGAGAACTTTGGCTATATCCTGATCGCAGAAGATATGGACGAGGCCATTGAGGCTGCCAATGAAATTGCTTCTGAACATATGGAGATCGTCACAAAGAATCCTTTTGAAGATATGATGAAGGTACGAAATGCAGGTGCGATTTTTATCGGAGAGCACAGCTCTGAACCCCTTGGAGATTATTTTGCAGGACCAAACCATGTGCTTCCTACCAATGGAACTGCCAAATTTTTCTCCGCACTTTCTGTAGATGATTTTATCAAAAAATCCAGTATTGTATATTATTCAAGAGAAGCACTCCGAAAGATCCACAAGGACATTATCCAGTTTGCCACATCGGAACAGCTGACTGCACACGCAAATTCCATTGCAGTCCGTTTTGAGGAAGAGGACAAGGAGAACGAATAATGGCAAGAGAAGCACTGATTGAAAGAAACACAAAAGAAACGCAGATACGTCTGCAGCTGAATATTGATGGAACAGGAAGTTCCGATGTTGATACAGGCATTGGCTTTTTTGACCATATGCTGGACGGTTTTACGCGCCATGGACTGTATGATCTTACGCTGAGAGTCCACGGTGATCTGAATGTAGATGATCATCACACCATTGAAGATACAGGGATCGTCCTTGGAAACGCTATCCGTGAGGCAGTTGGCGACAAAAAAGGGATCAAACGTTACGGCAGCTGTATCCTTCCTATGGATGAAGTGCTTGTGCTCTGCGCAGTAGATCTTTCCGGAAGACCTTATCTTGGATGGGATGCAGAGTTTCCTACAGAAAAAATAGGAGATATGGCCACAGAGATGGTAAAGGAATTCTTTTATGCAGTATCCTATTCTGCGGCAATGAATCTTCACATCAAAGTTCTTTCCGGAGGAAACAGCCATCATGTGGCAGAGGCCATGTTTAAAAGCTTTGCGAAAGCCCTTGATGCAGCAACACAATACGATTCCCGGATCACAGACGTGCTTTCTACCAAGGGAAGCCTCTGATACAGAAGGAGACCACTTATGAACAAACAGTTGATCCCATGTCTTTATCTTCATTCAGAAAAAGCGGTAACAGGATTTGGACAGAGAAATCTTTTCGGAGACGGAAATGTAGAAACACTTGCAAAATTTTACGGTGACAATGGGGCAGATGAGCTTCTGGTATTTGACTTTTCTTCTGCAGATGCAGAGCATGACCGTGCGATCGGAAAAATCCGTGATATCTGTCAGGCATCTGAAATCCCGGTTATCGCAGCGGGAAATATCAAACGTATGGAAGATGTAAAAAAGCTGATCTATGCGGGATGTGCCAAAGTTGTACTGAATTTTTCGAAAGAGAATAATATCAAACTTCTGGAAGAAGTATCACGCCGCTTTGGAAAAGAGCGTATGATGATCAGCATCTCTGATCTGAGAGAATTCACAGAAAATCAGGATCTGATCGAAAAATATGCAGACACTGTTCTGGCTCTGGACACTGTCGAAAATGAAATCGCAGAGATTTCTCAGATTTCCATTGTTCTTCATACCGATGAAAACAGATATGAGAACGTTCTGAAGCTTTTAGGAGAAGCAGCTGTGTCCGGACTTTGCGGTGCTTATGTAAGCAGTCTTGAAAATGATCTGCATACATTTAAGGAAACCTGCGAAGAAGCCAGAATTCCGGTAAACACATATAAAAGTAATATTGCATGGTCGGATTTTAAATTAAACAGTGACGGAATGGTTCCGGTTATTGTCCAGGATTACCGGACGGATGAAGTACTGATGCTGGCCTATATGAATGAGCTTGCTTTTAACACAACATTGAAGCTGGGAAAAATGACATACTGGAGCCGCAGCCGGAATGAGCTCTGGACCAAAGGGCTGACATCCGGACATGTACAGTATGTAAAGGCTCTTACTATTGACTGTGATAATGATACGATCCTTGCCAAAGTGGAGCAGGTTGGAGCAGCCTGCCATACAGGAAACCGTACCTGTTTCTTCAAACCTCTGATGAAAAAAGAGTACGATGATACCAATCCACTTCACGTGTTCCAGAATGTGTATGATGTGATCACTGACCGAAAAGAGCATCCAAAGGAAGGTTCCTATACTAATTATCTTTTTGATAAAGGAATCGACAAGATTTTGAAAAAAGTCGGTGAAGAATGCACAGAGATCGTCATTGCAGCCAAAAATCCGGATAAAGAAGAGATTAAATACGAAATTTCAGATTTTCTTTATCATATGATGGTACTCATGGTGGAAAAAGGAGTCAGCTGGGAAGAAATCACCAAAGAATTGGTAAAAAGATAAATTATATATCATTCAGGAAAAAAGCTTTTGTACGTCGGATCAGAATGAACGGTTACGAAAGCTTTTTTCTGTTTTCCCGGAATCTTAAAAGAATATGTACAATTTCGGTTAGGCATGATATACTTATCGTCAAAAGTGCGGAAATATAAAAAAGGAAAAGGGAAACAACCAATGATCAAAATTGATGACTGGGTGATTGAAAAAGGAGAGAAGGCACAGGGGAAAATTAAGATCACAGGATACGGCATAGCAATGCCGGCAACTGTGATATGCGGAGTGGAAGACGGACCGACGGTCCTGATCACGGCAGGAATACACAGTGCGGAGTATGTGGGAATCCAGGCAGCAATGGAACTTGCAAAAGAATTTCAGCCGGAAGAACTGAAGGGAAATGTGATCATCGTTCCACTGGTCAACGTCAGCGGCTTTGAGCATCGCACCATGAGTCTGGTCTATGAGGATGGCAAGAACCTGAACCGCGTTTTCCCCGGAGATCCTGAGGGAACAGCTGCAGATCGTATTGCCTATACTATAGTGACGAAACTTTTTTCTATAGCAGATTATTATATCGACCTGCACAGCGGAGATGGGTTCGAACAACTTCATCCCTATGTTTATTATGTAGGGGTTGTAGATGAAAAAACAGCAGAGAAGTCATTGCATATGGCACGGCATATCGGCGTAAAATATGTAGTCCGTTCCACAACCGCCACAGGTGGCGCCTATAATTATGCTTCTTCTCTTGGAATTCCAAGTATTCTTATCGAAAGAGGCGGACACAGCTACTGGACCTGGGAGGAAGTAGAACAGGATAAAAGAGACGTCCGTCACCTTGTTTTTCATCTCCAGGGAAAGACGTGTCATGGTCTGAAGCATTACCGTCAGATGCTTCTTGAAAATGTAGTCTATGAATATGCGCCGTATACCGGATGCTGGTATCCATCCAAGAAGCCTGGAGAGTACTTCTTTAAGGGAGAAGAACTGGGTGAATTGAGAGATTACTATGGAAATTTACTTTACACGTCTATTGCAACTGAAAACGGAGTCGTACTTTATCAGACAGCCAGCCTGAATATCATTGAAGACGGACCGATGATCGCATATGCGGCGATCACAGATACTCTGACCTGATAGTAAACAGACTTTTCAGAACGCTTCTGTCTGAAATCATATTGAAACAGTAAGAAAACCGGGTTTTACCATTTGCTATTCTATTTGTAAAAACAGCGAGGTAAAATCCGTGTTTTTTTAGCAGATCAAATAAATTTAATTGTCAAATCCCCAATGGGGGATATATACAATTCAAGCATCTTTAACAAAATTTATGAGTTTTCAAAAAATATAACATTTTTCCATAGACATAAACTATAGTTTTATCGTATAATATTTA
>ERZ833782.2531-NODE-2531-length-11775-cov-2.740273_pt1 | contig 11775 bp, 10 predicted proteins | sample MGYA00519577_ERZ833782 | MGnify/ENA primary metagenome ERZ833782 (study PRJEB31850, sample SAMEA3708745) | human gut metagenome | biome: human gut; feature: human-associated habitat; material: faeces | place: China | collected 2014 ...
GAGGTGCTGAAGAGCTATCACGATGCAGGTGCAGAAAAAGTCAAGGCTGTCCTGGACCAGGGTAAAGACGTGGTATTTCTCACACTGGGAGATCCTACCGTGTATTCCACATATCTCTATATTCATCACAGACTTGTGGCTCAGGGCTATGAGACGGAGATCGTCTGTGGGATCACATCCTTCTGTGCAGTTTCCGCACGTCTGAATACCGGACTTGTGGAGAAGGCAGAGCCTCTTCACGTGATCCCGGCTTCCTATCAGATCGAGGATGCGCTGAAGCTTTCCGGTACCAAGGTCCTTATGAAGGCCGGAAAGAAAATGAAGGATGTGAAGGCGGAGCTTCTTTCCCAGGGGGCAGAGGCCATGATGATCGAAAACTGCGGAATGCCGGACGAAAAGATCTACCGGACCGTGGAGGAGATCCCTGAGGATGCAGGATATTATTCCCTGATCATTATCAAAGAAAATAAAGACAGAAGAGAGGAATAGATTATGGTACATTTTGTAGGAGCAGGTCCGGGAGCACCGGATCTTATTACAGTAAGAGGTAAACAGTATCTGGAAGAGGCAGATGTGATCATCTATGCGGGATCTCTTGTAAATCCCCAGCTTCTGGAGTATTCCAAGGATGTGTGCACCATCCATAACAGTGCAAAGATGACCCTTGAGGAAGTGATCTCTGTTATGGAGAGAGCAGAGGCTGAGGGTAAGATGACCGTTCGTCTCCACACCGGCGATCCTTGTATCTACGGTGCGATCCGTGAGCAGATGGATATCCTGGATGAAAAGGGGATCCCCTACGATTCCTGCCCGGGTGTCAGTGCCTTCTGCGGAGCTGCATCTGCACTGAACCTGGAGTATACACTTCCGGATATTTCCCAGAGTGTGATCATCACAAGAATGGAAGGAAGGACACCGGTGCCGACAAAAGAGAGCATTCAGTCCTTTGCCGCTCATAATGCGACTATGGTCATTTTCCTCAGTACAGGTATGCTGGAGGAGCTGAGCCGCAGACTGGTGGAGGGCGGATACCGTGAGGATACACCGGCTGCCATCGTCTACAAGGCAACCTGGCCCGATGAGAAGAAGTTTATCTGTACAGTGGGTACTCTGGCCCAGACAGCAAAAGAGAACAAGATCACAAAAACAGCTCTTATGCTGGTAGGCGATGCGGTCAATGCTGCAAGCTATGACAGATCCAAGCTGTATGATCCGGGCTTTACCACAGAGTTCCGTGAGGCTACGAAATAAAATATGAACATTTCCATCATTTGCTTCAGTATGACAGGGCTGGAGACAGGGGAAAGGCTTCAGAGGGCTCTGGAAAAAGAGGGTGAGAATGTCACCCTTGCAAAAAAGAGCCGGTACCTTCCGGATCCGATCTCTGTTTCCACCTCCCAGTGGGCAGGGGAACAGTTCCAGGCAGGAAAAGAGGGCGTGATCTTTGTTGGCGCCTGCGGGATCGCAGTGCGCAGTATCGCACCTTACATTGCCGGAAAAAAGACGGATCCGGCTGTGCTGGTGATCGATGAATGCGGAAAATTTGTCATTGCTCTTCTTTCCGGACATCTTGGCGGAGCCAATGAGCTGGCACTTCGCTGTGCCGGATATCTTAAGGCAGTGCCGGTTGTGACAACAGCCACAGATCTTCACAGTCGTTTTGCAGTGGATGTTTTTGCAAAAAAGAATGGTTGTGCTATTTTTCATATGAAGGCTGCGAAGGAGGCTTCTGCGGCCCTTCTTGCAGGAGAGAGCGTTGGCTTCTACAGTGAGTTTCCATGGGACGGAGAGCTGCCGGAGGGTCTGGTGCTTTGCGGAAAAGACGGAAGGCCCTCAGCTGCAGCGGATCCGGAGAATGGTGAGAAAGCCGATGAGGCACCGGAAACAGGTATTGCGGTGACGATCCACAGAGGCTGCCTGCCCTTTAAAAATACAGTCCATGTGGTGCCGCCCGCTGCAGTTCTGGGAATGGGCTGCCGCAGGGGAAAGGATGCAGTCTCCATACAGAAGGCGGCAGAGGAATGTCTGAAGGAATCAGATGTTTACAGAGAAGCACTGAGAGCTGTTGCCAGTATTGATCTGAAGAAAGAAGAGGTGGGACTTCTTTCTCTGGCAGAAGCCTGGCAGCTTCCGTTTCTGACCTTTACAGAGGAAGAGCTGAAGGCAGTGCAGGGTGAATTTACCCCGTCACAATTTGTAAAAAAGATAACAGGTGTAGAGAATGTCTGTGAGAGAAGCGCGGTTCTGGGTTGCGGACAGGGTACACTGATCAGAAAAAAAACAGGCCGGGACGGTGTGACCACCGCCCTTGCAGCCGGAAATCGGAGGATACGTTTTGAGTAAGATTTATGTTGTAGGAATTGGCCCGGGTGCGTATGACCAGATGACTGGAAGAGCGATCCGTGCATTAAATGAAAGTGATGTGATCATCGGTTACACCGTATATGTGGATCTTGTAAAGGAGTATTTTGCAGGTAAAGAGTTCATGACCACACCGATGAAAAAAGAGGTAGACCGCTGTGTACTTGCTTTTGATGAGGCAAAAAAAGGAAAAACCGTTTCCATGATCTGCAGTGGGGATGCCGGTGTTTACGGTATGGCAGGTCTGATGTATGAGGGAGGTGAAAACTATCCGGATGTGGAGCTGATCATTATCCCGGGTGTGACAGCAGCTACAGGCGGCGCCGCAGTGCTGGGTGCACCGCTGATCCATGACTTCTGCCTGATCAGCTTAAGTGATCTTCTGACTCCGTGGGAGAAGATCGAGGCAAGGCTTCTGGCAGCAGCACAGGCGGATTTTGTGGTATGCCTTTACAATCCGTCCAGCAGAAAACGTAAGGATTATCTTCAGAAGGCCTGTGATCTGATGATGAAATACAAGTCCCCGGACACTGTCTGCGGCACGGTCGCCCAGATCGCACGTGACGGCGAGACTGCACAGGTTATGACACTGAAGGAGCTTCGTGATACAGAAGTGGATATGTTTACTACCGTATTTGTGGGAAATTCACAGACTAAGAATGTAAACGGCAAGATGGTAACACCAAGGGGATATAAGAATGTATAAAGCCATTGTTTTTGCAGGGACCACCGAGGGCTACGCACTCTGTGAGTTCCTTGCGGAAAATCATGTTCCGGTCTATGCCTGTGCAGCTACGGAATATGGCGGATCCCTTCTGAAGGAAAATGAATTTCTCCATGTCAGCGCCGGAAGGCTGAAAATCGAAGATATGGAGGAGCTTTTCCGGAGGGAAGCGCCGGAGATCGTTCTGGATGCCACTCATCCCTATGCGGCAGAGGTGACAAAAAATATCCGGTCTGCCTGTGAGAACGAAAATATCCGTTATCAGCGTGTTCTTCGCCCGGAGGGAGAGAAGAACCGTGAAGCCATCTACGTGGAAAGCACGGAGAAGGCGGCAGAATTTCTTTCCGGCACAGAGGGGAACATTTTTCTTACCACAGGAAGCAAGGAGCTGTCTAAATTTACAGTGATCCCGGATTACCAGGAGAGGCTTTTTGCCCGGGTGCTGTCCATCCCTTCTGTGATTAGCTCCTGTGCGGAGCTGGGGATCGAGGGAAAGCATCTCATCGGTATGCAGGGGCCATTTTCCACAGAGATCAACGAAGCGATGCTTCGTCAGTTCCAGTGCAGCTATCTGGTCACCAAGGATACCGGTCTGGCAGGTGGATTTCCGGAAAAGATGGAGGCCTGTCAGCGCTGCGGCGCCACACCTGTGATCATCGGAAGACCTTTGCAGGAGGAGGGGCTGTCCCTGCCGGAAGCAAGGGTATTTCTGGCAAAGCTGTTCGGCCTTACCCTGTCACAGAGGGTTTCTCTTGTGGGCATCGGCATGGGTGCGGAAAAAACCCTGACCCTGGAAGGAAAGAAGGCCTTTGATGAGGCGGAGCTTCTGATCGGTGCAAAGCGTATGACAGATGCCGTACAGAGGCCCGGACAGATGGTTCTCCATGAGTACCGCAGTGATAAGATCGTGGAGTATATCAAGGCACATCCGCAGTACCGTACCGTTGCCATTGCCCTTTCCGGAGATGTGGGCTTCTACAGCGGCGCAAGGAAGCTGATGGATCTTCTGGATGGCGATGTCCAGGTGATCTGTGGGATTTCTTCTGTTGTTTATTTTATGGCGAAGATCGGTCTTTCCTGGGATGATGCCAGGATCGTCAGCGCTCATGGAAGAGACTGCAATCTGATCTCACTGATCCGACATAACCCCAAGGTCTTTTCCATTCTGGGAACAGAGGATGGGGTAGCTCGTCTGGCTTCTTGTTTGGTTGAGTATGGAATGGGTGATGTGACCCTTTATGTGGGCGAAAATCTTTCCTACGAAAATGAAAAGATCTTTCATGCCAGGGCAGCAGATCTTACAGAATACCGGGGAGATGCATTAAGCGTGGTAACTGCGTGCAATGAAAAGGCAGAACCTTTGCCCGCAGTTCACGGGATCTGTGATGAGGAATTTCTCCGTGGGAAGGCGCCTATGACAAAGGAAGAGGTGCGTACGGTTTCTCTGTCCAAGCTTCGTCTTCAGGAGGATTCTGTTTGCTATGATGTGGGAGCAGGCACAGGCTCGGTTTCCGTTGAGATGGCGCTGCGTGCCTGGAAGGGGCAGGTCTATGCCGTCGAGAAAAAGGAGGATGCCCTTGCTCTTCTTAAGGAGAACAAGCGGAAATTTGCCGCAGATAATCTGGAGATCGTACCGGGTACTGCACCGGAAGCTATGGTGGAGCTGCCTGCTCCGACACATGCTTTTATCGGCGGCTCTTCCGGAAATATGAATGAGATCATCCGGCTTCTTCTGGACAAAAATCCGGAAGTACGGATCGTGATCAACTGTATCACTCTGGAGACCGTGACGGAAGCCATGAATGCCATACGAGATTTCAGCCTGACAGATGTGGATATCGTACAGCTGTCTGCGGCAAGATCAAAATCTATCGGAAGGTATCATATGATGATGGGTGAGAATCCGATCTATATTATTTCCTGCAGCGGAAGAGGGGAGGAGATTTAGGTGAAGATTCCGAGAATACTTCTTGCGGCAGGTGCCAGCGGAAGCGGAAAAACCCTGATCACCTGCGGACTTCTTCAGGCGCTGGTGAACCGTGGCCTTAAGGTAGCTTCTTTTAAATGCGGCCCGGATTACATAGATCCCATGTTCCACAGCCGTGTGATCGGTACAAGATCCCGAAACCTGGATACGTTTTTTACAGATGGAGACAGGACCCGGTATCTTCTGGCAAAGAACGTATCGGACTGTGAGATCGCAGTGATGGAGGGAGTCATGGGGTACTATGACGGTGTAGGAGGGATCACCTCCAGAGCCAGCGCCTATGATCTGGCCTCCACCACAGATACACCGGTGATCCTGATCGTAAACAGCCGTGGCATGAGTGTTTCCCTGGCTGCCTATGTAAAGGGCTTTCTGGAATACAAAAAGGACAGCCATATCTGCGGCGTGATCTTTAACCAGATGTCTCCCATGCTGTATCCCAGAATGAAAAAGCTTCTGGAAGAGGAGCTTTCCGTAAAGGTACTGGGATATGTTCCGAAGGTGGAGGACTGTGTGATCGAAAGCCGTCATCTGGGACTGGTGCTTCCGGAGGAGATCCCGGAGCTGAAAAGCCGTCTGCAGAAGCTTTCCGAGGTGCTGGAGAAAACTTTGGATATCGATGGGATCCTGGAGCTTGCAGGGGGAGCACCGGAGCTTGCGGCGCCGGAGCCGGAAATGCTTATACAGAAGGATACTGCCTTCGGGTACCGGACAGAGGAAAAGGTACGGATCGGTGTGGCGGATGATGAAGCCTTCTGCTTTTTCTATGCGGATAATTTAAATCTTCTGGAGCAGATGGGAGCGGAGCTGGTGCGTTTTTCACCCATTCATGACAGAGAGCTTCCGGAGGATCTGGACGGGCTTCTTTTAAGCGGCGGTTATCCGGAATTAAACGGGGAGGTGCTGGAAGAAAATCAGGAAATGTGCACCCGGATCCGGGAAGTTATCCTGGACGGAATGCCCTGTCTGGCAGAATGCGGCGGATTCATGTATCTTCATCAGGAGATGGAGGATATGGAAGGAAAGCAGCGCAGAGTCTGCGGGGTGATCCCTGGAAGGGCTTACCGGACACCGAAGCTGAACCGGTTCGGTTATATCACCCTTACGGAAAAACAGGATACCGGACTTGGTGAGATCCCAGCTCATGAATTCCATTATTTTGATTCCACAGATTGCGGAGAGGATTTTCATGCGGCAAAGCCGGCATCTAAAAGAGGATGGGATTGTATCCATGACCGGGGCAGGCTGATGGCAGGATTTCCTCATCTTTATTATTACGGAAATCCCAGGGTTCCGGCACGCTTTCTGAAGAACGCACTGGAATATAAGAAGGAACGGAGGCAGAAAAAAGATGCTGAAATATAGTCTTCCTGCACTGGTCATAGGATTTGTGCTGGATCTTCTGATCGGAGATCCCAGATGGCTTTATCATCCGATCTGTGTCATCGGTAATCTGATCGCAGTGCTGGAAAAGGCGATCCGGAAGATTTTTCCGAAAAATCACGGCGGTGAGCTGACAGGAGGCTTTCTGATCGTAGTGCTTGTCTGTCTGTTCAGCGGTGGGGTGCCGCTTCTGGTGCTTTATTATCTTTACCGGTATCTGCCGGTGGCCGGATTTGTGCTGGAGGTATTCTGGTGCTATCAGCTTCTTGCTACCCGTTCCTTAAAAGACGAGAGTATGAAGGTTTATGACCGGCTGAAAAACGGAACTCTGGAGGAGGCACGCTATGCGGTGTCCATGATCGTAGGCCGTGATACCAGTGAGCTTACGGAAACAGGCGTGACAAAGGCTGCAGTGGAAACAGTTGCGGAAAATGCATCCGACGGCGTGATCGCCCCCATGCTTTATATGGCTGTCGGCGGGGTGCCGCTGATGTTTCTGTACAAGGGCATCAATACCATGGATTCCATGCTTGGATATAAAAATGACAAATATCTTTATTTCGGCCGTATTGCGGCAAAGCTGGATGATGTGGCCAATTATATCCCTGCCAGGATCTCCGGATGGCTGATGGTGGCAGGAACTGTTTTTACAGGAATGGATGTAAAAAACGCGGCAAAGATCTACAAACGTGACCGGAGAAATCATGCAAGCCCCAACTCAGCCCAGACAGAGGCTGCCATGGCCGGAGCGCTGGATGTACAGCTTGCGGGAAATGCATATTATTTCGGAAAATTATATGAAAAACCCACGATCGGGGATCCGATCCGCCCGGTGGAGCCGGAGGATATCAAAAGAGCTAACCGGCTGATGTACGCGGCATCCATACTGGGTGTGGTTGTATTTGGACTGCTCAGTGCGGGGATCCGGTTCGGGTTATTAAGGTAACAATAAATACAGACAGGAGAATGACCAATGACAAAACACATACATGGAGGAGACGTATATAAACATAAAGACTGCCTGGATTTTTCGGCAAATCTGAATCCTTTGGGAACACCGGAAAGTGTGAAGCAGGCCATTATCCACAGTCTGGATCATATTGCACAGTATCCCCAGGTGGGATGCGGCGTTCTCAGGGAAAGGATCGCAGAATCGGAAGGGGTAAAAGCGGAAGAGGTAATATGCGGTAACGGAGCAGCAGAAGTGATCTTTACGCTCTGTCATGCAGTAAAGCCAAAGCGGGCTCTGATCCCGGCGCCTACTTTTGCGGAATACGGACAGGCTCTGGCCAGCACTGGCTGTGAGCTGGAATATTACATGCTGACGGAAAATGACGGTTTTGTGCTCAGTGAAGCATATCTGGATGTCCTCCATAAGGGACTGGATATGGCTTTCTTATGTAACCCCAACAATCCTACCGGCATGCTGATCCCCCACAGGCTTCAGAAAAGGATCCTGGAAAAATGCAGAAAGCTGGATATCCTGCTGGTGGTAGATGAATGTTTCCTTGATTTTGTAAAGGAACCGGAAGAGTATTCTCTGAAGCATTCTCTTTCCGGGTTCAATAATCTTTTTATCCTGAAAGCATTTACAAAAAGATATGCCATGGCCGGTGTGCGGCTGGGCTATGGCCTCTGTTCTGACAGAAAGCTGATGGAAAGGATGGAGCTCTGCGTTCAGCCGTGGAATGTTTCCACCATGGCCCAGGCAGCCGGGCTCCAGGCACTTACAGAGACGGAATATGTAGAGGAGGGAAGACAGCTTGTTTTTCGGGAGGCACAGTGGCTGAAGGATGAGCTGGTCCGCATTGGGTATAAAGTATTTCCGTCGGAAGCAAATTATATTTTCTTTAAAGGACCGGAGGAGCTCTTTGACTTCTGTCTGCGCAAGCGGATCCTGATCCGTGACTGCAGCAATTATCCGGGTCTTACAAAGGGGTATTACCGGATCGCGGTAAAGCGCCATGAAGAAAATGTAAAACTGATCGAAGTACTTGAGGGAGGTATATTATGGCAAAAGCAATAATGGTACAGGGAACCATGTCCAATGCCGGAAAAAGCCTGCTGGCTGCGGGACTTTGCAGGATCTTTAAGCAGGATGGATATCGTGTGGCTCCTTTTAAATCACAAAATATGGCACTGAATTCCTTTATCACAGAGGATGGTCTTGAGATGGGACGGGCCCAGGTCATGCAGGCAGAGGCAGCCGGGATCCGGCCGTCTGTCCTGATGAATCCCATCCTTCTGAAGCCTACCAATGATGTAGGATCCCAGGTGATCGTAAACGGAGAGGTTCTTGGAACCATGAGTGCCAGGGATTATTTCAAATATAAGAAGACCCTGGTCCCGGATGTGATGAAGGCATACAACGCTCTTGCAGCGGAAAACGATATCATTGTCATCGAAGGTGCGGGAAGTCCTGCCGAGATCAATCTCAAGGATGAGGATATTGTAAATATGGGTATGGCAAAGATGGCCAAGGCACCGGTCCTTCTTGTGGGAGATATTGACCGTGGAGGTGTTTTTGCCCAGCTGATCGGTACGGTGGAGCTTCTGGAGGACGATGAGAAGGCTATGGTAAAGGGGCTGATCATCAACAAATTCCGCGGAGATAAGACTATTCTGGACCCTGGTGTTGTCATGCTTGAGGAAAGAAGCGGGATCCCGGTGGTGGGTGTGGCGCCTTATCTGGATATCCAGGTGGAGGATGAGGACAGCCTGACGGAGCGTTTTGACCGGAAGCAGGAAGCCGGTGTCATTGATATCGCAGTGGTCCGTACACCAAGGATCTCCAACTTTACGGATTTTAATCCTTTTGAGAGCATTCCCGGAGTTTCTCTCCGCTATGTAAAACACCCGAGAGATCTTCACTCTCCGGACATGATCATCCTTCCTGGAACCAAGAACACTATGGGTGATCTGATCTGGATGCGGGAAAGCGGAATGGAGGCAGCAGTTCTCAAGGAAGCCTCCAGAGGCAAGCTGATCTTTGGTGTCTGCGGCGGCTATCAGATGCTGGGCGAGACCTTAAGCGACCCTCATGGAGTTGAAAATGGCGGTTCCATGAAAGGAATGGGACTTCTTCCTATGGAAACGGTATTTGCCGAAAAGAAAACCAGGACCAGGGTGCAGGGGCATTTCGGTCAGCTGTCCGGTGTGTTTGCTCCTCTTTCCGGTGCGGAGATCGAGGGCTACGAGATCCATATGGGCCGCACCGAACGCGGCGGCACGCCGCCGTTCTGCCTGCTTGCGGACGGCACGCCCGAGGGCGCGGCGGCAGGCAATGTGTTCGGCACCTATCTGCACGGCCTGTTTGACACCGGGGAGCTTACGGAAAAGCTGGCCGCCTGGCTGCTGGCGTGCAAGGGGCTTTCGGCAGCGGACGTGCGCGCGGAAAGCCATGCCGCGTATAAGGAGCGTCAGTACGACCTGCTGGCGGACGCGGTGCGCACCGCCGTTGATATAGCTGCGGTGTACCGCGCAATGGACGCCTGCGCGGCCAAGTAAACACAGAGGAGATGCGAGCGTGAACGGAAAACATACCCTGCCCGCGGATATCGAGCGCACCAGCATGGCGATCATTACACAGGAGCTTGCGGCGGCGGGCATTGAGCTGCCGCCGCAGCATGCCGCCGTGGTGAAGCGGGTGATTCATACAACGGCGGATTTTGATTATGCGCAAAGCCTGTGCTTCACGCCCGACGCCGTTGCACGCGGCGTGGCGGCGCTGCGGCAGGGCGTGTCCATTGTAACGGATACCAATATGGCAAAAGCGGGCGTCAGCAAGCCCAGCCTGGCGAAGCTCGGCGGCACGGTGGCATGCTTTATGGCGGACGGGGACGTGGCCCGCGCCGCGCAGGAAAACGGCACCACGCGGGCGGACGCGGCCATGGAAAAGGCCGCGCGGGAATATCCCGGCGCGGTGCTGGCCGTGGGAAACGCGCCTACGGCGCTGCTGCGCCTGGAGGCGCTGATCGCGGACGGGCTGCGGCCGGCGCTGGTCGTGGCGGTGCCCGTGGGCTTTGTGAATGTGGTGGAGAGCAAGGAGCGCATCTTCGCCGCGTGCAGGGCGGCGGACGTTCCGGCCATAGCCGCCATGGGCCGCAAGGGCGGCAGCAATGTGGCCGCGGCCATCTGCAACGCGCTGCTTTACACGGCCGTGGACGCACTGGACCCCGCCCGGCGGGGCTGGCAGGGCTGACAGCAGGCCCGGAATGTGGTATGATATGTCCGCCCGGAAGACGCTGTATGCGCTGTCTGTCCGGCCGCGGGCGCGGATATTTTGAATGGATGGGATGACACGGACATGAAAAAACAGATTTTGAGCTTTACCGCCCTTTTGCTGGCGCTTCTTCTGGCGGGCTGCGCGGCGTCCGCGCCGCAGAGCGGCAGCGCGGCTTCTGCTTCGGCTTCCGCGTCCGGCGCACAGCCGGAAAGCGCGGCGCCCGCCGGCGCGGACGCGCAGGCCGTCACGTTCACCGACGCGCTGGGCCGCACCGTGACGGTGGAAAGCCCAAAGCGCGTGGCGGCGCTCATCGGCAGCTTTGCCGACGTGTGGTGCCTGGCAGGCGGGAAGGACACGCTTGTTGCGGCGGCGGACGACACCTGGACGCAGTTTGAGCTGGGCCTGCCCGAAACGGTGGTGAACCTGGGCGGCGTAAAGGAGCCGAGCGCCGAGGCGCTGCTGGCCGCGCAGCCGGATTTTGTCATCGGCAGCGCAAAGACGGCGGCGGATGTGGACCTGCTGCCCACGCTGGAGCAGGCGGGCATCCCCACGGCATACTTTGAGGTGAGCACCTTTGAGGACTACCTTGCGATGCTGGAGGTCTGCACGCGCGTCACGGGGCGGCCGGAGCTGTATGAGCAATACGGCGAACAGGTGCGCGCGCAGGTGGATGCGGCTGTGGCCCGCGCGGAGGGAAAGGAAGGGCCGTCCGTGCTGTATTTGCGGGCCACGGGCAGCAGCTGCAAGGTGAAGAACAGCGAAAACAGCGTGCTGGGCGAAATGCTGGCCGCGCTGGGCTGTGTGAATATCGCGGACAGCGACGCGTCTCTGTTGGAGGAGCTTTCCATGGAGGCCATCCTCGCGGCGGACCCAGAGAGGATTTTTATCGTGATGCAGGGCAGCGACCAGGAGAAGGTGCGGCAGACGCTGGAGAGCGCCGTGCTTTCCAACCCGGCATGGCAGCAGCTGAGCGCGGTGAAAAACGGCAGGGTCTATTATATGGACCAGCAGCTGTACAACTTGAAGCCGAACGCACGCTGGGGCGAGGCATACGAAAAACTGGCGGAGATCCTGTATGGAGAAGCGTAGCTTTCG
>ERZ833782.2533-NODE-2533-length-11771-cov-5.008279_pt1 | contig 11771 bp, 6 predicted proteins | sample MGYA00519577_ERZ833782 | MGnify/ENA primary metagenome ERZ833782 (study PRJEB31850, sample SAMEA3708745) | human gut metagenome | biome: human gut; feature: human-associated habitat; material: faeces | place: China | collected 2014 ...
GTGCCGCCCGCCGCCTTGCTGCGGCCCTTGTCGATGCGGTAGAACCGTTCAAAGATACGCTGGGCGTATTCCGGCGCAATGGGCTCGCCCGTGTTGAACACGCGCAGGCACGGCGCGCCGTTCTCGTTCGTGAGGTTCACTTCCACGCGGCCGCCCTGCCGGTTGTACTTGACGGCGTTGGTGATGAGGTTGCCCGCCAGCTCGCTCATCTCCCGGTGGGAGGCCGAAAGCACACAGGGCTGCGTGGTGCACAAGATGCTCACCTTGCTGCTTCTGGCAAATTCCGCCGCGTCCGAGCAGCACTCGCTCACCACGGCGGCAAGGTCCAGCACCTCCCGCTCAAAGGTAATGTCGCCGCTTTCCAGGCGGCTGATCATGATGATATCGCTGATGAGGCTGCTCATGCGCATCGTCTCCTTGAGGATACGCTTGGAGATCGCCTCCTGCTTGTTGCCGCCCAGGGGCATATCGCTGCACAGCAGCTCGGCAAAGCCCTTGATGGAGGTGATGGGCGTTTTCAGCTCATGCGAAGCGGATTCAAAGAAATCCTGCCGCATCTTGGCCGCGTTGCGCTGCGCCGTCACGTCCGAGATAATGATGATGGCGCCGCCGTCGATGGCGCCCGTGTCCTCGGGCTTCACGCGGCTGATGTTCACCTCGCCCTTGCGCTTATCGGGCAGCGGCATATCCACGGCCACGTGGCCGCCTTTTTTCAGCACCGCCGCCACGCCGTCGATGAGCGGGATGTTGCGCGTGGCGTGCAGGATGTTCTTGCCCTGGGCCTCGTTTTTTTTCACACCGAACGCGCGGCACGCCGACGCATTGATGAGCAGGATGTTCTGGTCCGTATCCAGCAGCACGAAGCCCTCGTTCATGTTGTCCAGGATATAGTCGATCTTCGCCTTTTCCCGCTCCAGGCGGCGCATGTTCCGGGCGATCTCCTCCGACATGCGGTTGATATCGCCCGCCATGGCCTGCAATTCCTCATAAGGGTATTTCTCCGGCTCCAGCCGTGCGCCGCCCTCCTGCACGTTTTTCAGGCTTTCGGTAAAATCGGAAATAGGGTCCGTCACGGTTTTTGCCACGCGCGTGGCCACGAACGCCGCCACTGCAAAAGCGACCAGACCGGCGCCCAGCAGCGCGTCGAGCCCGCGGTCCACGGCGACAACGTGGTCGCACTCCCCTGCTAACCTGCGAAATAGATCCGCGCTCGTTACCACGGGCGAGCCGCAGACCACTAATACCTTGCAAGCCACAGCACTCGCCTATCCCTCAAACGAAAGCACGCGGGCCAGATCCAGCTCCTCGTAGCTGTCGATAAAGATATCGCAGCTGGCGCGTACGTCATCGCGCTTCATGCGGCCGTGCGGGTCATAGATGCCCACACGCTTAAAGCCGGCGGCGCCGGAGCTCTTAAGGCCAAAGACCGCATCCTCAAACACCCATGCGCGCTCAAACTGATGCCCATGGTGCTCCTCCAGACGGCGCAGCGCAAACTCATATACGTCGGGGAACTGTTTGGAGCGTCCTGCCTCACCCGTCGTGGTAACAAACTCCATGTACGCGTCGAGCCCGGCTCCCGCTAGCGCAGACTTAACCAGCTCGGCCGGCGTGGACGTGGCAACGCACATGGCAATGCCGGCCTCCTTCGCCTGCTCCAAAAACGTCAGCAGACCCTCGCGTGGCGGCACCTTAGAGTAGCCATCGATCAGAATGACGCTCAGCTCGCGATACAGCTCCTCGCCATTCGCTCCAATGCCCCAAGTGTCGTGGTAGGCCTGGCACTCGTCCTCGAGCGACAAATGCTCAAACTGGGCAAAATCGTCGACCGTCACGTCAATACCGTGGCGGTGCAATAACTCGGGCTGGGCATAGGCCCAAACGGGGGTGCTATTAACCAGTGTTCCGTCGCAATCGAAAATAAAAGCGACATTGGGAGCAGCGGTCTGGGACATAAACGAACCTTTCAATGTCAAATGGTAAACAACCTGCTAAAAACGTTTTACCAAACGTCAATCTAATAGTCTAGAAACCCTATTTGGTAAAACTGTCAAGAGTTTTACCATCGCAATTCTGCCAGTGGTCTAAACATGGCGCTTACCGATTAAACGCCGCCCTAAAACCACTTTCCTTCATAAAAGTAACGTACAGGTGTTATCGTAGTTTCTGCCGAAAGTTCCACCGAGCACGCGAGGTGGAACGAATCATAGAACTATCGCCGTCCCTTCGATTCGTGCAGCCTTGGACCTTTCGCATCTAGTCACCAAGGCAACACGCTGCCGCGTCATGATGGGATCAAACGTGAGCGATACAAAGCTAAAGCCAACGGCCAAAAAGCCCGCTACCCGTAAAGCCGCCCCGCACGCACCGGAGCTCACCAAGGACGATGTCTATCTATTTGGCATCGGCACGTGGGAGCGCAGCTGGGAAAAGATGGGCGCGCACCCCGACACGCAGAACCGTACGCGCGGCTGGCGCTTTTGCGTTTGGGCGCCCGATGTAAAGAGCGTGCATGTCATTGGCGAATTTAACGACTGGAATGAAGAAGCCAACCCGCTGGTGCCAGTGCATACGAGCGCTATTTGGGAAGGCTTTATTCCTGGCGCAGAACAAGGTCAGCTCTATAAATATCTAATCGAGACCAACGAGGGCGAAAAGCTCTACAAGGCCGATCCGTATGCCTTTAAGGCCGAGTGCCCTCCGGGTACTGCGAGCGTGCTGTGGACACTCGACGGCTATAAGTGGAACGATGCCACGTGGCTCAAGCGCCGCGCTGGCCACAACCACATGTCGCAGCCCCTTAACATCTACGAGGTGCATATTGGCTCGTGGAAGCGCCACGGCGATGCGCCGCAGGGCGAGCCGGACGAGTACGGCAACTACCCAGGCCCCATGGACCCCTTCCCCGCGCAGCGCGGCGAGTTTTACACCTACGACGACCTGTCGGTGGAGCTCGTGGACTACGTGCGCGACATGGGCTATACGCATATCGAGGTCATGCCGCTCATGGAGCATCCCTTCGATGGCTCCTGGGGCTACCAGACGACCGGTTACTACGCCGCCACGTCGCGCTACGGCAACCCGCAGCAGCTCATGCACTTTATCGATGCGTGCCACGAGGCAGGCATTGGCGTGATCATGGACTGGGTACCCGGCGGTTTTTGCGCCGACGCCCATGGCCTTGCCTCCTTTAACGGCCACATGCTGTTTGAGCACGAGATTCACCCCAACTGGGGCACGCACAAGTTTGACTTCGCCCGCGGCGAGGTCCGCTCCTTCCTTGTTTCCAACGTGCTGTACTGGCTCGAGAACTTCCACGTTGACGGCATCCGCATGGATGGCGTGTCCAGCATGCTGTACCTCAATTTTGGCATCGACGATCCGGGCCAAAAGAAGTTCAATAAGTACGGTACCGAGGAGGACCTGGACGCCAGCGCGTTTATCCGCCAGGTCAACTGCGCTGTGGAGGCCCACTTCCCCGACGTGATGATGATGGCCGAGGAGTCCACCGCATGGCCGCTCGTGACCTATCCGCCGCAGGACGGCGGCCTGGGCTTCCACTACAAGTGGGACATGGGCTGGATGAACGACACCCTGCACTACATGCAGACCGATTTTCCGTGGCGCCCCGGCAACCACGGGCTGCTCACGTTCTCCATCATGTACGCCTTTACCGAGAACTTTATTTGCCCGCTGAGCCACGACGAGGTCGTCCACGGCAAGTGCTCGCTCATCGGCCGCATGCCGGGCGACTGGTGGCGCCAGTTTGCCGGCCTGCGCACGCTGGCCTTCTACCAGATGACGCACCCCGGTGCCAAGCTCAACTTTATGGGCAACGAGATCGGCCAGTTTATTGAGTGGCGCTACTACGAGTCCATCCAGTGGTTCCTAACCGAGGAGTACGAGACCCACCGTCATCATCAGGCGTTTATCAAGGCGCTCAACCACCTGTACACCGCCGAGCCCGCTCTGTACGAGCGCGGCTACACCGACGACGGCTTTACCTGGATCGACGCGGACAACTCCAAGCAGTCCATCGTGAGCTTTGTGCGTCAGGGAGAGGACATCGATGACGACCTAGTGATCCTGATCAACTTTGACCCGGCGAGCTACGAGAGTTTCCGCGTGGGCGTGCCGCGCGAGGGTGACTGGGAGGTCATCTTCGATTCCGACCGTCCCGAGTTTGGCGGCAGCGGCTATGCCGGCAAGGAGCCCTACACCTGCTCGAGCGAGCCCTATCCCTGGAACGGGCAGATGGACTCCATCGAGATTAAGGTACCCGGTCTGGCAGGTGTGGTGCTTAAGCGCCACGGTCCCAGCAGCTACAAGCCGCCGGTGGTCGAGGCCCCCAAGGCTGCGCCCAAGAAGCGCACGTCCTCGGTAAAGCCTAAGCCCGCGGCTGCTAAGAAGGCTCCGGCTAAGGCAAAGGCTGCTAAGCCCGCTGCCAAGGCTTCGACCAAGTCCGCCACGGCCAAGAAGGCAACCGCCAAAAAGGCTGCTCCCAAGGCCAAGACAGGCGCCGTTAAGGCATCTGCCAAGGATGCGTAACAAAGCCGTTACAGCTGTAATCACCCGCCCCGCCGGGGCGTAGGATACAAGTCATAACCGTTCCGGGAGAAACATCCCCGGGGGAAAGGAACGTATGAATAAGATCTTCGACAACAAGCAGGAGTTTACCGAGCTCTATCGCGATGCCGTCATGAGCATCAGCGGCAAGAGCGTCGAGGCCGCGAGCGACCTCGACCGCTTTAATGCCCTGGCCAAGCTCGTGGCCGAGAAGGCACGCACCGTTGCCACCAAGAGTGACGCCCGCGTCACCGCCGAGGGCAAGAAGCGCGTGTACTACTTCTCGATCGAGTTTTTGATCGGCCGCCTGCTCGACAACTACCTGCTCAACTTTGGCGTGCGCGACATGGTCGCCGAGGCGCTCGACGACATGGGCTTTGACCTGTCCGTCATCGAGAACCAGGAGCCCGATCCGGCGCTGGGCAACGGTGGCCTGGGCCGTCTGGCCGCATGCTTCCTGGATTCCATGGCAGCCGAGGGCATTGCCGGCTACGGCAACGGCATGCGCTACCGCTACGGCCTGTTTAAGCAGGAGATCGTCAACGGCAGCCAGGTCGAGGCTACCGACGAGTGGCTCACCCACGGCTATCCTTGGGAAGTCCGTCGTCAGGACAAGGCCGTGACCATTAAGTTTGGCGGCCGCGTCGAGGGCTTTGAGGAGGACGGCCGCACGTTCTACCGCACGGTGGACACGCAGGACATCCTGGCCGTGCCCTACGACATCCCTGTGGTGGGCTATGCCGGCGAGACCGTCAACAAGCTGCGCGTCTGGGCCGCCGAGCCGGTCGAGGAGCACTTTGACCTTGAGGCCTTCAACCGCGGCGACTACGCCCTGGCCGATGCCGAGCGCGCCGAGGCCGAGGCCATCAGCGCCATTCTCTACCCCAACGACGCCGGCGAGCACGGCCGTCTGCTGCGCCTGAAGCAGGAGTACCTCTTTGTTTCGGCCGGCATCTACAGCCTGCTCGACACCTTTGAGAAGGAGCACGGAGAGAACTGGGAGCTGCTGCCGCAGTTTGTGGCCATCCACACCAACGACACGCACCCCGCCATGTGCGGCCCCGAGCTCATGCGTATCCTCATCGACGAGAAGAAGCTCGAGTGGGATGACGCGTGGAACATTGTGACGCAGGTCGTGAGCTACACCAACCACACCATTCTGCCCGAGGCTCTGGAGAAGTGGCCCATCGGCACGTTCTCCAAGCTCCTCCCCCGCGTGTACCAGATCATCGACGAGATCAGCCGTCGTTGGCACGAGTCGTTCGACACCACGCAGGAGGGCTGGCAGGAGCGTCTGCGCCAGACCGCCATTCTGTGGGACGGCGAGATCCGCATGGCCAACCTGTCCGTGATCTGCAGCCACAGCGTCAACGGCGTCGCCAAGATCCACTCCGACATCATCAAGAACATCGTGCTCAAGGACTTCTATGCCCTGACGCCCGAGAAGTTCAACAACAAGACCAACGGTATCTCGCACCGTCGCTTCTTTGCCGAGGCCAACCCTACCTACGCCAAGCTCGTGACCGAGGCCATTGGCGACGGCTGGCTCAAGGACGCCTTTGAGCTGGAGAAACTCAAAGAGTTCCAGAACGACACCGAGTTCCTGAAGGCCGTGGGTGCCTCCAAGCGCGCCAACAAGGAACGTCTGGCCGCCTACGTCAAGGCCGAAACCGGTCTGGTTATCGACCCCAACTCCGTCTTCGATGTCCAGGTAAAGCGCTTCCACGCCTATAAGCGCCAGCTCATGAACATCATGAAGGTGATGGACATCTACAACCGTCGCATCGCCGATCCCAACTTCCACGTGACGCCGACGACCTTCATCTTTAGCGGCAAGGCAGCCTCGAGCTACACCTTTGCCAAGGAGACCATCCGCCTCATTAACTCCGTGGCCGACGTCATCAACAATGATGCACGCGTCAACGAGGTCATGAAGGTCTGCTTTATCCCCAACTTCCGCGTGAGCAACGCCCAGCTCATCTACCCCGCTGCCGAGATCTCGGAGCAGATTTCCACGGCCGGCAAGGAGGCGTCGGGCACGTCCAACATGAAGCTCATGATGAACGGCGCCATTACGCTGGGTACCCTCGACGGCGCCAACATCGAGATCGCCGACCTGGCCGGCCGCGAGAACGAGGCCATCTTTGGCCTGACCGCCCCCGAGGTCGAGCAGCTGTGGGCATCGAACAGCTACTTTGCTTGGGATACGCTCAACAACGATCGCGAGCGTCTGGGCCGCGTGATGGACGAGCTCAAGGACAACACCTTTGCGGGTCTTTCGGGCAACTTCGAGAGCATCTACAACGAGCTCATGAACAACAACGACCCCGACCTAGTCATGGCTGACTTCCGTAGCTACGTGGATGCATGGGAGAACCTCACGGGCAGCTACGGCGACCAGGAGACCTGGAACCGCAAGGCCCTGCTCAACACCGCCTCGAGTGGCTGGTTCTCGTCCGACCGCACCATTCGCGAGTATCGCGACGAGATCTGGCACGCATAAAGCGCGCGAGCTCCCTTTGCCGCACGGCATTACTCGACGGGCGTGACAGTGCGCCGCGCCCGTCGCTAATGGGTTAGGAACATCGATGACAGAAGGAGAAATCGATGAGTAAGAAAGAATGCATCGCGATGCTCCTCGCAGGAGGACAGGGCAGCCGATTGGGGGCACTTACCCAAAAGATCGCCAAGCCAGCGGTTAGCTTTGGTGGTAAGTTTCGCATTATCGACTTCTCTCTGTCCAACTGCTCCAACTCGGGCATCGACACGGTGGGCGTTCTGACGCAGTACCGTCCCTACCTGCTGCATGCCTACGTGGGCTCCGGCGAGGCGTGGGATCTGGACAGCCGCGACGGCGGCGTGTCGATCCTGCCGCCGTACGAGACGCAGACCGGCGGCGCCTGGTATGCGGGCACGGCCGACGCCATTACGCAGAACCTCGACTACATCAAGACCAACGACCCCAAGTACGTCCTGATTCTTTCGGGCGATCACCTGTATCGCATGGACTACCGCAAGATGCTCAAGACGCACATTGAGAACAACGCCGACCTCACCGTGAGCGTTATGCCCGTGCCGTGGGAGGAGGCCAGCCGCTTTGGCATCCTGACCACCGACCCCGAGGACGGCCGCATCACCAAGTTTACCGAGAAGCCCGAGAAGCCCGATTCGAACCTCGCTTCCATGGGCATCTACATCTTCTCGGCCGACGTGCTGATCGAGGCGCTCGAGGAGGATGCTCTGGACCAGCGCTCGAGCCACGACTTTGGCAAGGACATCATCCCCAAGCTGCTCGGTGAGAACAAGCGCCTGTACAGCTACGAGTTCCACGGTTTTTGGAAGGACGTCGGCACCATCGCCAGCTTCCACGAGACCTCGATGGACCTGCTGGGTAACAACCCCGAGTTCGATCTGTTTGACAAGAACTTCCCCATCATGTCCAACATCACCACGCGTCCGCCGCACTACATTGGCCCGGACGGACGCCTGGACGACTGCCTGGTCTCCAACGGCTGCAAGATCTACGGCACCGCTCGCCACTCGATCCTTTCGACCGATGTCATCATCGAGGAGCGCGCTGTGGTCGAGGACTCCGTGTTGCTGCCGGGTGCGCACGTTAAGAGCGGCGCACACATCTGCCGCGCTATTTTGGGCGAGAACTCCACGGTCGAAGAGGGCGTGAAGCTCGGCTCTGTCGATACCACCAAGGATACGGCCGTCGTTGGAAATGACGTCGTTATCGGGAAGGGGGAATGATCCGATGATCAATCGCAAGGCCATCGGCTATATCACCGCTAACTACTCTTCGACCTACGGCAGCGTGCTGCTCAAGGACCGCCCCATCGCGTCCGTTCCGTTTTTGGGCCGCTACCGCCTGATCGACTTTCCGCTGTCCAACATGATGAATGCCGGCATTAAGACCGTCGGCGTCGTCATGCCGGGCAACTACCGCTCGCTGATCGACCACGTGGGTTCGGGCAAGGACTGGGGCCTTGATCGCAAGAAGGGCGGCCTGTTCATGGTCCCCGGCAACGCGTATGGCACCACCAAGGGCGGCATGCGCTTCTTGCTGCGCGACATCATCTCCAACAAGACGCTGTTCCAGCGCTCGGACAAGCCCTATGTTGTGATGATGGGCACCAACATCATCTTTAACATGGACCTCAACACCATCATCGAAGCGCACGAGAACTCCGGTGCCCAGATGACCGTGGTGTACTGCAAGGCCACGCGCAACGTCGATGACGAGACCAAGCTCGAGATTAACGAGAACGGCCGCCTGACGGGCGTGAGCGCCGGCGTCGTGTATGGCGACAACGCGTCCATGGACTGCTGCATCGTCAACCGCGAGACGCTGCTCGAGATCATCGACCACTACCAGGCCGCCGACTATCTGGACCTGCTCGAGGCACTCCAGGGCGACTTTGGCAACATCGACGTGTGCAGCTACGAGTACAAGGGCGAGGTCGTGGGCGTGTTTAGCGAGAAGTCGCTGTATCGCCGCAGCATGGACCTGCTCGACCAGACCGTGGCCGATCAGCTCTTCGATCCCGAGCGCCCGATCCTGACCAAGGCTCACGACGTGCCGCCTTCGCGCTATGCGACCGGCAGCCACGCGTGCAACTCGATCATCTCGGCCGGCTGCATCATCAAGGGCACCGTGCGCAATTCGATCCTGTCGCGCGGCGTCGTGGTCGAGGAAGGTGCGTCGGTCACCAACTCGATCATCAACCAGAGCTGCATCATCAAGAGCGGCGCCCGCGTCGAGAATGCCATTCTGGACAAGAACAACGTGGTCCCCACCAACACCGAGCTTCGCGGCACGCCCGAGAACATCCTGGTGCTGGGCAAGGCTCCGTTAACTTCCGACACCACCATCGTACGTTAACGTTGGCACCGCAACATCGCTCGTAACATGTAGAATAGCCGCCCGGTTAGCGCCAGGCGGCTATTCTCGAATTGCAACATAGGAGACAATATGGCATATTCCAGCAAAAAGATGCAGATCGTGTTTGCCTCGGCCGAGTGCGCACCGTTTGTAAAGACCGGTGGCCTGGGCGACGTGGCGGGCTCGCTGCCCGCGGCGCTTGTGCGCGCCGGCGCCGAGGTCATTGTCATGGTGCCCAAGTACGCCACCATCAAGGACGAGTACAAGGCGCAGATGGAGCACTTCTCCGACTTTTACGTGAGCCTGGGCTGGCGCAACGAGTACTGCGGTCTCGAGAAGCTCGAGCACGACGGCGTCACCTATATGTTCATCGACAACGAGCGCTACTTTGCGCGCGACTATCCGTACGGCTTCTTTGATGACGGCGAGCGCTTTGCGTTCTTCTCCAAGGCCATCACCGAGAGTCTGCAGCACTTGCCGGCCGGCTTTGAGTGCGACATCCTGCACTGCAACGACTGGCAGACGGCACTGGCGCCCGTGTTCTTGCGCGAGTTCTACCAGGGCCTGCCGCTGTATGACCGCGTCAAGACCGTGTTCTCTATCCACAACGTGGCGTTCCAGGGCCAGTTTAGCGACACCGTGATGGAGGACATCCTGGGCGTGGCGCATATTCCGGCGGCCGCCTCGCAGCTGCGTTGCGACGCCTGCAGCATCAACTACATGCTGGGCGCGCTGCGCTATGCCGATGCCATCACCACGGTGAGCCCCACCTATGCCAACGAGATCCAGACGCCCGAGTTTGGCGAGGGCCTGGACGGCGTTCTGCGCGAGCGCTCCTATGCGCTGCAGGGCATTTTGAACGGCATTGACGTGGCGGGCTTTGACCCGGCGACCGACAAGCGCATTGCCGCCAACTACACCGTCGAGGACCGTTCCGGCAAGGCCGTGTGCAAGGCCAAGCTGCAGGAAGAGCTGGGGCTCGAGGTTCGCGACGACCGTCCGCTCATGGTGATGGTCACGCGCCTGACGCGCCAAAAGGGCATGGACCTGGTCATGTACGCACTCGACCGCATCCTGGCCGGCGGCGTGCAGGTGGCCGTGCTGGGTACCGGCGACCGCGACTACGAGGACGGTCTGCGCTACTTCCAGGACAAGTACCCCGGCACCATGGCCGCGCGCATCGAGTTCGATCCGGCGCTGTCGCAGCGCATGTATGCCGCCGCCGACATGTTCCTGATGCCTTCGAAGTTTGAGCCCTGTGGCCTGTCGCAGATTATCGCCATGCGCTATGGCACCCTGCCCATCGTGCGCGAGACCGGCGGCCTGAAGGACACCGTGCAGCCGTACAACGAGTTTACCGGCGAGGGCACGGGCTTCTCGTTTAGAAACTTTAACGGAGATGAGATGGGCGACGCGGTGTTCCGCGCGGCGCGCCTGTTCTGGGATAACCGCGACGCTTGGAACCAGCTGGTCACGCAGGCCATGAGCCAGGACTTTAGCTGGACGCGCTCGGCCGACAAGTATCTGGACCTGTACTTCTTTATGCATCCGGAGATCGAGAGGCCGGCGGCTGTTGTGGAGGCTGCGGCTGAGCCCGAGGTTGTGGCCGAGCCCGAGCCCAAGGCCGAGGTCAAGCCGGTTGAGGCTGAGCCCGCAAAGGCCGAGCCTGAGGTGAAGGCGGAGGCTGCTCCTGAGGCAAAGGCCGAGGTCAAGCCAGCTGCAAAGCCCGCAGCTAAGAAGACCACAACCCGCAAGACGACCGCCAAGAAGGCTACGACGACCAAGGCTGCTGCGTCTAAAACGACGGCTGCCAAGACAACGACCACGCGCAAGCGCAGCACGACGACGACCAAAAAGACCACGACTAAGGCCGCCGTCAAAGAGGAGCCCAAGCCCGAGGTAAAGCCCGAGCCGGCACCGAAGGCCGCCGAGGTCAAGGCTAAGACCAAGGCTGCCCCGAAGGCAGAGGCTCAGCCCAAGCCTGCCAAGGAGACCCCGGTCCCCCCCGCCGCTCCGGCAGAGGAAAAGGCCCCGTCCAAGAAGACGTCCGTCCGCAAGGCCACGGCTGCCCGAAAGCGCCGCTAGCCCACAGACGATCCAAAACCTCATCAAACCCTAAGCAAGGGGCGCTCCATCCGGGCGCCCCTTCTCTGTAGAAAGTGGTAAAACGATTTTCTAGGACAACCGTTCGCCGATGATAAACGGATGTTGTTTATACACCCTGTGTACAACAGATATACTTACATCCTGTGCGTAAAGCCCATGGCCCGCAGGCCGTGATTCTATTGAACTGGACCGTACTATGAGATTGATACAC
>ERZ833782.2542-NODE-2542-length-11727-cov-3.402330_pt1 | contig 11727 bp, 7 predicted proteins | sample MGYA00519577_ERZ833782 | MGnify/ENA primary metagenome ERZ833782 (study PRJEB31850, sample SAMEA3708745) | human gut metagenome | biome: human gut; feature: human-associated habitat; material: faeces | place: China | collected 2014 ...
GAACTTGATTGAGATAAAGCGCATGCTTTGCTTTTATGCGGAATCCGACCCGTCTGCTTTAGCGGGGTCCTGCGACAGCGCGTGCAAGGCCTCGTAGATTTCGCGAGCGAGCTTTAAATTTACCGTATTAACGGCAGAAATATCTTCCGCGCTCGCCGCGCGCAGGCGCTTCATGGAGCCGAAGTGGCGCATGATGGCGCGCTTGCGCTTGGGGCCGACGCCTGGAATCTCGTCCAAAATCGAGACGGTCATAGCCTTTCCGCGCAGCTCGCGGTGGAAGGTGATGGCGAAGCGGTGACTCTCGTCGCGGACCTGCTTGATGAGGTAGAGCGACGCCGAACCGCTCGGCAGCACGATGGGCGTGTCGTCCCAGGGGACGAACACCTCCTCGTCGGCCTTGGCGAGGCCGCAGACCGGAATGTCGAGACCGAGCTCCTCGAGCTGCCTCATCGCCGCGGTGAGCTGGGGACGGCCGCCATCGACCACCAGCAGGTCGGGCCTGCTGCCGAACCGCTCGTCGGCCATGCGCTCGGGGGCGTAGCGACGTCCGAGGACCTCGGACATGGAGGCGAAATCGTTGGCCTCATCCAACTCTGCACGGATCTTGAAGCGACGGTACTGGCTTTTGTCGGGCTTGCCGTTCGTGAATACGACCATGGAGGCGACGGTGAAAGCACCATGCAGGGTCGAGATGTCGAAGCACTCGATGCGCATGGGCGGCGCGTCCAGGGCCAACGCACTCTCGAGCTGCAATAGCGCCTGATTGGTGCGATCGTCCGAGTACCCCGTCCGCATCATATAGCGCATGAGGGCATGACGGGCGTTGCGCTCGGCCATCTGCAGCAAGCGATGCTTCTCGCCACGCTGCGGGCGGTGCAGGCGGCACACGCGCCCTCTCTTGCCCGTCAACCACTCCCCCACCACGTCCGCGTCCGGCAGCTCGATCGCAAGGTCGACCTCGTGGGGGACGTCGGCCGTCTCATCGTAGTAACGCTTGACGAAGCCGGATGCCAGCTCGACCTCATCGACGTCGAGGCCCTTGTCCAAGATAAACTCACAGGTTCTCTGCACGCGCCCCTCGCGCACAACGAACACGCAGGCACCGGCGATGGTCTCCTCACGGTAGAAACCGATGAGGTCCAAATCGACGCTCGTGGGAAACACAACCTGCTGTCGATCGTCCAGCCCATCGATGACCTCAAGGCGACGCTTGATGCGCCCCGCACGCTCGAAGTCGAGATCGGCGGCGGCCTCGGCCATATCGGCTTTAAGCTCATCGACGAGCTCGCGGCGTTGTCCGGATAGGAATCGCTCGACACGACGCACGTTCACGGCGTATTCCTCACGACCGATCATGCCGGCGCACACGCCGGGTCCGCGCCCGACATGGTAGTCGAAACAGGGACGACCCTGATTCGAGCAGATGAGCTCGATGACATCGGCATCGTCCGGGCGTTTTTCAAGCAAGCGGCGGACGCGCTTCCACTCGGCACACGAAGCCGTGCAGATCGGGCAAACCTTGCGAAGCGTGTCGATGGTCTCGCGGGCGGCGCGACTGTCCGTGTACGGACCGTAGTAGCGCGTGTCAGGGCGATGCTTCTCGCGCGTGTACTTGATGGCGGGGAATACGTCACCACGCGTGATGGCGATGTAGGGGTAGGACTTGTCGTCCTTGTAGTCGACGTTGAAATACGGATGGTATTGGGCGATAAGCTCGCGTTCGAGGACGAGCGCCTCATGCTCGCTTTCGACGACGATGTAGTCGAAACTCGCAACGAGCTGCATCATGAGCGGGATCTTTGCACGATCGTCGGCCAGCGTGACGTACTGGCGCAGGCGAGCGCGCAGGTTCTTGGCCTTGCCGACGTAGATGACCTCGCCCGAAGCGTCTTTCCAAAGGTAGCAGCCGGGATCGTCGGGCACCTCGGCAACCTGCTCGACAAGGCTCGGGGCATGGTCGCCCCCCTGGGCGCGCACGTGCTCGGAGGCGGCGCGAGCGGAAAAGGGCGCGAGGGGCATGGAGCGGGAGGGCGGGGTATCGCCGGATGAGCGGCCTAACATACGCGCCGGCCGAATTCCGCCCCGATGGCAACATGCGAGGGAGCGAGCGTTCTCATGGGCGGTCTACCGCCTCGCGGCTCTTGCGCGGGCGCGCAGCTTCTTGACGCCCTGCAGCGCAGCGTAGAACCCGCCCTTGATGGGGACGTCGCGGTCGGGGGCGATTCGAACCGTTCCCTCTTTGGCGAACTTCGTCTTGAACTCATTGAGATTCATGGTCTCTGGAGCGAACTCGCTGCCGATGCCCATAAGGTCGTAAGACGTGCAACCACGCTCGGCAACGTGCATCATCTCGAAATGCACCAGAGCGTCGGCGACATGCAGCCTACCCGCACCCGACACCGTGGCCGCGTAATACCGCGTTGCCACGGAACCCGAGATGGTCACAAGCGACCAGCCCACGAGCTCGCCGTCGATACGGGCGGCATACACACGGCAGTGATCGGGACCGAGCACCCGCATCATGTTGGCGTAATAGGAGCAAGGAGCCGGGACGAACCCGTCGCGCGCAGCGGTATCGCACATGATCTTGTGATATTCCTCGAAGGATGCGGCGGCGAGATCGGTCTCGTCGGCCATCGAAGCGGGGCACTCGCGCAGGGCCTTGCGGACATCGCGGCGGCCGCGCGGCTTCATGCGGGAGAAAATGGCCTCCTCGCCGCCGGACAGGTCGACGACGACAGTGGTGTCATACGGCAGCGTCGAAAGGCACGGACGCGTCATGGGGAGCTCATGGTCAACGGCCAGGCGCATGAAGGCCTGGGAACGGTCGGCCTGCTTGATATGCGCGACGAGGGCCTCAAGAGCCTCCGCCTCGTCCTGGGCGCTCGGCGCGGCGGCCCATACGGGGGCGTGATGGGCGCGCAGGTAACGGTAACCATGCGTCTCATACTGCACGAAAGAGGCGAGCGCCGCCGTTTCGCCGTCGCGAAGCACGGCAACGTAACCCCACGGGGAGCGGCCATCGACGGTCGACTCGAAATCCTGCCACACGGGCAGCTGCTCAACGGGGATGTCGGCCCCAAGAGCCTCGAGAGCGACCTCGTACTCCTCGCGCGATAGCGTCTTCACCTGCATGCAATCACCGGTCCATATATGCCATATCCTCACGATACAGCGGTTAATCATATCCCATGGAAACGGGCGGACCGATCGAACGCGAGCGGTTCTATTAAGAATGCATCGACGGCGCGCGTCTTTGTCGTGAGCTTGCGCGCGGGCCGCTCCGAGTGCGATAGAATCGCAAGATGCCCAGCGAACCAAGAGCGGCAATACCGCGAGGAGTCATCGGAGTGCCCATGCAGCCAACCACACCACGTACCGACTTCATTCCCGTCGTCCTCGGCGGAGATATCGGAGCTTACGCGCTGTGCCGTCAATTCCATGAGGCGTTCGGCATCCACCCCATCATCATGGGCTCGGGATTCGTCGGGATCATCCAACACTCCCGCATCGTCGAGCGACGCCTGGTCGCCTCCCTCTCGGCGCACGACATCCTTGAGGCGATCACCGGCATCGCCCTCGAAGACCGCGAGCGTCGCGTGCTCGTCGTGGCCAACACGGACCCGCTGATCGAGGCGCTCGAAACGATTCACGAGAAGCTTCCGTCGAACGTCGTGTGCCCCATCCCGCCCCGTACCGCATTCGACGCCGTATGCGATAAGGACACGTTCGCCGAGCTATGCGCGACACACGGTCTCGAGACGCCGCGAACCGAAGTTGCGCGCCTCGCTGGAGACGAGCCCATCGCACCGTGTGCGATCCCCTTCCCGGTCGTCGCCAAGCCCTCCATTTCCGCCGGGTACTACGACTTCCTCCTCAAGGGTTTCAAAAAGGTCTATTTCCTCTCCTCGCAGACCGAGCTCGACGAGTTGTGGCGCGACCTGAGAAACGCCGGCTTCACAGGCGACTTCCTCGTTCAGGAACTCATCGGCGGAGACGACACCCACATGGACTCACTCACGCTCTATATCGGCCGAGACGGCGCCCCGCGCTTGCTCGGCGCCGCCCAAGTGCTGCTCGAGGACCATGCACCGACGATGCTCGGCAACCCCGTCGCGATGGTCATCCGCGAGAAGCCCGAACTATGGGAAAAGGCCTCCGCGCTTCTCGCCGACGCCGGATACCGCGGCTTTGCCAATTTCGATATCAAGCGCTGCCCAGTGTCGGGCCGCGAGGTCTTCCTCGACTGCAACCCCCGCATGGGCCGCAACTCCTACTACAACGTCGCCGGCGGCGTGAACCCCATGGAGGTTCTCGTCCGCGATGCCATCGACGGGATCGTCGACGAACCGAGGCGCGCCGATAAACCGGCGCTCTATTCCCTTGTTCCCCTGCCCCTGCTCAAGCGCTACGTCCCCGCAGGCCCGCTCCTTGACGAAGTAAACGACCTGGCGAGCGCCAAGCGCATCTTCGACCCCCAGCGCTATGCCGCCGACGCATCATGGCGTCGCAGGCTCGATGTCGCGTTGACCGAGACCAATCAGTACCGGAAATTTGCAAAGTACTATCCGGAGCGCACCGACACTTCTTTCTAGAAACAAGCGCACAGCAGCCGCCCAAATTGCCGACATGAAAAAGCGGGACGCCGAAGAAGGCGCCCCGCTTTTTCAGATATCGACCTCACGCAGCCCTAACCGCGGTGAAGTGCGCGCGACACGCGAGAGAAAAGCGCATCGAAAAACGGTGCTTCAGACCTGCCGAGCGCATACGCACTCCCATAGGCCACCAAAAGGGCCGGCAGGCCCGCAAGGGCCGCGTACATCAGGCCGCGCAACATTGAGCCGCCCACCGGACCGACAACCGTCGTGAGCAATATGAGCAGACCGGCGCCGACGGCAGATCCCAGCAAACCGAACACGAGCGCCCGCGCGCCCGAAAGCATGACGGAGGAGAACCCGAAGGATCCCACCTCGCGACGAATACTGAGCAGCGTGACAACATCGACGGCGAGGAAGTGGAAGGTGGAGCTCAGCGGCACAACATAGAGACCATAGACGGGCGTGAGGACGATACAGAACACCACCTGCGTGGCCGCCGCGACGCAAGCCGCAAAGGCATAGATCTTCATCTTCATGAGCGAGGAGCAGACCTTCTGCAGATAGGTCGAAAGCGCATACAGTGGCAACGCAATTGCCTGAACCTGCAGGTACGTTGCAGTCATAGCCGCATCCTCGGCGTCGAAGCCACCGAGAAGCGCCACGAGGACCGGCGCGAAGACGATAAGCAGCAGTGCGCAGGGGATCATGGTGAAGATGATCTTGCGCATGCCGGATGAGAGTGCACGGCGATAGGCATCCATGCGCTCAGCGACGCGGTAGTTCGAAAGCTCTGTGAACATGGTGACCGAGATGGGGATGGCCAGAATCGAGAAAGGCAGCACATACCAGACGCGGGAATAGTACGCGATGGCGGCGCCGCTCGAGGTGACTTGGAGCGCGCAAGACGACTGGACGGCATTCGTGGGATACGACGCGAACGTGACGATCAACGTCGGAAGGCCGATTGCAAGCGTTTCGCGCAAAGCGGGGTCATGCAGGTCGATTTTGAGACGCAGCCTCACTCCATGACGGCGCAATGCCGGCAGCTGGATAAGCACCTGGGAGACCACGCCCAAGGGGTTGCCGACGGCCAGGATGATCAGCGCCTGGTCCCATGCGAGCAGTCCGCCTTTGACCACCAACGAGTACAGCATGAACGACGCGATCGTGATGATGTTGTTCACCATGGGGGCGGCATTGGAGGCGAAATAGTCGCGCTCCGCGTTGAGCACACCCGAAACCACCGAGGACACGCCATACAGGATGACCTCGAAAGCGAAGAAGCGGAAGAACCATACCGCAAGATCAAAATCGAAATCCGCGCTCGCGCCCGCCGATTGCGTCCAGATGATCGGACCGGCGAATATGAAGCTCAAAACCGAGAGGACGCCCATAATGACGAGCAGGATGGTGAGCAGATTCGAGGCGTACTCGGCCGACGCCTCACGGCCGCGATTGTTGCGGACGGAGAGGTAAACCGGGAGAAATGACGTGACGAGCATGCCACCCATCACGAGCTCGTACAACATGTTCGGCATACCAGCCGCGACGGTGTAACAACTCGCAACGGACATAAGCGCCCCAGAAAGCGCATTGGCCTGCGCCATCGTCCGACCGAAACCGGTAATACGGCTCAGAATGACAAGGATGCTCGTCGAGTTGGCCTTCCGGGCGGCGAGGCGCTCGACCTCCTCCTCCGTCTCCTCGCGCAGGCACTCTTCAAACTCGTCTTTCAAGGGGCTCTCCGCATGCGAATTCGACGACAGACGAGAGCGCTTCGCGGCAGTGAGGTAGACGGCGGTCTCATCGGGTGCCGTCGTACTCAGCGACGTCTCGCGACCACACTCGGTGGACCCACGTTGCGCGGCGGCGAGAAAAACGGCAGTCTCCCCGGGAGAAGAGGAAGTCGCGTTACCGTGAGCAGCGTTTGGACGCACGCCCGATCCGGAACCCCTACCGTCACGGGGGGCAAAATGGGCACCTATTCTCGATTCTTCTCCTGGCATGCAATCAGCCTCTCAAGAAAAAGCGCCCCCGGGAATCCGGGGGCGCCTGCATTCACACATTCACGCCGTGCGGCCACCGCGCACACGGCTCGGCACTACACCGGCGAGCCGCCGCCGACGTAGTTGCCACCGGCATAGAGGGATGCGACCACAACACCGACGCCGGGCATCGAAGCATGGACGTACCGTCCCCCACCGATGTACAGACCGACATGGTAGATGGAGCTCGTGGAACCGCCATTACCCCAGAAGACGAGGTCACCGGGCTTGAGGCTGCCGATGTTGTACACCAGGTGTCCCTTGGAGCGAACCAAGTTGAACTGACTCTGAGAGCTATGCGGGATACCATAGCCGACCTGGGCGTAAGAATAGCTCGTGAGGCCGGAGCAGTCGAAGGCGTTGGGGCCGGATGCAGCCCACACGTAGGGCTTGCCGACCTGCGCGAGAGCGACATCGACAACGCTGGCGGGCGCATTGCCGGAGTTGGTGTTGCCGTTGTTGTTGGGCTTCTCAACGGGCTTGCTGGGCTTGTTGTTATTGCCCTGCTGCTGTTGTTGCTGCTGTTGCTGCTGCTGTTGCTGCTGTTGTTGCTGCTGTTGCTGAAGCGCCTCCTGGCGAGCCGCCTCCTCAGCGGCCTTGCGGGCGGCCTCCTCGGCAAGCTGATCCTTGAGCTGCGTGTCGAGGTTGTTGTAGAACGACTGCTGCTGGCTGACCTTCGAGCTGACCTCGGCCGTCTTGGACTCCTGCTCGGAAACGAGCTCCTTCTGACGGGCCTCCTGCTCGGCAAGCTCGACCTGCTTCTGCTCGAGCTCGGCCATATCCTGCTTCACCTTGGCGATAACCTGGGCGTCGGCATCGGCGACCTTGTTCGCATAGAACGTGCGAGAGAAGAGATCGGCAAAGTCCGTGGAACCCAGGACAATGGAGAGCAGATTCGCGCCGCCCTGCTTGTAGGTGGAGGACACGCGCTGGGCGATGACCTCCTGGCCCTCGGCGACCTCCGCCTGCTTCTTCTCGATATCGGCACGCGTCTGCTCGATCTGGCCCTGAACAGTGGCGAGATCGTCCTTCACCGTGGCGAGCTGGCTGCTGGCGAGCTCGAGCTCCATGGTATAGGTTTGAAGCGTGGCGTATGCGTCGTTGACGCGCTGCTGGAGCACGTCGGTCGGCTCTGCGAATGCGACCGCAGGGACTCCGGAAACCGAGAGCGTCGCGGAGAGCAGGCAAGCCGTGGCGATGACTGTGGTGCGTTTGAACTTCATGTCACGTCCTAACGTGTTCGGGTGCATCAAGGATACCAACCCCGACCCGTGAGCACCACCCAAAGCCGACGTGCGGCAGAATAGCTTCACAGGAACGGGCGGGACCTACCTTCGACAGATGTCCGCTGTAAGGGCGTTCAGGCAGGTCAACAGCGGCTCAACCGGCACTTCGAGCTGAATGCCGCGGCGCCCCCCGGAAATGTAGACCGAATCATACAACCAACATGTCTCATCGAAGATCACCGGAAACGGCCGCTTCAGCCCAATGGGCGAGCAGCCGCCTCGCACATACCCGGTCACCGCCGTCAGTTGTTTGGTGGGCAGCATCTCGAGCGACTTCTCCCCCGCCACCTTTGCAGCGGCCTTGAAGTCGAGCTCCTCGGCAACTGGCACGCAGCACACCACATGGTTGCCTGAGGGCGCCACTGTCACGAGCGTCTTGAATCCCCGTCCGGGATCCTCTCCCAGCTGCGCGGCAATAGACTCACCCAGACCACGGGCCTCCTCGCCGTCGTCCTCGTACGTGTGCAGGATATACGGCACGCCCTCGCGCTCCAACTCGCGCATTGCGTTCGTCTTTTGAACCTTGGGTGCCTTAGCCATCGATCTCGGCCATCCGTGCTCGGTCACGTTCAAGCAGGGGCGCCAGGAACTTGCCGGTGTAGCTCCTCTTGCACGCAGCCACCTTCTCGGGCGTGCCGGACACCACGATGCGCCCGCCGCCGTCACCGCCCTCGGGCCCGAGGTCGATGATGCGGTCGGCCACCTTGATCACATCGAGGTTGTGCTCGATGACGAGCACGGTGTTGCCCGCGTCCACCAAGCGCTGCAGCACGTCGACGAGTTGGCGCACGTCCTCGAAGTGCAAGCCCGTGGTGGGCTCGTCCAGGATGTAGAACGTCTTGCCCGTCTGCTTGCGGTGCAGCTCCTTGGCGAGCTTCACGCGCTGGGCCTCACCGCCGGACAGCGTCGTCGCCGGCTGCCCGAGGCGCACGTAGCCCAGCCCCACGTCGTACAGGGTCTGCAGCTTGCGCTTGATCTGCGGGATGTTACCAAAGAACGCGAGCGCCTCGGTCACGGACATGTCGAGCACGTCAGCGATGGTCTTGTTGCGATAGCGCACCTCGAGCGTCTCGCGGTTGTAGCGCTTGCCGCCGCACACCTCGCACGGCACATAAATATCGGGCAAAAAGTGCATCTCGATCTTGATCTGACCGTCGCCCTTGCAGGCCTCGCAGCGGCCACCGGGAACATTGAAGGAGAAGCGACCCGGCGAGTAGCCGCGCGCCTTAGACTCAGGCACGCTCGCGAACAGCGCGCGCAGGTCATCCCACAGGCCGATGTAGGTCGCCGGATTGGAACGCGGGGTGCGGCCGATCGGGCTCTGGTCGATATCGATGACCTTGTCGATCTGGTCGATGCCCTCAATCGCCTTATAGGGACCCACGACGCGCGTCGAGTTGTGCACGGCGTTGGTGAGCGCGGGCGCGATGGTATCGGTCACCAGCGAGCTCTTGCCCGAGCCCGAAACGCCCGTCACCACCGTGAGGGTGCCGAACTCGATCTCAGCCGAGACGTTATGCAAGTTGTTGGCCTTGGCGCCCGTGATCTTGAGGGCCCCGCGACCGGGGTTGCGGCGCTCCTCGGGCAGGCGCACCATACGGCGGCCGGAGAGGTAGGCGCCCGTAAGCGAGTCGAGGCACGCCATGAGCTGGTCCGCCGTCCCGGCGCACACGACCTTGCCCCCGTGCTCGCCGGCACCCGGCCCCATATCGACCACGTAATCGGCCGCGCGGATCGTGTCCTCATCGTGCTCGACGACGATCACGGTGTTGCCCAAATCACGCAAACGCTCGAGTGTGGCGATGAGCCGCTCATTATCGCGCTGATGCAAGCCAATGGAGGGCTCATCCAGGATGTAGAGCACGCCCATGAGGCCCGCGCCGATCTGGGTCGCCAGGCGGATGCGCTGGGCCTCGCCGCCGGAAAGCGTCGCGGAGGCTCGGTCGAGCGTGAGATAGTCCAGGCCGACATCCACCAAAAAGCGCAGGCGCTCGCCGATCTCCTTGACGATGGCGCGGCCGATGAAGGCCTCGCGCTCGGTAAGCTCGAGCTCGTCGAAGAACGCCAACGACTCACGGCAACTCATGCAGCAAACCTCGTAAATGGACTTACCGCCAACCGTGACGGCGAGCATCTCGGGACGCAGACGGGCGCCGTGACACGTCGAGCAGGGCTCCTCGCGGATGTAACGCTCGAGCTTTGCCTTGGTGTTCTCGTTGGTCGTCTCGACATAGCGCTCGTACAGGATATTGCGCACGCCGGCGTACTTGGTGAACCAATGCGTGTCCCGGCCGTCCTGCGTCTTGTAATCGACGCGCATCTTCTTGTCGCCCAAGCCGTCGAGGAAGATTTTTCGCACGCGGGCGGGCAGGTCCTTCCACGGGGTGGCGGGGTCGACCTTGAGGTGGAGACACAGGGCGCGGAAGATCTGCGGGTAATAGTTTGACTTGCCGAAGAAACCGCCGAACACGCCCTCCTCGATAGAAAGGTTCGGATCCTCGATAAGGGCCTCGGCATCCACGACCTTCTTGAAGCCCAGACCGTCGCACTCGGGGCAGGCTCCGTAGGGAGCGTTGAAGGAGAAGTCGCGCGGCTGGAGGTCGTCGATGGAATGGCCGTGCTCGGGGCAGGCGAGCGCGAGCGAGTAGGTAAGCAGGTCGCCCTCGGTGCCCTCGGGGGCATCGCGGTCGGGCAGCAGGTACACCGCCACGTTGCCGTGCGCCAGCTTGGTGGCCTGCTCCACGGACTCGGCGATGCGCCCCAGGCTCGTCTCGCGAATCACGATGCGGTCGACCACGACCTCGATGGTGTGCTTGAACTTCTTGTCGAGCTCGATGGTCTCATCGAGGCCACGCACCTCGCCGTCGATGCGCACGCGCGAGAAGCCCTCGGCGCGCAGGTCGTCGAGCAGCTTGGTGAACTCGCCCTTGCGGCCTTGGACCACCGGGGCGAGCACGAAAGCGCGGCGGCCATTCCCTGCCTCAAGGATTTTGTCGGCCACCTGGTCGGTGGTCTGGCGCTCGATCTCGCGGCCACACTCGGGACAGTGCGGGGTGCCGATGCGCGCATAGAGCAGGCGCAGATAGTCGTAGATCTCGGTGACGGTGCCCACCGTGGAGCGGGGGTTTTTCGAGGTGGTTTTCTGGTCGATAGACACCGCCGGCGACAGGCCGTCGATGGAGTCGAGGTCGGGCTTGTCCATCTGCCCCAAGAACTGGCGCGCGTAGCTCGAGAGACTCTCGACGTAGCGACGCTGGCCCTCCGCATAGATGGTGTCGAAGGCGAGGCTCGATTTGCCGGAGCCAGACAGGCCGGTAATCACGACGAGCTGGTCGCGCGGGATCTCGACATCGATGTCTCGCAGGTTATGCTCGCGGGCGCCCTTGATGACAATGGAGGAATCAGACATGGAATGTCCTTATCTGACGTGAAATCGGATATGACTCACGGACACATTCGTATCCAACCTGTTAGTGTACCGCCTTCAAGCCGCACGCCTGTTCGCCCGCGTCGCCGACACCGTTCCTGCACGGTTTGTTCGGTGCCGCCCCAACCCGACCGCCCGCGGCGGGCTGAGACTTTTATGTCGCGAACCCAGTGTCCCCAGCCCGCGCCCGGACATATTTCCGTAAGGTGTTTTGTGATGCCGAAGGCGAACCACGCCTGAAGGAATTATGTCCGGGCGCGGGCGATGGGCATAGAAAAAGCGGCCCGGGACGAATCTCGAGCCGCTGATTTGCCGTAGGTTGTACCGCGCGCTTAGCTGCGGGCGGCTCCGTCGACGGGGATAACCGCGCC
>ERZ833782.2543-NODE-2543-length-11720-cov-3.926618_pt1 | contig 11720 bp, 10 predicted proteins | sample MGYA00519577_ERZ833782 | MGnify/ENA primary metagenome ERZ833782 (study PRJEB31850, sample SAMEA3708745) | human gut metagenome | biome: human gut; feature: human-associated habitat; material: faeces | place: China | collected 2014 ...
CCCCACCCACTGCTTATTGCTTTTCGCAATTGAAGCAGGGGACTTACTTGATTCGGTTAAACTTTCTTTTTTATATTCAGGAGGTTTTATATGAACTTTCTTTCCATGGACTACTTTCTTATGACCGCCGAGAAGCGCAGCTTCACAAAAGCCGCCGATGCTCTTCACATCACCCAGCAGACCCTGAGCACCCACATCGCCAATCTGGAACAGGAACTGGACTGCAAGCTCTTCGTCCGCCATGTTCCCCTGGAGCTCACCTATGCCGGAGAGATCTTTTGGCAGTACGCCGCAGACTTCCAGAAAAAATACCGAGCAATGCAGCACGAATTTGCCGACCTGACTAAAAATGAGCAGGGCATCCTGCGGATCGGCATCTCCTTTACCCGCTGCCACGCCATCATGCCCGCGATCATCACGGAATACCAACGCCGCTACCCGCATATGGAGATCCAGGTCATCGAAAATGCGAACACTGGACTACAAAAAGACCTGATGGAACATAAGATCGATCTCGCCATCGCGAAGTTCCCGGATTTTCTGCCAGGGATCACTCTGAGCGATTTCTATGAGGAGGAGGTCGTCCTTCTGCTTGCTGATTCTCTGTTTCATGAGGTCATTTCCGATGCCGCCCCAGCAGATGCCCTATTTTTACATCTTCCAAAGACTATCTGCTGCTCCGGCTCTGATTTCACTCATGGCACCGCTGGCACTGTCTCCTTTTCTGTCCAGGATCTCCCTGCACTGACAGATTCACAGCCAGAACCGTTAATGTTAAGAAGCCCGGAAGACTTCTCGATCTTCGAACACTGCCCATTCCTTCTAAACTACGCCACAGACATCGCCGGTCAGCTCGGAAGACACTTCATCACCATGGGCAATTTCAAACCAATCGTAAAGACCCAGTCCGACAATATGGGAATGCTTCTGGAGCTCTGCGCCGCCGGAAAAGGCGCCTGCATCTCCCCGCTGAACCTTGCCATGAGCTCCCTCTCCCCTGAGCAGCGCAAAAAAATGCGGATCATCCATCTCGGACGATCCGCAAAATATAAGATCCGCTTCGGTTCTCTGGAACAGCCTTACCAGTGGAAGGCGATCCGGAACTTTATGGATGCCGCAAACGCTGCACTCACCAGAACCGGCACAACCACCTAGCTTTCCGTTCTCTATCGCATGCTGTCTGCCCTTTTCAGATGAACAAAAATTTCAAGCACTTCTCCTAACTGAACACGATCGACCGGTCCGGCCTCTCACCCTGCCAGATAACACCAGACCGGCAGCGTCAGCATGGACATCAATGTCGTCATAACCACGCATCTCGTTGCAAACAAGGCATCACTGTCATATCTTGCTGCAAAAATCGCCGCCGTAGCTCCGGCAGGCATACCGGTCATCAGAACGCTGATTCCCAGTGATGTGGCATCAAGTCCAAGTCCAACGACCAGTGCTGCTGCCGGGAGAATGATCAGACGGAATACAGAAAACATGGCTGTATCTTTATTAAAGATCGTTGTAATCTTTACATCCGCCAAAATCGTTCCCACGATCAGCATCGTGAGGGCGCTGTTACAATTTCCAAGATACTTCACTGTCGCCGTGATGACGGCTGGAAGCTTCACCTGCGTCACCATGCAGATCAAGCCCAGATAAATTGCAACCAGACATGGATGTGTCAGCACGTTCTTCGCGACTTTCTTCTTATCCACCTTCTCATCCGCCACAAATTAAGATTTCAAAAAAGTCCCCCAATCGTCGGTCTTTATTACAGCCAACAACCGGGGAACTTCCAGGACTCTATTTTTCTTTACTATACAGCGCTTCTTATAAAAAGCGATTCCAAAACACAGCACCTCATCTTCGATCTTCTGGCTGATATAACCTCCAGACATCAGTATCTCCAGATGAGGAAAAGGTACTTTACTTTGCCCGTAAGAAAAAAGGACATGAAGGCGTAAAGGGAACTGTAACAGAAGATATGGAGCCTGATTTGTGCATCAGACTTCCTTATTTTAATTGACCAAATATCTTGTGATGGTTTTCCAATGCAAAAAGAACACCTGTAAAACAGACGCCGGCACTTTCTTCCGACTATATAGACGCAAAAAATCCCGCCCGGAAACCCGGACGGGGATCATCACCTGTTGTGACACTACCGGCAGAATCACTCTGCCTACTTTAATATATTCATGTTTTTAGCGGGTGCTAAGGTCAAAATTTCTCCTGCAAGCAAGCTTGCATCGAACTTTAGACCTTTTCACCCTGATAATACAATTCACGCAAATTAGTTAGCTGCTGCAGCTTTCGCTTCTTTGATCTTCTCTGTCAGCATCGGAACGATCTTGTTTAAGTCGCCTACGATACCGTAGTCAGCTACATCGAAGATCGGAGCAGACTCATCTTTGTTGATCGCAATGATGATGTCAGACTCTTCCATACCAGCTACGTGCTGGATCGCACCGGAGATACCGATTGCGAAGTATACGTGCGGACGAACAGTCTTACCAGTCTGTCCAACCTGAAGATCTTTCGGCTTCCAGCCGGAATCTACAACTGCACGAGAGCAGCTTACGGTGCCGCCAATAGCCTCAGCAAGGTCATCAAGAAGCTTGAAGTTCTCTGCGCTTCCAACTCCACGGCCACCGGAAACAAGGATCTTTGCATCCATGATATCAGCTACGTCGGATACTGCCTTAACGATCTCAAGAATCTCAACGTACTTGTTGTCCGGAGTGAAGCCCGGGTTGAACTCGATAACTTCTGCTTTTCTGCCAGCCTCACGGTCAAGCTTCTGCATAACGCCTGGACGTACTGTAGCCATCTGCGGACGGAATTCCGGGCAAGCGATTGTAGCGATTGTGTTACCGCCGAATGCCGGACGGGTCATAAGGAGCTGACCATGTTTCTGCTCTTTACCCGGCATAGCAACAAGCGGGAAATCTCCGATATCAAGCTGTGTGCAGTCAGCTGTAAGACCTGTATGGATACGTGCGCAAACACGCGGACCAAGGTCACGGCCGATTGCTGTAGCACCGATTAAGAAGATGTCCGGTTTGAACTCGTTGATAACGGAAGTGATCGCATGAGTATACGGCTCAGTTCTGTAATCCTTTAATTCCGGATCGTCAACAACGATAACTTTGTCTGCACCGTACTCGCCGAGCTCGTCTGCAAGACCTTTTACGTTGGAACCAACTAAAACTGCTGTTACAGTTGTTCCTAAATCCTTTGCCAGGTCTTTACCTTTTCCGATCAGCTCCAGAGCGATGCTGCTGATCTGATTGTCTACCTGCTGTGCAAAGACATATACACCCTTATATTCTGCTAAATTCATCACTTTTCACCACACTTTTCTTTTATTAAATTAAAGTACATGTTTCTCAGTAAGTTTCTCAACAATGTAATTTGCAGCTGCGGACGGGTCAAGGTTTGTCTCCTTAACGCCTGCACCCTTTCTTACCTTGTCAGAAGCCTTAGCGATCTGAGTCGGGGATCCCTTAAGACCAAGGTTGGAATCAAGAACATCCTTCAGATCCTTTCTGCCCCAAACGGTGATATCCTTCTTGTATGCATCGAAGATTCCGCCCGGAGTCATGTAACGCGGCTCATTTAATTCAGAAAGTGCTGTAATTAAGCACGGCATTTTAGCCTTTAACATCATGTATCTATCATCAAACTGACGTTTAACGATTACAGAATCACCGTCGATCTCGATGCCCTCAGCATAGCTGATTACCGGAAGACCAAGATGCTCGGAAATCTGCGGACCTACCTGAGCAGTATCACCATCGATAGCCTGACGGCCTGTGATGATAAGATCGTAATCAAGGTTTCTTAATGCGCCTGCGATTGTCTGGGAAGTAGCCCATGTATCAGCACCGCCGAGAACACGGTCTGTAACAAGGATACCGTTGTCAGCGCCCATAGCCATAGCCTCACGAAGAACTTCCTCAGCCTTCGGAAGACCCATTGTAACTACTGTAACTTCTGCACCATACTGATCTTTTAAGCGAAGAGCTGCCTCCAGACCAGCTTTATCATCCGGGTTCATGATTGTGAGCATAGCTGCTCTGTCAAGTGTTCCATCCGGTTTGAACTTTACGCCGCCCTTAGTATCCGGCACCTGTTTTACACAAACAACGATTTTCACTGTATTTCACTCCTTATTTTCGTTTTTAGTTATGATTTTCCAGCTGTTAAATGTCTTGTAACTGCTCTGTAGGTCTGCGCACTTGCTGCGCTGACCGTAATAAAACCTAAGCAGGATGGCAAAAATCCCATCGGCAAAGCCGATCTGGAATGGATTTTTGCTCGTAACTGTGAAGGTACTGAACAGTTAAATTACTTTAACAGTGCGCCGGAGATAACCATTCTCTGAACTTCACTTGTTCCTTCGTAGATCTCGGTGATCTTAGCATCACGCATCATACGCTCTACGTCGTACTCTCTGATGTAACCATAACCACCATGGAGCTGAACAGCCTTTGTTGTTACTTCCATAGCAACCTCTGCTGCATACAGTTTAGCCATTGCTGCCTCTACGCCGTAGGACTTCTGAGTAGCCTTAGCCATTGCTGCACGGTAAACCATCATCTGAGCAGCTTTTACCTTTGTTGCCATATCAGCAAGCTGGAACTGTGTGTTCTGGAACTGACCGATTGTGCGGCCGAACTGCTTTCTCTCTTTTACGTAAGCAACTGTTCTGTCAAGAGCGCCCTCTGCAAGACCAAGAGCCTGAGCAGCGATACCGATACGTCCGCCGTCAAGAGTATGCATAGCGATCTTGAAGCCCTCACCCTTCTTACCTAAGAGGTTGTCCTTCGGGATGCGGCAGTCTGTGAAAATAAGTTCATATGTTGCAGATCCGCGGATACCCATCTTCTTCTCTTTTGTACCAAAAGTGAAGCCCGGTGTACCTTTCTCTACGATAAATGCGGAAATCTCTTTCTGCATTTTGCCGCGTTTCTCAACAGTGCCTGTTACAGCGATAACGATGTATGTATCAGCATACTTACCGTTCGTGATGAAGCACTTGGAACCGTTTAATACCCACTCGTCGCCGTCTAAAACAGCTTTTGTCTGCTGACCCTGAGCGTCTGTACCAGCGCCCGGCTCAGTTAAACCGAATGCGCCTAACTTCTCGCCTTTTGCAAGCGGAACGAGGAATTTCTGCTTCTGCTCCTCTGTTCCGAATGTCATAATCGGATCCATGCAAAGGGATGTGTGTGCGGAAACGATAACGCCTGTAGTACCGCAAACTTTGGAAAGCTCCTCAACGCACATAGCGTATGTAAGCGGATCACAGCCCTGTCCACCATACTCCTTCGGTACCGGAATACCGAGGAAACCGTTTTTAGCCATCTTCTCTACGGTTTCAACCGGGAATCTCTCTTCCTCGTCAACCTCCTGAGCAAGGGGTTTGACTTCCTTCTCGGCGAAATCATGGAACAGTGTTCTCGCCATCTCATGCTCTTTACCTAATGTAAAATCCATGTTTTTAGTTCCTCCTTGTGAATTGTATCATGTATAACATGGAGAAATGTGGATGCTTCATTTCTCCGATGTACCTATCCATTGGACAAACGTGGTTTCCGCCCGCGTTTATCCTGTCCCGCATTTTGCGGATTCAAAATTCCCGGCATATAACCCAACATATATGCCCGGAATTCTGATTGTGAAAAAAAACACAATCTTAGTCAAAAAATAAATTTAGCGTTTTCTTTACCCCTTAAATCTGCTTACGCTGATATTTAGCGGCAGAAGCAAACGCTATCGGGTTATTTGCCTGACGGGATCAGATCCCCGTCAGGCATTTCCCATACCGGTAACTATCTCCGGATTATTTTGTGTAATCGTAGAAGCCCTTGCCGGTCTTTCTTCCAAGAAGTCCGCCGCGAACCATCTTCTTAAGAAGCGGATGCGGACGATACTTCGGATCGCCTGTCTCTGTCTCAAGAACATTCATGATTGCAAGAACAACATCAAGACCGATCAGATCACCGAGAGCTAACGGTCCCATCGGATGGTTAGCGCCAAGCTTCATGGCAGTATCGATACCCTCTACGGAAGCAACGCCATCAGCGTAAATGCCGACTGCTTCGTTGACCATCGGAATAAGAATTCTGTTTACAACGAAACCAGCAGCCTCTTCTACCTGTACCGGAGTCTTGCCGATCTCTTCAGAGATCTTCTTAACAGCTTCAACGTCTTCCGGCTTTGTGTTTAAGCCAGCGATAACCTCAACCAGCTTCATAACCGGTGCCGGGTTGAAGAAATGCATACCGATTACATGTCTCTCAACAGCGCTGCCGATCTCTGTAATGGAAAGAGAGGAAGTGTTTGTTGCAAAGATACAGCTCGGTTTGCAGATCGCGTCGAGCTCTTTAAATGTCTGCTTTTTGATCTCCATGTTCTCGATTGCAGCCTCTACAACGAGGTCACAGTCACCGCAGATATCTTTCACACCAGTTGTGATCTTGTTAAGGATCTTGTCAGCCTCTTCCTGAGTCATTTTGCCTTTTGCGATTCTCTTCTCGAATCCAGCGGCAATTTTCTTCTTTCCGTTCGCTGCAAATGTTTCATTGATGTCGCAGAGCATTACCTCATAGCCTTCTGTCTGTGCGAATGCCTGTGCAATACCGGAACCCATGGTTCCTGCGCCGATAATACCAACTTTCATGATTTTATCTCCTTATATATGCAACAATGTTATGTAATCTTATCGATTTTTGAAGCCGTCCACTTTTCTCTTCTCGAGGAACGCCTTCATTCCTTCCTTCTGATCCTCAGTCTCAAAGCACTCGGAGAAATATTTTTCCTCGATGGAGATTGCGTGGTCAAGGTCGGAAAGGTAACCGTCTGTCAGGGACTCCTTGGAATTTCTGACAGCGATCGGTGCGTTGGAGGCGATCTTCTTTGCCAGCTTCATAACTGTCGGCATAAGCTCTTCCTTCGCACATACACCGTTTACAAGATCGATCCGGTATGCCTCGTCAGCTTTGATATTGACAGCGGCATATACCATTTCCTTTGCTTTTCCGGTTCCGATCAGTCTTGCGAGACGCTGGGTTCCGCCGAATCCCGGAGTAATGCCAAGACCAACCTCCGGCTGTCCGAACATAGCGTTTTCGGAGCAGTAACGGATATCGCAGCTCATTGCAAGCTCATTTCCACCGCCAAGTGCAAAGCCGTTGACAGCAGCGATCGACGGGATCGGAAGTGTCTCCAGCTTACGGAAAACATCGTTTCCTGCTTTACTGAATTCACGTGCTTCCTGTACAGTCATCGTGCTCATTGCAGCAATGTCCGCACCGGCAACAAAGGATTTCTCACCTGCGCCGGTCACAACCAGCACTCTTGTTGTACCAAGATCAATGCTGTCAAGAACAGCGTCAAGATCCTGGATAACCTCTGTATTTAAAGCATTTAATGCTTCCGGACGGTTGATGGTGATAACTCCAACAAAACCGTCCTGATCATATTTTACAAAACCCATATCATCGTTCTCCTCAGATTTTGCCTATGTCCCAGACTATATTAGTCTCTCTCTACGATCGTAGCGCAGCCCATTCCGCCGCCGATGCAAAGAGTTGCAAGACCCTTCTTAGCATCTGCTTTCTCCATCTCATGAAGAAGTGTAACAAGGATACGGCATCCGGAAGCTCCTACCGGGTGTCCGAGAGCGATCGCGCCGCCGTTCGGGTTTAACTTGTTAAGGTCAAAGCCAAGCTCTTTGCCTACTGCTACAGACTGTGCAGCGAATGCCTCGTTAGCCTCGATGATATCGAAGTCTTTGATCTCCATGCCTGTTCTCTTGAGAACTTTTCTTGTAGCTGCAACCGGCCCGATACCCATGATCTTCGGATCTACGCCGCCGAGAGCACCGGCAACCCATGTAGCCATCGGCTTAACACCGAGCTCTTTAGCTTTCTCTTCGCTCATAACAACAACGGCTGCTGCACCGTCGTTGATTCCTGAAGAGTTACCAGCTGTAACTAAGCCGCCGTCTTTCTTGAATGCCGGTTTTAACTTGCCGAGTGTCTCAACCGTTGTTCCGTGACGCGGGCCTTCATCTGTATCTACGATAACTGTCTCTTTTTTCTTCTTAACTTCTACCGGAACGATCTCGTCCTTGAATGCGCCGGACTTCTGAGCAGCCTCTGCCTTCTGCTGGCTTACTGCAGCGAACTTGTCCAGTTCTTCTCTTGTAAGACCCCACTGATCGCAGATGTTCTCAGCTGTGATACCCATGTGGTAGTTGTTGAATGCATCCCAGAGAGCATCGTTAACCATTGTATCAACTAAGGTAGCATTGCCCATACGGTATCCGTAACGGCCTTTCATCATAGCATACGGAGCCATGGACATGTTCTCCATGCCGCCTGCAACAACGATATCAGCGTCACCGGAAAGGATCATCTCAGCTGCCATGTTAACAGCCTCAAGACCGGAACCGCATACTACGTTGATCGTTACAGCCGGAACCTCGATCGGGAGACCAGCTTTTAATGTAGCCTGACGAGCTACGTTCTGTCCCTGACCTGCCTGGATTACACAGCCCATGTAAACCTGATCAACAGCTTCCGGAGCTACACCTGCTCTCTTTAAAGCCTCTTTGATTACGATCGCGCCAAGTTCCGGAGCCGGAACTGTGCTTAATTCGCCACCCATTGTTCCGATTGCGGTACGGCATGCACCTGCCAGTACAATTTTCTTTGCCATTTTCTTTTCCTCCTCATTATACCGCTGCCATGCTCTACACCATATTTTTTTCCACAAGCAAGGCAGTATATTATGTATAACTAATAATATCACCAAACCGTTTTTGTGTCAAATAATTATAACAAGCTTTTTATATATTTTTTCTAAACAAATTAGAAAGTTACCTTATCCTTTCGTACAAAAGTTACTTTTTTGCTTTGATGCGGTGTTTTGGCGCCTCGTCATGTTTTGCGAACATTTACGAAGCTTTTTCCCGGAATTATTGACCTTACACCCGGAAAATGTTAAAATAATCTCATAGTCTGTCCGTGCGGCGGTCTATATGGAAACAAGTGCTGCGGATCCGTTTGCATAAGCCTTTCCATATGTGCCGGCATAGGGCGAGCGCCCTGTGCTTCCTGCTTTCGTGTCAATGAAAACAGAAAACTCGCGCGATATATTGCTACTATATTTTTATGGTTACAAAGAGAGGGTATTGAAAATGGATTTCAAACAGATGTATCAGGAAAAGCTGGTTTCCGCAGAGAAGGCAGCTTCCGTAATCAAGTCCGGTGACTGGGTCGATTACGGCTGGACAACAGCGACACCGGTTGCTGTCGACAAGGCGATTGCGAAAAGACTTCCGGAATTAACAGACGTAAACTTCCGCGGCGGTATCTTAATGTGGGTGCCGGAGATCTTCAAGATTGAGAATCCGGCAGAACATATGACCTGGAACTCCTGGCATATGGGCGGTATCGAGAGAAAAGCGATCGCGCAGGGCTTCAGCTACTATGCTCCGATCCGTTACTCTGAGCTTCCGAGATATTACAGAGAATCCCAGAATAAGCCGGACGTAGCTGTATTTCAGGTTTCCCCGATGGACGAGCACGGTTTCTTCAATTTCGGACCGAACGCTTCCCATATGGCGGCTGTATGTGAGACTTCCAAGGTCGTTATCGTGGAAGTGAACGAGAATATGCCGGTATGCTTCGGCGGCACTGAAGAGGGCGTTCATATCTCTCACGTTGACATGATCGTGGAAGGTGACAACCCGGCGATCGCTGAGATGGGCGGCGCTGCTGCTGCAAGCGATGTCGATGAGGCTGTCGCAAAGCTGATCCTTGAGGAGATCCCGGACGGCGCATGCTTACAGCTTGGTATCGGTGGAATGCCGAACGCGGTCGGCGCTCTGATCGCGAAATCTGACTTAAAGGATCTCGGCGTTCATACTGAGATGTATGTTGACGCATTCGTGGATATCGCAAACGCCGGAAAGATCACTGGCGCAAGAAAGAATATCGACAAAGGCCGTCAGGTATACGCATTCGGCGCAGGTACAAAGAAATTATATGACTATTTAAATAAGAACCCGGAGTGTATGTCCGCACCGGTAGACTACACGAACGATGTCCGCACGATCTCTGCCCTGGACAACTTCATGTCCATCAATAACGCTGTTGACCTTGACCTCTTCGGTCAGGTAAACGCAGAGTCCGCAGGAATCAAGCACATCAGCGGAGCCGGCGGACAGCTCGACTTCGTTCTGGGCGCTTACCTTTCCAGGGGCGGAAAGAGCTTCATCTGCTGCTCCTCCACTTTCAAGAAGAAGGACGGCACCTTAGAGTCCAGAATCGTTCCGACTCTGGCTCCTGGCTCCATCGTAACCGATACCCGTGCGAATATCCACTATCTCGTTACTGAGTACGGTAAAGTAAACTTAAAAGGTCTCTCCACATGGCAGAAGACCGAAGCGATCATCTCCGTAGCGCACCCGCAGTTCCGCGACCAGCTGATCGCAGAGGCTGAGAAGATGCATATCTGGAGAGCAAGCAACAAGCGCTGATCATAAATAAAATGCACAACAGGGGCTGTCAATGGCAGCCCCTGTTGTTGTATAATATGATCATGCATTCAGGATCGGATCCATCAATGTGATCCCCTTTTCATTTGCAAGCTTCCGTCTGCATATTTCCAGAAGAGGCTTCTGATATGGGGACTGGTCCTCCGTCCGGTACAGATAGTAGAGCGTTCTGCTTGGTGGCTCCACATCGAGTTCATGGATCGATACCGGCGTCGTCTTTAAGATGCTTTTTGCGACAGAGATCGGAAGAAACGCCCAGTTATCACCGTTCTGGGTGAAATACTGTAAAAATCCCATCTCATCCAGATAAACCTGTGGAACTGCCGCGCTGTTGAAATAATAGTTATGCCAGGTGTCAAAATTCTGATCCCACTGTGTCCGGATTTCCCGGCGCGGATCCAGCTCTGAGACTTTGATGTTGTGGGGAAGATTCAGATCTTTTCCCACTATCAGGCACAGTTTTTCCTTAAATAATACCTCCGTCTTTACCTGTGACGAATACATCGGATCCGTGATAAAGGCGATGTCCACCGTCTTGTTGTTTACATAGCTGTAAGCTTCACTCGAATGAAGTGTCGTCACATGGAGGCTGCATTCCGGCGTATTCCTTATAAATTCCTGAAACACCGTTGGCAGCATGAATGCAAGGAGGCTTCCGACACTGGCCACATAAAAACTCTTCTCATTGCTCAGCAATGCTTCCTCCTGAGTCTCATTCCAAAGTGCCTGCCAGCGGTGTGCAATTCCAACAAAGGCTCTCCCCTGTCTTGTCAGCTCCACATGACGGACTCCTTTATTCCGGATAAACAGGGAATAGCCCAGTTCTTCCTCCAGTGCGCGGATCCGACGGCCGAGAGCCGGCTGTGTGATATATAATTTTTCTGCCGCTGCAGAAAAGCTTCCGCACTGGGCGATCTTCAAAAACGCTTCAATTTCAAGAAACGTCATGTTCTATTCTCCTTTCTGTGCCGCAACACCAACATGTTCGATATCTTTTTTGCGTGAGCATCTTCATTTCATGCTGTTTCGTTCCAAATGTTAATATTTATATTTATTATATCAAAACAGGGACGCTTTTACAATTCTATCAAACCATCTTACGATTTTTGGCTCAAACGGTATTTTGCGCCCTATATGCCTGGACGTTCCAAAATATTAA
>ERZ833782.2551-NODE-2551-length-11689-cov-2.873302_pt1 | contig 11689 bp, 8 predicted proteins | sample MGYA00519577_ERZ833782 | MGnify/ENA primary metagenome ERZ833782 (study PRJEB31850, sample SAMEA3708745) | human gut metagenome | biome: human gut; feature: human-associated habitat; material: faeces | place: China | collected 2014 ...
CCTGCACACCGCCCTGGAACATCCCCACCATCACGGCCAGCACCCAGAACTGCCAGGTCTCGCGCACAAAAAAGCCGAACACGCAAATGCCCATGTAGATGCAGATTCCCACGCCCACCATCACGCGCGCGCCGAATTTACCGGCCAGCTTGATGTACATCAGGCAGAACGGCAGGCCCAGGATCTGCACCAGCAGCAGCGCAAGCATCATCTCGGTGTCGCCCAGACCCAGCTGGGCGCCGTAGGAGGTGCTCATGTGGATAATGGTGCCCACGCCGTCGATGTAAAAGAAATAGGCGAGCATGAACACAAAAATGGATTTATGGCCGAAGATGTCCTTCAGCGTGGCCCACAGCCCCCGCAGGGTCTTGCGGATGGCGCCCTTTTCGTGGGGCTGATAGCTTTTCTGCTCCACGTTTTTCAGCAGCGGCCAACTGAACGCGGCCCACCACACGGCCGTAAAGCCGAAGATGAAAGACAGGCAGTACAGCATATCCACGCCCACGGCGTTCATCACAAGAAAAATGAGCAGCGGGATGGTGGAGCCGCCGATATAGCCCAGGCCGTAGCCCATGGTGGAGACGCGGTCCATACGCTCTTCGGTGGTGACGTCGGGTAAAAAGCTGTCGTAGTACAGGTTCGCGCCCGAAAAGCCGATCTGGCTGATGACATACAGGATCAGGATGGCTGTGCCCACGGCCTCGGCCACCCCGGTATTTTCCGCAAAGCCCGTCATGGGCGTAACGGCAAGCCCCGCGCAGGCCAGCACACCCACGGCCAGAAAAACAAAAAACATCTTTTTGCGCATGCCTTTAAAATCGCCCAGCGCGCCGATAACCGGCGCCAGCAGCGCCGAAATAAGCATAGCGATGCTGGTGACATAGCCCCAGATGCTCATGGCCGACGTAGTGTTGCGCATAAAGCCCGCCACCGACGAAAAAAAGATCGGCAGCAGCGTGACAACGATCACCGAATGGGCGCTGTTGGCCCAGTCGTACATCATCCAGCTTTTTTCTTCCTTGGTATACCCTTTCAGCATCGGTACGCACCTCGTCTTATTCAGATTCGCGAAAAAACCTTACTGTACCATGACGCCGCAAAGCGCCCCCAACAAAACCGCATCTACTGCGGTTTTGCATGGTTCAATGTTCTCAAAGCCCTGTGCGCCGGCACAGGGGCGTGTGCAGCGCACACGCGCAGCCGCGCAAGCGGCGGCGGCTTTAAGGTTAGTATATCACATAGAAAAGTGTACCATCCCCGCAGGCAAATCACAAGTAGTTTCGCTGTTTTACAGAAATATTACCCGCCTTCCGGCAGCCTTTTGTTCCCGGTTTTATAAAATTTACAGCAAATCTTTAGAAATTCTTTGGATTTTCCCCCCGCGCCTTTTTAGATTGCGGTCTTATACTAAAACACGTTGAAGACAAGCCGCCCGGCGCGCCGGGCGGGGCAAAAAGGCGGGAGGGGTTTCCAATGACGGAACAGGCGTTTGAAGCGATGGTACGGCAATATGAAAAGCTGGTATATACGGTGTGCTGCCAGCTGGTGCACGACCATCAGCTGGCTGAGGATCTTTCGCAGGAGACGTTTGTCTCGGCCTATCTGCATATGGAAAGCTGTCCGCCGGGCGCGGAAAAGCCCTGGCTGTGCCGCATTGCGGTGAACAAGGCAAAGGATCATCTGAAAAGCGCCTACAACCGCCGCATGGCCGTGACCGAGGCCCCCGGCGACACCGCTCCGGCGCTGGCCGCCGCGCAGAACGCCCCCAGCCTGGAGGCTGAGTGCGAAACACGCGCCGACGCCGGCCTTGCGCGGGAGTGCATCGAGGGCCTGGCGGAACCGTACCGCACGGTGTCGGTATTGTATTTCATGCAGGAATGGCCCGTGGAGGCCATTGCACGGCAGCTGGGCCGCATGCCCAAGACCGTGCACACCCAGCTTTACCGCGCCAAAAAAATGCTGCGGCGGGAGCTGGCGGCGGTGGGCTGAGCGCATACGGGCGCAGAAGGTTCTTTCTCTCTGTCCGGGTTTTGTGCTATATTAAGTAAATAGTATCGATATACGAAGCACGATGCCGCCCAGCCGCCCGCCGGGCGCGCGGCATACCGCATCGCAGCTGGACAAAAGGAGAAACGCATGGAAACGCATATTCTTGTTGTGGAGGACGACGCCGAGATCCGCGAGGGCGTCGCCATTTACCTGAAAAACCAGGGCTATACTGTACACGGTGCGGCCAACGGCGCCCAGGGGCTGGAGCTTGCCCGGCAGCTGCCCATCCATCTGGCCGTTGTGGATGTGATGATGCCCGTGATGGACGGCATCACCATGGTGATGAAGCTGCGGGACGAGGGCTGCGAGTTCCCCGTCATCATGTTGTCGGCCAAATCCGAGGACATTGATAAGATCACCGGGCTGAACATCGGCGCGGACGATTACGTCACCAAGCCTTTCGTGCCCATGGAACTTCTGGCCCGGGTGCACTCCCATCTGCGCCGGTACGAAAAATTTCTGCGGGCGACGGGCGCAGCCGCCGCGCCCGCCCTGCGCACCTATGTCATCGGCGGGCTGGAGCTGTGCGAGGACACCGCGGAGCTGACCGTGGACGGCACGCCCGTAAAGCTGACGCCGCTGGAGTTCAAAATTCTGGCGCTGCTGATGAAAAACCCTGGGCGCGTGTTCTCCGCCGAGGAGATATACGAGCGCGTTTGGAACGAACGCGCCGTCAGCACGGATACCATCATGGTGCACATCCGCAACATCCGTGAAAAGATAGAATACGATCCCAGGGAACCGAAATATTTGAAAGTGGTGTGGGGCATTGGGTACAAGATCGAAAAGTAAGGCGGCCGCGGGGCTGCTTTCCGCGCTTTTGCTGCTGGCGCTGGCCGTGGGGCTTCTGGCCGGGCTGCGCCCGCTGTACGCCCGCGCTCAGGAACAGGGCGTCCTGTTTTATTATTACGATCCCTTTGTGGAAAACATCCAGACGGCCAACCATACGCTGTACTGGCGGGCCCGCGAGCAGTGGGAGGGCAAGGAGTTTGAGCCGTCGGAGCTTTTGCTGAGCGACGCGAACGCCGCTGTTTACGCCGCACGGGAGGCCGGGGAGGACTTCGTGCTGGGCTACACCGGCGCGGCCGGTGACGAAAGCGGCGGCACCAACGCCTCCTACGGCGGGCTGGACGTTTACGCGCCCGATGCCATCTCCGCGCTGGACGCTTTCAACGCCAGCGTGAAAGCCCATGCCGACGAGCTGGCGGGCAGCTGGGGCAATCTGTTTTACGCCGTGACGGACGACGCAACGGGCAAAACATACACCAACACGGAAGCCGGGCTTGGCGGCTTTCTTTCGGACGACCCCGCCAAAAACGGCTTCGACCCCGCCCAGTGGCGTTATGTGCTGGCGCTCCGCTTCGACGCGCAGGGCAATATGTCCTATGCAGCCTCCTATCTGGGCGAGGAGGGCCAGCAGGACTTTTCCGCTTCTATCTGGAACACGGATATGCAGGCCTACGGCACCGACGCCATACGCCGGCATCTTGACCTGGACGTTCTGTCCTACTACGATCTTTCCGCGCCCAAAAGCGTGACCTTCGTCTACGGGGTCCCGCGGGTATTCGCGGCTTCGGATGACATCAGCTGGTATATCGCAACGTCTCAGGAGCGCTCCTTCATCAGCCACGCCTTCGATCCCCTGTTTGCGGCCGCATTGGCCCTTGCGGCGCTTCTGGCCCTGTGGTTCGGCCGCCGGCGCGGCAGCGGGCTGGGCGGCGGCTGGCTGTGCCGTGTGCCGCTGGAGCTGGTACTGCTGGCCCTCGGCTGCGCGGTGCTGATGAACGGCGTCCCCTCCAGCGCTGTAACAAGCAATTTCGACGGCAGCATCGCCGCCGTGCTGCGGGACGAATTCAGCGTGGACCTGCCCTCCGCGGCCAACACCATGGCGAACCTGCTGTGCGCGGGGCTTCTGTTCCTGTTTTTGGAGGTGACGTTTATGTCTGTTCTCGCGCTGCGCCAGGGCCTGGCCCGGGACGGTTGGCTGGGCTATCTGAAAAACCGCAGCCTGGCCGCACGGGCCGTGCGCGCTTTGCTGCGGGGCGCGGGGCGCGTCTGGCGTGCCGTGAGCGGCACGCTGGGGCGCATGTGGCGCGCCCTCACCGCCATCGACCTGCGGGACCCCGCTGAAAAAACGCTGCTGCGCCTGCTGGCCGTAAATTTCGCCATCGTCACGTTCATCTGCTGCTTCTGGTTCCTGGGCATTGCTGGAACCGTGATCTACACGGTGGTGCTGTTCTTCCTGCTGCGCCGCCGCGCCAACCGCATCCAGCAGGACTACGCGGCCCTGCTGGCCGCCGCCCGGCGCATGGCCGGCGGAGACCTGGCCACGCCTGTGGAGGGAGACATGGGCCTGTTCGACCCGCTGAAGGACGAATTGAACCAGGTGCGCGCGGGCTTTGAAAAGGCCGTCGCCGCCGAAGTGCGCAGCCAGAACATGAAGACCGAGCTGATCACCAACGTCTCACACGACCTGAAAACGCCGCTGACCGCCATCATCACCTATGTGGACCTTCTCAAGGACCCCGCCCTTTCTGCCGAAGACCGGGCCAAATACATTGAAACGCTGGACAAAAAATCCCAGCGGCTCAAGCGGCTGATCGAGGACCTGTTTGAGGTGAGCAAGGCCGCCACACGGAACGTGGCCATGCATTACGCTGAAGTAGATCTGGCCGCACTGCTCAAGCAGGTCCAGTACGAGCTGGCCGACAAAGCCGAAGCCAGCGGCATCGATTTCCGCTGGCAGCTCCCGGAGGAACGCATGCCTCTGGTGCTGGACGGGCAAAAGACCTGCCGCATCTTTGAGAACCTGGTGGTGAACATCACCAAATACGGCATGCCCGGCACCCGGGCTTATATCACGCTGATGCCGCAGGAGCACGGCGCGCAGGTGGTGTTCAAAAACATTTCCGCCACCGAGCTGGATTTCAGCGCGGAAGAGATCACCGACCGCTTTGTGCGGGGCGACCGTTCCCGCAACACCGAGGGCAGCGGCCTGGGCCTTGCCATTGCCAAGAGCTTTGCCGAACTGCAGGGCGGCACGTTCTCCATCACAGTGGACGGCGACCTGTTCAAGGCCACGGTAACGCTGCCCGACACGAACCAGCCCGAGCAGCCGGAAACACTCCCGCTCCCCGCCGCGCCGGACGCAGACGCGCAAAGCGCCCCGCAGACGGGCGGCGCTCTGCCCGCAGGCATCTGAACCGTACGGATACAAATGAACAAGCCGCCGTTTCCCCGGACACGAAGTCCGGCGGAAACGGCGGTTTGCTTTTTATTCCGAAGGCCGCGCGCCCCACGCGCAGCGCAGCGCGTCCACAGCGGCCCGCAGCGCCCTCTCGTCCATATCGGAATAGCCCAGCACCCCGGTGGCGGGCGGACAGTCCTCCGGGTGCTCCATATAATAGGCGGAAAGGCCGTTCACATGCACGCCGGCCCGCGCCGCCGCCTCCACCAGCTCCCGTTCCGTCATGCCGTTGTGCACCGCGGCCAGCAGGTGCAGCCCGGTGTGGCTGCCCCGCACCGCCACGCCATCCCGGCCGAAAGCGGCGTACAGCGCCTCCAGCAGCGCGTCCCGGCAGGCGCTGCGCAGGCGGTTCAGATGCCGCGCGAAATGCCCTTCCTCCATAAAGCGGCACAGCGTCTGCTGCTCGAACCGCGACACCGTGGAGGAATACACGCCGTATTCGGCACGGTACATCTCCAGCACAGGCACCGGCAGCACCATATAGCCGATGCGCATGGACGGCGCCATGCTCTTGGAAAAGGTGCTCACATAGATCACCCGCCCCGCCTGGTCCAGCCCCTGCAGCGATGGAATGGGCCGGGTGTCGTAACGGAATTCGCTGTCGTAGTCATCCTCCACCACATAACGTCCCGGGGCCGCGCCCGCCCAGCGCAGCAGTTCCGTGCGCCGGGCAATGGGCATCGTTGCGCCCGTGGGGAACTGGTGGCTGGGCGTGACATACGCAAGCTGCGCGCCGCCGGCCTGCAGAGCATCCAGCGTCATGCCGTCCCCGTCCACAGGCACGAACACCGTGCGCACGCCGTTGTTGCGCAGCACCTGCGCCGTGCGGGGATAGCCCGGATTTTCCACCGCAAAGGTGCTGGCGCAGAACAGCCGGGCCAGCAGGCCCACCAGATATTCGATGCCCGCGCCCACCACGATCTGCTCGGGCGCGCACACCACGCCCCGGTAAGCATGCAGATATTTGGCAATGGCCGCGCGCAGGGATGCATCGCCCTGGCGGGAGCCATGGTTCAGAAGCTCCGGATGGGCGGTGACTGTCTCGCGCTGGATGCGCGCCCATGTCTTGAACGGAAACAGGGCAGTGTCCACACTGCCCGTGCCGAAATCATAGGCCCAGCGCTTTGCGGGCGGTTCCGGCGGCGCGGCCGGAGCCGGACGGACGGGTGCGTCCAGCTTTTCAATGCGGCATACCGTGAAGCCGCTTTTCGCGCGGGCCGCTATGTAGCCCTCCGCCACCAGCATTTGGTAGGCCGTTTCCACGGTGGAAACGCTCACCCGCAGGTCCGCTGCCAGGCGGCGCTTGCTGGGCAGCTTTTCCCCCGCCGCCAGCCCGCCGGAAGCGATCTCCTCCACGATATGGCGGTATAGCTGACGGTACAGCGGCGCGCCGTCCCCGCGCATCAGGCCCAGCGTAAAGCTTTCCATGCCTGTCCTCCAATCTGACCTTATAAAATATTCATAAATTGAGTATTTTAATCAGTTCACAACCTTCTATAATTGAGGATAAGCGAAAGCGGCGGCCCTGTCAACCGGAAATTCGCGGCGCAGGGCAAAAACAAAGAGGAGTGGTATTCATGGAAAAAACATCCAACCGGTTCACCGTGCGCAGGCTGGCCGTCACGGGCCTGCTGAGCGCTCTGGTATTCGTATTCAGCTGGATACAGATCCCCATCGGGGAGGTAGCGCGCATTCATCTGGGCAATGTGTTCTGCGCGCTGTCCGGCCTGCTGTTCGGGCCCCTGACGGGCGGCCTTGCCTCCGGCTTCGGCAGTATGCTGTTCGACTTTACGAATCCGCTGTACATCGCGGAAAGCTGGATCACATTCATCACAAAATTTTTCATCGGCTTTCTGGCCGGGCTCATCGCCCACCGGAGCGGTAATATCTCGCTGGGACGGGACGTGCTGGGCGCGTCCGTGGGCAGCGTGACGTATGTGGCGCTGTACCTGCTGAAGTCCTTCATCATGAAATTTTACATCGAGGGGCAGGCTCTGGGCGCGGTGCAGACGCAGCTCGTGACAAAGGGCGTCACGTCCCTCATCAACGCGGTGCTGGCCGTGGTGGTGTCCGTGCTGCTTGCAAAAGCCGTGCGGCCCGCGCTGCGCAAGGCGGGCATTCTAAGCGAATAAGCTCTGCAGACAGGCAAAAAGCACGGCCCGGAGCCTTCCGGGCCGTGCTTTTTTGTCCAATTCGGAAAAATATCGCAAATTTCAAAAAAAGGCTTTTCATCGGTGCCCGGATGGGCTAGAATAGCGTTTTGTGCAGGGCTGTTTTCGGCTCCGCGCGGCGCGGGGCACACGGCTCCGAAGCGCCGCTTTTCGGGAAAGGAAAGGTGCTTTTTTGGTTACGGATATGACTTCGGGCAGCCCCATGCGGCTGCTGCTCCGGTTTTCTCTGCCCATGCTGGTGGGCAATATCTTCCAGCAGTTTTACAGCATGGTGGACGCCATGATCGTGGGCCGCTTTGTGGGCGTGGACGCGCTGGCCGCCGTGGGCGCCACGGGCGGTATGTCGTTCCTGGTGCTGGGCTTTGTCATCGGGCTTGCCAACGGGTTCTGCGTGGTGGTGTCACAGCGCTTCGGCGCGCGGGACGAGGCCGGGCTGCGCCGGTGCGTGGCCATGACGATGCTGCTGTCCCTCATCGTCACCGCCGTGGCTACGGCGGCCAGTTTTCTTGGCACAGAACCGATGCTGCGCGCCATGAACACGCCGGAAAACATCTTCAGCGACAGCGCTGCATACATCGGCATCATCTTTCTGGGGCTGGGCGCGAGCCTGTTTTACAATCTGTTCTCCGGCCTGCTGCGCGCCGTGGGCGACAGCAAAACGCCGTTGTATTTCCTGTGCCTCTCCAGCGCGCTGAACGTCGTGCTGGACCTTCTGTTCGTTGTGACGTTCTCCATGGGCGTGGCGGGCGCCGCCTGGGCCACCATCCTTTCTCAGGGCGTTTCGGCGCTGCTGTGCCTGGTCTATATGCTGAAAAAATTCCCCATCCTGCGCACAGGCCGGGCCGACTGGGCCTGGCACGGCCCGATGGTGCGCCGCCTTGCCCGGATGGGCATTCCCACGGCGCTGTCCAACAGCGTAACGGCCATCGGCTGCATGATTTTACAGGTGACCATCAACGGCTTCGGCTCCACGGTGGTGGCGGCATACACCGCCGCCTCCAAGGTGGAGCAGCTGACGACGCAGCCCACGTTCACCTTCGGGCTGGCCGCAGCCACTTTTACCGCGCAGAACGCGGGTGCCGGCAAGCTGGACCGCGTGAAGGACGGCGTGCGCAAGGCCACGGTGCTCAACCTCATTGCCGGGCTGGCCGCGGCCGTGGTGGTATGGCTGTTTGCCGCGCCCATCACCACCTGGTTCGTGGACCCGGGTGAGACGGCTGTCATCGCCGCGTCGGTACAGTTTTTAAATATCGAAGCGGTTTTCATTCTGGCCCTGGGCGTGCTGTTCGTTTACCGCAACGCGCTGCAAGGCCTGGGCAACGCCGTGATGCCGCTGATCTCCGGCGGTGTGGAGCTCGCCATGCGCCTGGCCGCCGCCATCCTCCTCTCCCGCTTCCTGGGCTATGTCGGCGTGTGCCTGGCAAACCCGGTGGCCTGGACGGGCGCAGCCGTGATGCTGGTGCCCGCCTATCTCGCCGAGCTTCGCCGCCAGCAAAACAACGCGCTGGCCCGCGCCCGCTGAGGCCGGGTCACAGGCCCGAACCGGACGTTTTTTGGCAAAAAACGCACAAACAGGAAGAAAACCCCGAAAAGCCACCGTTCTTTTTGAAAGAAAACGGTGGCTTTCCGCGTTACAATCGTGTACAATGGAAACGTTAGAATGTCCGTATTGTACACGAACGGGCCATCTTAGGAGGAAACGCCGTGCAACAGATCCAACGATATTTCCGCAAGGCCGGCAAAGCGCTGGCGCGCTTTTTCGGCCGCGTAAAGAAAGGCAGCCCCATCGACATCGCCATCCTGGTATGCGCCGCCGCGCTCATCATCGCGCTGCTCGCTATTCTTGTGATGTCCCTGCTGCCCGACGCCGCGCCCGTGGACGCCTCCTCGTCCGCACCGTCTTCGTCGTCTGTCTCCGCTTCCCAGAGCGGCAGCTATGACCCGGACGCGGACGCGCTGGACAAACAGGCCTACGACGGCACCATCCTGCCGGAGACTGCGGACGGCGGCCAGACGTACATTGACGAAACGATGTTTCTGGGCGATTCCAACACCTACCGTCTGGTGGCCTACGGCCTGACAACGTGGCAGAACAACCTGAGCGCCGTGGGCATGGGCATCCAGCATGTCACCAGCACGCCGTGCATGTACTTCAAGGGTTCATCCAGCCCGGTGTATGTCGCCAAGGCCGTCTCCATGATGCAGCCCCGGCGCATCGTCATCACATACGGCACCAACAACACCAATTCCACTGCGGACACATTCAAAAACCAGTACCGCAGTGCTCTGGAGGCCATCAAAAAGGAATGGCCCTACGCGGATATCATCATCAACGCCGTACCGCCCGTGGCGCAGACGCGCACGGGCGCGGCCGCCGCGCAGAAGGCCATCGACGAATTCAACAAAGCTCTGGCGGACCTTGCCAAGGAGGACGGCTACCGGTTCCTGAACAGCAGCGAGGCCCTGAAGGACCCCGCCACGGGCTTTGCCAGAGCTTCGTATATGATCGAGGACGGCCTGCATTTGAATGAGCAGGGCGCCAAAGCGCTGATCGACTATGTGCGCACGCACACCTACGAGACCGAGGACCGCCGCCCGGCGCTGACCACCATCCCCACGCACACGGCCACGCCGGAGGAGACCTTCAACCCGCAGGCGGCGTCCAGCAGCTCCAGCTCGTCCAGCTCCGAAGCCGAGGGCGTGACCGTCACGTTCTCCATCAAGGACGGCAAAGACGGCGGCTCGCTGTCCGGCACGCTGACGCAGAAGGTGAAGCCCGGCGAAACGTGCTCCACCGTGACGGCCACCGCCAAGGAAGGCTATTCGCTGGAATGGGGCTGCACCGAGGGACGCATTGAAAATGTGAACAACGGCACGCTGACCTTCACCGTGCCCGCAAACACAAAGCTGGAATCCATCAGTGTGTGGGTGACGTTCAAAAATAAGCACACGCACAGTTTCGGCAGCTGGACGGACGCGGGCAACGGCACGCATACGCGCACCTGCACGGCCAGCGGCTGCACCAACCCGCCCAAGACCGAGACGGAGAACCATATCAAAGGCAACTGGACGGCAGACCCCAGCGACGCCACCAAGGAGCATATCTACTGCACCAAATGCGGCGCGGTTTTGGAAAGCCGTACTGTGGAGCATACACATACGCCGGATTCCGGCACCACGACCCCGGCCACCTGTACTTCAGAGGGTGTGACGATATACAAATGTACCTCCTGCGGACAGGAGACCTCCCGTACTAAAATCGATGCGCTGGGGCATGATTTCAGCGGACAGCTGACAGAAAGCGACGGTTCTGTCTGGAAGAAGTGCACCCGCTGCGGTGCAAAGGGCGATATGATCTCCGGTCCGCCCGTACCTTCATCCTCCACGCCTCCTCCCGCGCCCTCTTCTTCTGCTGCGCCGGAAGCCTCCGGGGCTGCCGACGCCCCTGCCGCATAGCTTTTCGCCGCCTGCCCTTTTTGTGGCGGGCGGCTTTCATTTTTTCTATCAGGCAGAAAGAAGGTTTTTTATGCTCAACAGCAAGGGTTTCGACGAATGGGCCGCCGGTTATGACGCCAGCGTCCGTCATTCCCACGATGCGGGGGAATATCCCTTCGCAGGCTACGATGCGGTGCTGTCTCTTATCGAGGCCCGTGTGAACAGCCGTCCCGGCGCCGATGTGTTGGACTTGGGCTTCGGGACAGGCATGCTGACAGCACGCCTGTACGCGGCCGGCCATCCGGTAGCCGGAGTGGATTTTTCCCAGAATATGCTGGACGCCGCCCGCACCAAGATGCCCTGCGCGGAATTGTATCTGTATGATTTCACACGGGGCCTGCCCCCCGCGCTGGAGGGCAGGACGTTCGATTTTATCATCAGCACCTATGCTTTCCACCATGTGCCGGACGCCGGGAAACCCGCGTTCCTGCTGGAATTGTCCCGCCGTCTCAGCCCCGGCGGCGAATGTCTGATAGGAGACGTGGCTTTTGAAACGCAGGCCGAGCTGGATGCCTGCCATGCCGCGGCCGGGACGGCCTGGGACTGCGGCGAGGATTATGCCGTGGCGCAGCTGCTTGCCGGTGCTCTGCCCAGCCTGCGCCTTTCCTTCGCGCGGCTTTCCCACTGCGCGGGGGTGCTTTCCATCGGGCGGCACGACTCTCCGCAGCCTGTTTGACGCAAAAAACAGCCAAGCATCGAATGAGCTTCATTGCAAACCGATAAAAAG
>ERZ833782.2560-NODE-2560-length-11645-cov-3.294737_pt1 | contig 11645 bp, 9 predicted proteins | sample MGYA00519577_ERZ833782 | MGnify/ENA primary metagenome ERZ833782 (study PRJEB31850, sample SAMEA3708745) | human gut metagenome | biome: human gut; feature: human-associated habitat; material: faeces | place: China | collected 2014 ...
TCGGTTAAATACATCCATTTACTATTATGCGGATACGTTCTCATCTTCATTTACAAAAAATATCGCTTAATGCTCAATGAGAAAAATCTTTACTATATCGGCAGTATACGACACAGCCATCCAAATCCGATCCAACACTTGAATATCGTACTTTTTGATGCCACTACACGATTGGAAATATTGGAGAAAAAACTATCTATTCTAAAAAGTTTCTCTCCGATTCCTGTTGCACTACTTATTTTAAATAATCTTCCTCAAGATTTAATATTTTCACCGGATATCAAATCTTTTGTTTTGCAAAATCAACTAAATATCGGATTATTGGTTATACTAGGCATTTATACTTATCATCTTTTTTCAACATTTTCCGCTCAAAAACAAATCATTACCCATATATCCAAGATCAAAAAAGAACTCTACCTTTTGAGTTCACAGGACTCTGAACTTTCTATTTCCAACAGTAGAAATAATCCAGAACCCCCATAATCCACGTTAATTTCCACATTTTTAGTCCTCCACATTGTACTTTTGGGGAAATCACACGATGGATTGCCAGTTGCAGTTCTCTTAGATTGACCATTTCTCCTTCAATTTCAAAGAGGTAATTTCTGATAAATAAAATCCATTTTCTAACGAATAATTTTCGGAATGGACAAAAGAACGGTATCATTATCTCCTGTAATTCCAACATCGTTAAAAATTGTTCAATCTCTCTTTTGGATTTCATACAATTTCCCCCTTTTACACATATATCTACTTTGGCCGCGTACCGAATTTCGGTACGCGCCATAATGCTTCGTGTATTTATTCCTCACGTTTTTTCTTTTTTCTGTGGTTGTATATTACTATTGACAGGATAATTGCTCCTGTACCGATCAGCGCGATCGCAAAAGGCATGATGTCTGAAAAATCTCCTGTTTTCAGAGCAGACAAAAGTCCTCCCCCTTTATTTGGCGGCAAAATTGGCTTCAGGCTACCTACTTTAAAGGTTATGGTCTGATCCTCATCGGTAATATCTTCGTGAGATGCGATCAGTTGTCCGTTATGATATAAGTATTCGTATACTACGATGGATCGGTTATTTAGTTCAGAAGCATCTAAAGTAAAATCTATAGGCACTGTTCCATCTGCTGTCTCGATCTGCACGCTTTTCTCTGCTGTGATCTGCTTTCCATTGATTACAAGAGGCTTTCCTGTTGTTTGATCCATCAGAATGCCTTTCAGGACATATTCCTGTCCTTTGATTAATCCAAAATGATCTACATTATCACGGATTGTTACGTCTTTTTTTGCGATTGCCTCATGTGTGCCGCTGATCAGATCGATCGCAGTTGTATTAAGCTTTAATTTATCTTTTACATAGATCTGTTGTTTTTTATCATTCGGGTCTTCGTGTCTGCTGATTTCCACACCATCTTGATACAGATATTCATAGGCCACAATAGTACGTCCTACAAATGGAGATGCATCAAATTCAATCTGCATATCCACGTCCATTTTTGAACTGTCTGCTGTAAACGTCTTTTCGGTTGTCAGCAGATCGCCTGAAGGCTGATCTTTCACCTTCAGCGGTTCTCCCGTTTTCGCATCCGCAAGGATAAGCTGCAGTTTATATTCTCGATTCGGCATTAAATTAACGATCGATACGGTGTCTATGATTGTCAGATCAACGGCAAAAGCATCCTGCGTTCCGGTGCTGACATTAATTGCATTTGTTTCTGTGATTTCGGTGCGATCGTTTCCAACCGGAATCGTATGGCTTACTTCTCCATCAACTCTTCCGTCTTCTGTGATTGTAAATTCGTAAATCATTTTGTCATCCCATGCATATCCCGGAATGCTCTCTACCTCTGCCACTGCATAATTTCCCGGTTCTAAGTATAAAAGTCTGATCTTTCCATTGGCATCTGTAGTATAGATCTCTTTATGCTGCATTCCCGGATCGATCGGATCTTCTTTGTCTTTGTTCCAAATGACAAATTTAACGCCTTCTAGCGGCTTGTCCGTTCCGGTTTCCTTTTTGTCGATGATAATTTCCGTCGGCTGATTCTTGATTGTAAGGTTCTCTTTTACAAGTTCTGTTTTCTGATCTGCATATTTCAGCTCCACATCCCATGTCTGGTTCGGGCGAATAAATCCGATCGGCTGTTTTGTCTCTTTTACTACATATTTTCCAAGATACAGTTCTTTTGATCTGGCAATTCCGGTTGTATCTGTGACGATCGTATCAACCACTGTTCCTTTTTCAGCTCTCACCGTTCCGTCCGGCGTTGTGATATCTTCCGCTGCTGTTACGGTAAATTCTGCACCGGATAACAGATTTCCTGTTTCCTCATCTTTTTTCAAAATTTCGATTTGTCCTTTTGCAGGCTGATTCGGTACGGTAACATCTCCATATACAATCTCTGTTGTCTGATCTTTGTAAGCTAAGGTCACTTCAAACTCTTTCGGATTTAACAGATAACCTTCCGGTGCTTTCGTTTCTTTTATTACATATTTTCCGAGATACAGCTTATCTGTTTCCGCTTTTCCTTTGTCATCTGTTGTAAGGGTTGCAACAACTGTTCCTTTTTCAGCTCTCACCGTTCCATCCGGTGTTGTAATGTCTTCCGCTGCTGTCACGGTAAATTCTGCGCCGGAAGGAATCGGTTTATTTGTTTCTTTATCGGTCTTCGTAATTCGGATTTTTCCTTTCGCAATCTCATCCGGTACTGTTACGTCTCCGTATACGATCTCTGTTTCCTGATCGGCATAAATCAGTTCTACCGGATATTTCTGTGTATTTAACAGATATCCTTCCGGCGCTTTTGTTTCCTGAACTTCGTATTTTCCAAGATACAATTTTTTCGTTTCGGCTGTTCCTTTATCACTTGTTGTGATCGTATCAACCACTGTTCCGGCTTTCGCTTTTACTGTGCCGTCCGGCGTCACAATATCTTCTTTTGCCCGGATTTCAAATTCTGCGCCGGATAAACCGTTTCCGGTTTCTGCATCTGTTTTCTTCACCCGGATTTTCCCTTTTGCAAGTTCATCCGGTACAGTAACGTCTCCGTATACGATTTCTGTTTCCTGATCCTCATATTCTAAGGTCACTGCAAACTCTTTTGGATTTAAAAGATATCCGTTTGGAGCTTTTGTTTCTTTTATTACATATTTTCCAAGATACAATGCTTCTGTTTCTGCTTTTCCCTTCTCGTCAGTTGTAAGGGTTGCAACCACTGTTCCTTTTTCTGTACGGATCGTTCCATCCGGGGTTGTGATATCCTCCGCTGCGGTTACGGTAAATTCTGCGCCTTCAGGAATCGGTTTATCTGTCTCTTTATCTGTTTTTGTTATCCGGATTTTTCCCTTTGCAGGAGCATCAGGATAAGTAATTGATAACGGATTTTCCCAGTCAAATTCCTGATCTACGACAAACGGAATATCTTCTATGCCTAACAGATAACCTTCTGGAGCTTTTGTTTCGTGTAAGTAATATGATCCATATTCCAATTTTTCCGGTAAAGTGAAAGATCCATTTGCGTCTGTCTCAAAGGTATCAATCTCCATCGGTGTAGGGTAGGATACTTTCATTGTGATCGGTTTCTTATTTTCATCGAGGATCTGGAACTGTGCGCCTGCAATCGGAATCACCTTTCCGGTTTCTTTGTCTACTTTTTGCACCGAAAGCGGAGCATCAACCGTATCATTTCGCAAGATGTATGTATATGTTTTACCCTCTTCATCCACAGTTACTTCAAATGGTGCAATGATATCATATTCCGGGTACGGACTCTCCTCTGAGACCGTGTAAGTATCAAACGGTAAATTTCCCCGATCGGATGTTCCAAGCTGCTTCGTAGTTGCTACACCCTGTTCATCCGTAATAATTGTGTAAACATCTCCGGTAGTTTTGGATGTCAAATGAAACTTGATATCTTTTAACGGCTTCTTGATATCTGCGCCGGAGTCTCCCGGTTCATCGTTAGTCTCACCATACTTCACAAGCTGAATATCGCCGCGAATAACTTCTTCTTCGATTGTCGGCATGTTGTAGGTTTCTACCATTTCTCCCGTTCCTTTGGATGTAATTTGACGAACAAAGATTTCTTCATTCAATAAGTATCCCTTTGGAGCTTTTGTTTCCTGAATGGTAATAGTTCCAAGCGGAAGGGTTATATTTCCATTTGAATCATAATAAAATTCATCGCCTGAAACTTTATATTCTTTTGTTAAATAGCATCTTCCTTTTTCATTTGTTTTCATAATCCATGTACGGACTGGTTTTTTTCCTGTCTCTGCCGGGTCTTTGTCTGACTGTACTGCATAATATTTAATTGTAAACTCTGCACCCTCTAGAGAAGCGCTTCCCTGCGGCATGTTTTGTGTCGTATCCCTATCTATTTTCCCAAGTAAAATAGCAACCGGATCACTTTGCGGATAATCCTTCACATCCACTCTTGTTGTCTGACTGGAATTAATGGTTACAGGGTATACAGTCTTATCAAGCGCATATCCTTTCGGTGGAGTAATCTCTTTCAAGTCGTAATTCCCCGCTGTAACATTTTCAAATTTCGCATATCCCTTTTCATCTGTTGTTTTTCGCGCGATTTCTGCTCCATTTTGATAGAGTCCATAAACAGCTCCTTTTAAGGAATAACAGCCATTTCCGTTTGTGATCGTTTGATTCGCAGAACTTTTTATCAATTCTAAAGATCCTGTAAATGCTCTATAAACTCTGACTTTTCCGCCAACATGCTGATATCCACTTAAATGCTCCCCATCCGGTCTTGTTACACCATCAGTTGCTCCCGGAGGCGTGACACGCACATAATATTCAACATATCCGCCTGCCGCGTTTACTTCTGTAACGGTTGCCTCGTAACTTGCATTTTTGTGCGCTGGTAACGCAGCCGTCGGATCGAGACACTCAAAGTCTTGTACTGTTATAGCTCCGGCTAAATCGCCTGAAAAATTATTTACATGAAAATAATCCTGATAGGGATAATTGACGTTCCACGTGTCCCCGATATAACATGTTCCGGTAGCTGTTGATCCTACAGTTGGAATTCCAACAGAACGCGTTGTTTGTAAAAAAGTAAAACTGCTCATTTCAATTCCTACCATGTTCTTTGGGGTTTCTAAAATCTCCAAAGGATCTGTTTCATTTATCGGAGCAAGCGTTTCCGTTTCCTCGGTTTCATCAGAAGTATCTTCCGCATTTGGCTCATTTTGAATTACAGCCTCTTCTCCTGCACTTCCATTTGTTGGTTCTTCTGGTAGTGTCACAGCTTCTTCAGATGCGTTGACACTCACTGTGTTTTGCGTGTCTGACTGCGCTTCCGCTTCTGTCGCTGCGTATACTGTTACATTTGATAACAATAATAAACAGGATAGGATAATCGCAATCAGGCGTTTTCCTTTTTCTCTCATTTTTTTACTCCTTTCGTCATTTGTTTTTGTATGTACCGAATTTCGGCACAATTTTTATCAACAAAAAAACTACCAACCTTTCGATTCGTAGTTTCTTGTTTTCCGTATTTATTTTTCATTTTATTGAACTGCTCCGCAGCTACATTGATATCCGGTTACAATCGATTCGTAATGCCCTTGTTCTGGATGGTTAACTGTATGAGTATTTGTCCCTGTTTGCTTCTGTACCCATTCTGAATGAAACCCACCACATGTATATATTCCTGCGTCCAATTGTGCATCTATATGTCCCCACGGATCTCCTGTTATATTCATTCCACAGCCATTACAAATAGAAAGTTCTACCATTTCATATACTGGTTCATTGACAGTTTCTGTCCAAGCTGCCTGATCGACTACCCATTGTTGTGTATAAAGCGGAATATTGTAATTATGGGTATGCGCCGGAGCTGTATTTTGAGTTCCGCCGTTTCCTGAGTTCCCTCCATTTGATCCGCCTGTTGTTTGGGGAGCGTCATTTTTCTGTGTAGAAGCTGAAGCATCCGGTTGAGATGCTGTCTGTTTCTCTTCCGTTTTCACCTCTGTTTTTTCCTTTGCGGTTTCTTTTGTCTCCGTCTCTTTTTTCTTAGAGTCATCTTTTGATGTCTTTTCTTCCTTCAGATCTGTTTTCTTCGTCTGCTTCTTATCAATTTTCTTTTTTTGATCCGTTTTTGCAATGACCTCTTTCTGATTCTCCTTTTGCATCCCGGCAAGACCGATCCCTAATGCGCCAAGCGCAAGCAGGATCACCACCATGCAAGCAGCTACTTTCTTTTTGTGGGTCTGTATCCATAACTTTAATTGTTCCATTTTCTTTTTCATCGTTTCTCACCCCATTCTTTCTGTACCGAATTTCGGTACACGAACCTGTTCCGAAAAACACCACATATTTATCATACCTGTTTCGCGAGTATTTGTATACTTATATTTTGAGTATAAAATGTTAGTTTGAATTTATTTTCAATTTCTGAATAGTATCTATGATTATAAGTAAAATTTGAAGTCCTAAAAGAATTAACACTACAGTCCCTAAGAGAAAAATAACAAATGCAACTATAAGCATTGACCAAGACAGAAAAAAACATCAAATATTGAGATTTTAGAAATAACATTTCCGATCACTATCATTTCCCCTATTATTGATACACTTCCAATCATACAAAAAAGAATCTTACCTATTCCATGAAGTAAAATGTTTCCCTTTTTCATGCCTCTTCTCCTTTTTATGTCAGAATTTTGTAACCGCACACCGTAGCGCCGCAACAAGTGCCTTAACTACCAATCTACTACAATGTTGATATCGCTGTCTCATTGTATCAGCGGAGCGTTTCCAAGAAACGAATTCTATATTTATTTTTATGTACCGAAATTCGGTACGTTTTTTATTTTTCTAAAATCTCCTTACGGATTCTATTTGCAGAACCAATCGGATTATGATAAACTTCACATCCTCCAAATACATCCTGCTCGTCCACATTGATTTTATTTTTCTTAAGCCATGTTGATAGTTCATAATCTATTTTTTCTACCATTTCTGCATATCTACATCTTTGATCAATCAATTTTTCAATTTTTTTTGGTATATTCATCTTCTTGTTTTCTTTTTTATTTATAAAATTTTCCGTACCGAAATTCGGTACGTCCTACCATATAGGTTCTTCTATTTTGTTCGCATACTCTGATAAATTTCCGAGTGGAAGATTTTCACCATTTCTTGTCTCAAGATAAAATCCCACACTTTTCATGACCTGTTCTTCTTCAACACAATATGTTTCATATTCTCCGAACCGAATAATCATACATTTTCCGGTTTGCATATCAACAATCTGATCGTCTTCCCACAGCATTTTCTTTCCCATATCCATTTGCTCTGTGTAGCGTTTAATGCTGTCCTCTTCGATGTGTTCCCAATCATCAGCAAGCACAGTGCCGTCATCAAGAATCTTCATCTCGATCCATTTCTTTAACAGTCGGTTGTACCCTTTTAAACAAAACATGTTTTTGTATCCTTCCTCTTCCCTTGCAAAAAGTATACTTTTTGCAAGGGGCTAAAATAGCATAAAAAAAAGCCAGAAATGCCATCAAATAGCATTTCTAGCTAAAAAAAAAGAGAATTCAAAAAAGTATACTTTTTTGGACTTCTCATCTTATATAATTAAAGTAACATATTTTTATCATTTTAACAACTCTAAATTTATTTTGTAAAAGCCATTTCATAAAATTGTGTAAAACATTTCATGAAATGGCTTATTGTAGCATCTCTGTCATTATGCTATAATTAGCAGCGTTGTCGCTCCCAATCTGGCAACAGAAAGGGGGGTGTCTATGTGTTAGAAATTATATCTTTTCTTGTTTCCGTACTGGCAAGTATAGTTGGCTACTATATTTGCAAATGGTTAGACGGAAATGACAGCGACAACTAACCTAACGGAAGCTCAACCGTCTAAATTGAGAAGAACCCCCAGTAGTGGCTGCTACTGGGGGTTCGTTTTGTGTCTATGTGACACATTATATCTTTTCTTAGCTATCGGCATTATAACATATGCAGATAGCTATTGCAAGTATTCCCTACTTCATTCATTGTTTAGTCAACTTTGGAGCTGATTTTAGATCTCTGTGCCAATCATTTTTAATCTTTTAACTTTGACTTGTATCTGTATGCGCTCGAAACTGACATGTTAAACATTTTTGCCATCTCCTTTACAGTATATCCCGCACTACAATACTTATAATATCTTTCTTCAAATTCGGCAAGTGACATTTTTTGAGGTCTTCCAAATTTCACACCTCGTTCTTTTGCACGAGCAATCCCTTCCGCCTGACACCTCTTAATATTTTTTCTTTCCGATTCCGCAACATAACTTAGGATGTATAAAACCAAATCTCCAATAAATGTTCCTAATAGATCTTTTTTAGGACGCGTATCTAGCAACGGCATATCCATTACAACAATATTTACTTTTTTATTTCTAATCAAATAGCGCCACTGCTCTGTAATTTCAATGTAATTTCGCCCGAAACGACTAATGCTTTCAACGTATAATGTATCTCCTTCTTTCAACTTTCGGAGTAATGCTTTGTATTGTTTTCGTTCAAAATTTTTCCCCGACTGTTTATCAACAAAAATATTTTTTTGTTTAATCCCATTTTTTTCCATCGCGTATAATTGCCTAGACTCATTTTGATCAGAAGCAGATACCCGAATGTATCCATAATTTATTCCCATGAATTTCTTGTTTTTACCTCCTTATGGTATAATAAATATCATGAGACAAGTTTTTTCTGTTCAATTCGGATCATTTCTGTGTTGCAATAACCACAAAACAATTTCGCCTTTGAATCAGCGTTTGCATATTGTTTGCAAATCGGACAACGATATAACGCCTCAGTTATATTCGGGGGAGCGATCTCGACAGATTGTTTTTCTATCGCCTTTTTTAAGTTCGTTTCAAACATAGGAAAATTGATCTTTTCAATTAAACTCTTAGGTACTTCGATAATATCAAATCCATGTACATATTCTTTTTTTGTTGCTTTTAACCCTAATTCTTCTGCTTTTTTCTGGAAATGTCTATTGTGGTATCGTCCATAGTTTGACGTATCGGTAATTCCCGATTGTGCATTTAAAATATGCACAATTTGATGAAAGACTTCTGCATAAATTTGATAAACTGATTCTTGCAATTTTTCAGCCATAACTGCAATTTCATAAATTCCACTATTAGGAACAAAACGCCATTTCCATCCACTATATGTTAATATGTTTTTTTCAACCCTAAATATTGCAACCGGCAAACGTCCTTCGCATCCTGTCTCATTTATTTTTTTGTATAAATCATTTAGAACCCGTTCCGCTTCCATACAAGCCTCCTTTCATTCATATAAATTAATCCCTGCTCAATTTCTTTTATCTGCACCTCCTCGTCAGAGTATAAATAATATAAATAATTAATCATTGCCTGAAGAATTACCGTTGATTTCCGATATCTATTTTTCTTCTGCATGATTCCTTTTCCTTGAGCAACACAAAACACACCTTCGGCACATTGATTCCTTAATTTTTTAATATATTCTTCCAATAATGGCAAGCACATTTCAATGTAAACTTGTTCCTTACAATTTTTTTGAGCAAGTGGCATATATAAAACTTCATCTGTCACTTCCAATTTATTTTCTATAAAATAACTGATTGCTTTTCGATAAAGTTCAGATTTACTGATCCTTGTAATATACTCGGTATATCTTACCATCTCACAAATCTGATCCGGCATATTAAACACAGTTGCTCCCATCGTTCCCTCCAAAACTCATAAATCTATTTCTCTTTCTGTTGCTCTTAATTTTGACTTTACTTCGACATTTCTCCCATCGCGATTAAGAAGATATCTACTTTCTTGTTGCAAAATTCGATCAAAAGATTCTAATTCGCTTTTCGCTAAAATATATACCATTTGTGACAAATCTCCCGAATTATTGTAACGACGAAATGCTTGGCGATATTTCCCTGTTGGCTTAATTGATATAGGTGGCAAGCCATTATTGATTAATTGTTGATTAATCAATATTCTTCCTGTTCGTCCATTACCGTCTTGAAACGGATGTATCCTTTCAAACACTATGTGTTGCTGCGCGATTTCTAAAAGCAGTTTATCAATATTTTTTTCCTTTATATTTACCGTTTTTTCAAATGTTTTCATTAACTCTTCTACTTTATCTGACGCCGGAGGATAATAAACCGCTTCTACCAAATTTCCCACATATATATCATGATTTCTATATTCCCCAGATGTCCCCATGACATATCCGTTTACTTTTTTAATCCAATCCCCATCAATCCTTACTTGCTCCATCGGGATCAGCATATTTTTAATTGCAGCATACACATTCTTTGCTTCCTGATACTCCGAATAAGTATGACCGCTTTGTACCTCATCATAATCAAGTAAATTAACTGTTTCGATCAGGGATAGCGTATTTCCCTCCAAAGCATTATTACTCCAGCAGAACCGTTTTTCAAAATCATCTAAAAAGCTATCCCGTACTATGCAATTTTGTAAAGCTTTTTCTACATCTTTTCTTTTATTTTCAAGCTGATTTATCCTCAATTCATTATTTAATAACTCCATCGCTCCACCTCTTCTGCCTTTTATGAAAGGTAAGGTGCTATAAATAGCACCTTACCTAAAATCATCTTTTTGCAGCCTGTTCAATAATTCGATTAAGTGATTCAATATGTTTCATATAAGCCGAGTATGTTTCCTGATCTACTTCTATTTCTTCTCCGGCTTCTTTTAAACTTTTAAATGCTTCTTTCAAATCCGCATTTATCTTTTTCTTTGAAATAATATTCAAACCGGACGCTTTCCTTTTTATAGTTTTCTTTTCTGGCTTTTTGGAATCGTCCAATACTTCTTTCGCCTTTTCAATATCTTCTCCATTGATCTTGTTATCCGGTGTAATCTCCTTTGTCGCTCGGATTTTTTCTAATATTTTCTTTTGATCTTGTGGATTCATTGAAGCGACTTCCGCCGCTGTTGCAACATTGATCTTATCTTCTTTCAAAGCTTCTTTCAGTTCATCCACACCTTGATTATCCACTCGTTCAAATTTTCCAACCTGTGCGGGAGATAATCCTACCTTTTCTGCAACAAGTTCCCTTGTCTTACGTCCTTTTATCTGTTCAGATTCTCTTATTTCATCGTCTCCCTCTAACCCGAATTCAATCACTTCAACGCCGCATCGTCTTAATTCCGTGTAAATTTCCTTCCAGTCGCTAATTACAACATAACGATCCGCATCTGTCGAATATCCATTTCCTCGCTGAATATTTGCTGATCGTAATAATAGCTTTCTGCGCGCATTTTCACTTACTGTATCCGGAAGATTCAAGTTATCTAAATCTACTTTTTTTACTTCTACGGTATTCTCAAATTTTCCTTCCTGATGTAACTGTCTAATTGCTTCAAATCTTTGATGTCCGGCATATAACATATATTTTCCATCGTCCATCTGTGCAACGACAAGCGGTTGTAACAATCCCTCTAAAGCAATATCCTGCTTCAGCCATTTAACATTCGGCATACTCAATTTATTATCTGGATTCGGAACAATTTCATCTAGCGAAATATACTCCGTTTTTTTTCGAGTATCCCGCATGGATAAAGACGCTTCATTCAAATAAGACTTTCCAAGTT
>ERZ833782.2568-NODE-2568-length-11604-cov-8.363062_pt1 | contig 11604 bp, 6 predicted proteins | sample MGYA00519577_ERZ833782 | MGnify/ENA primary metagenome ERZ833782 (study PRJEB31850, sample SAMEA3708745) | human gut metagenome | biome: human gut; feature: human-associated habitat; material: faeces | place: China | collected 2014 ...
ATCACCATCAGCTTGGTGTTTGCGTTCAGCGTTTGCTTTTTCAAAATCTGATACACTCTTTTTCGTACCTCCTTGCGATTGTCGCATCGAACATTTTACATTATACTGTATCACTTTAAGCAACGCAAGTGAAAATGCAAAATCAGCAGTAAAAATGGGCGGAATTGATGAAAATACACCTTGTTTGTCAAAAAATTAACTGATTTGACGAAATCTTCACAAAGCCGGACGGCAGTAAAACAGCACAATGTCGGTTTTCGAAACCCAGCCGCAGGCTGTGCGCGTGCGTACATGACACCAGCCGTTCTGCTCGCACAGGATGAACAGGCGCGCACCGCTTGCCGCACTGCCGACAATCGGCGCGGAGCGAACCGGATCGGAGTGCAGCAGGAGAAGCGCGCCGCGCGGCTCGGCGCAGGCCGTGCGAAACGCAGGCGATACATATATAACAGGGGACATAGGGCACCTCCTTGTGGTTAATGCAGACTATGCTGCGAAAATGCAGAGCGTTAATTGGCAATTAAGGCAACACCGCACAATTAAGACTGCGGTGCTTTGCGGAAATTTTGTGTCCTGACTTTGTTGCAGTTTCACGGTAATACATCAAGTATTACCGCAAAACTGTGCCTCGTCAGTACGCAAAATTTACTCGCAAATCACTCTTGTTCAATTATGCGGTATTGCCTTAACGAATTACCGATTGCTTGTGTCATGATTGCTGAAAAAATAAATGCTTTTCCATAGTTTTTTCGCTGAAATTTAGGTTGCATTATTATAGAACGCGCTGTATAATAATCAATATTAGAAAGAGATGCCCGTTTTGCACGGGTCAAATCGGAAGGAGTTAACACAAATGAAGAAGTTTTCCATTGCTATGCTGAGCATGGTACTGGCAGGTTCTATGCTGCTGACCGGCTGCGGCGGCTCCAAGACCGCTGATTCCAGCAGCGACGCACAGGATTCCACCACATCTACCTCTGCGGACGGCGGCACGCTGCGCATGGGTACTAACGCTACTTTCCCGCCGTACGAGTTCGTTGGCGACGACGGTAACGTACAGGGCATCGATGTGGACATTGCTGCTGCTATCGCTGACAAGCTGGGCATGAAGCTCGAGGTCACCGATATGGAGTTCGATTCCCTGATTCCGGCGCTGCAGAGCGACACCGTCGACGTGGCGCTGGCTGGCATGACCGTTACCCCGGATCGTCAGGAGAACGTAGATTTCTCGGATTCCTACGCAAAGGGCGTTCAGGTCATCATCGTTAAGGACGGTTCCGATATCGCTTCTCCGGATGACCTGGAGGGCAAGAACATCGGCGTTCAGACCGGCACCACCGGCGACATCTACTGCACCGGTGACTACGGTCAGGAGCATGTAAAGCAGTTCAACAACGGTCCGCTCGCAGTTGCTGCACTGGTAAATGATCAGATCGACTGCGTTGTTATCGACCAGGAGCCGGCTAAGAACTATGTTGCTGCAAACAGCGGCCTCAAGATCCTCGACACCGCTTACGCTGACGAGGATTACGCAATCGCTATCAAGAAGGGCAACACCGAGCTGCTCGACAAGGTAAACGGCGCTCTGAAGGAGCTCGAGGGTGACGGCACCCTGCAGTCCATCGTTGACAAGTATATCAGCGCTGACTCCGCAGCACAGTAAATCAACAAACGCGTACAAAGGAAGAGGGACGGTTCAGCGCCGCCCCTCTTTTGCAGTAAAATGAAAAGAAAGAGGGGATGACCTGTGAACGGTATTACAATGGACCAGTGGCTGAAAATTGTACCGGATTCGGTTGTCAATCTGCCGGAGGGTCTGCGGAACCTGCTGTTCCAGCTGTACCAGACCTTTATCGCAGCGGACCGCTGGAAATGGTTCCTGAACGGTCTGAAAATCACATTTGCGGTCACGATCGGTGCACTGATCCTCGGTGTTATCATCGGTCTGCTGATCGCTATAGTCCGCACGGCGCATGATTCCCGCCGCATGGGCAAAAGCAACATCATTCTGAGCATTCTCAACGCAATCTGCAAGCTGTATCTGACCGTCATCCGCGGTACGCCTATGATGGTTCAGCTGCTGATCATGGGCTTTGTTATCATGGTGCCTAAGGATGATACAGCGCGTCTGGTGTGCGGCATCGTTACACTGGGCATCAACTCGGGCGCGTATGTTGCCGAGATCGTGCGCGGCGGCCTGATGTCGGTCAATCCGGGTCAGATGGAGGCCGGCCGTTCGCTCGGCTTGAACTACGCACAGACCATGCGTCTGATCGTCATTCCGCAGGCAATCAAGAACATTCTTCCGGCACTCGGCAATGAGATGATCACCCTGCTGAAGGATACCTCGCTCGTGTCGGTCATCGCGCTGCGCGACGTGACCAAGCAGGCACAGAATATTGTGTCCAATACCTATCAGGCCTATGTGCCGTATGTCAGCCTTGCGATCATCTATCTGGTGCTCGTTATCATCCTGACCAAGCTGCTCGGCATTTTTGAGAGGAGGCTGCGCGAAAGTGATCGACGTTAAAAACCTGCACAAATCCTTTGGCAACCATGAGGTGCTCAAGGGTGTCAACGAGCATATCGAGAAGGGCGAGAAGGTCGTAGTCATCGGCCCGTCCGGCTCGGGTAAGTCCACCTTTCTGCGCTGTCTGAACCTGCTCGAGGAGCCGACCGGCGGCGAAATTATCTTCGAGGGACAGAACATCACCGCCAAGGACACGGATATCAATCTGGTGCGCCGCCGTATGGGCATGGTGTTCCAGCAGTTTAACCTGTTTCCGCACCTGACCGTGCGCGAGAATATCAAGCTGGCACCGGTCAAGCTCAAGGTCATGACCGATGAAGAGGCGGACAAGCGTGCGCTCGAGCTGCTTGCGCGTGTCGGTCTGCCGGACAAGGCGGACAGCTATCCGGCACAGCTTTCCGGCGGTCAGCAGCAGCGTATCGCCATCGCGCGTGCGCTGGCAATGAATCCGGACGTGATGCTGTTCGACGAGCCGACCTCGGCGCTTGACCCGGAAATGGTCGGTGAGGTTCTGGAAATCATGAAGGAGCTGGCCGACGACGGCATGACCATGGTCGTTGTTACCCACGAGATGGGCTTTGCCCGCGAGGTTGCAACGCGCGTGCTGTTCATGGACGGCGGCAATATCGTAGAGCAGAACGAGCCGAAGGAGTTCTTCGCAAATCCGCAGCATCCGCGCTTAAAAGACTTTCTGTCGAAAGTCCTCTAAGGGGGACGCTGTCCCCCTTAGATACCGGAAAAGTTCCCAAGGAAACTTTTCCGGATATCCCCCTCTCGTCCGCACGGCGGACGAGGTCGCGCCGCCGCGGCGCGAGCAGTGGGATAAAAGTCAGGTACACGCCCTGACTTTTATGGGGAATTTTATGCGGTCTGCTGCGGCAGACCTGTCCCTGCCTGTTTCGGCGTTGCCGAAAGGCGTCAGGGAATGCGAAAAGGCACGCCTTTGGCGTGCCTTTTCTGTTCGGTTTGATGGACGGCTTTGTTCGGAGCACTTCCGCAGGGCGGGCTGCCCTCCGCCCGCCGTATAACGACGGAAAACGGGGAAACGGGGGGATGCTGCTGCGGTTTGGCGCTCTGGCGGGGGATTTTTTTGCGAGAACAACAAAGGGAGAGGACAAAACCTCTCCCTTTTTGTGCAATTATTGTTTGCTGTACGCTTGACGGATATATAAAAAACATGGTATAATGGTTTGCTGCTGAAAGTTGCAGGCTTTTCTCTATGCCTGTCATTATGTTAGCACTGTCTGATGAAAAAAGCAAGACGAAAGAATGAAGTTTTTACAACGCCGCCGGGCGTATCAACCAACACCAACAGCCGAAAGAAACGGAGTGATCAAAGCACATGAAGGTGAAAGACGTACAGCACGGCAAAACCACACGAAAGAGCTTTGCACGAATCGAAGAGATTCTCGAAATGCCGAATCTCATCGAGGTGCAGAAGAAGTCTTACGAATGGTTCCTGGATCAGGGCCTGCGTGAGGTTTTTGACGATACCGCGTCCATCACGGACTACACCGGAAATCTGGAGCTTTCCTTCCTCGATTTTTCGATGGACGAGGAGCCGAAGTACAGCATTGAGGAGTGCAAGGCACGAGATGCAACGTATGCAACTCCGCTGAAGGTCCGCATGCGTCTGCGCAACAAGGAGACCGGCGAGATCAAGGAGCAGGAGATCTTCATGGGTGACTTCCCGAAGATGACCCACGCTGCTACCTTCATCATCAACGGTGCAGAACGCGCGATCGTATCTCAGCTCGTTCGTTCCCCGGGCGTATACTACGGCAAGGAGCTTGACAAGACCGACAAGGTTCTGCTCTCCGCTACCGTAATCCCGTACCGCGGCGCATGGCTCGAGTACGAGACCGATGCAAACGACGTTTTCTACGTTCGCATTGATAAAAACCGCAAGATTCCGATCACCAGCTTCATCCGTGCCATCGGCGTTAAGACCGATGCCGAGATCAAGGAGCTGTTCGGTGAGGATCCGCTGATCGTTGCAACCCTCGACAAGGACCCGGCGCACACCGCCGAGGAAGCCCTCATCGAGATCTACAAGAAGATGCGTCCGGGCGAGCCGCCCTCTGTGGAGTCGGCTACCTCTCTGATGGATGCCATGTTCTTCGATATGCGCCGCTACGACATTTCCGCAGTCGGCCGCTACAAGTACAACAAGAAGCTGAACATCGCACGCCGCATCACCGGCCACAAGCTGGTAAATGCAGTCGCTGACCCGATGACCGGCGAGGTTCTGGCGGAGGCCGGCGAGGTTCTCTCCCGCGAGAAGGCAACCATGATGGCTGCCCGCGGCGTAAACAGCGTTGTGATCGAGTCTGCCGAGGGCACTGCCGTTAAGGTATTCGGCAACGGCATGGTAGACGTAAACGATTTCTCCGAGTACCTCGGCGGCGCAACCGCAGAGGATCTGGGCCTCAAGGAGAAGGTTCGCTTCACCGTCCTCAAGGAGATCATCGACTCCGGCGTACAGGGCGACGAGCTGAAGAAGACCGTTAAGGAGCGTCACTTCAATCTGGTTCCGAAGACCATCATCGTTGATGATATGCTCGCTTCCATCTGCTATCTGCTCAACCTCGGTCACGGCATCGGCACGGTTGACGATATCGACCATCTGGGCAACCGCCGTCTGCGCTGCGTAGGCGAGCTGCTGCAGAACCAGTTCCGCATCGGCTTCTCCCGCATGGAGCGCGTTATCCGCGAGCGCATGACCATTCAGGACCTCGACGTTGTTACGCCGCAGTCTCTGATCAACATCCGTCCGGTAACCGCAGCCATCAAGGAGTTCTTCGGTTCCTCTCCGCTTTCGCAGTTCATGGATCAGAACAACCCGCTGGCTGAGCTGACCCACAAGCGCCGTATGTCCGCCCTCGGCCCCGGCGGTCTGTCCCGTGACCGTGCATCCTTCGAGGTTCGAGACGTACACTACTCTCACTACGGCCGTCTGTGCCCGATCGAGACCCCTGAAGGTCCTAACATCGGCCTGATCTCCTATCTGGCAACCTACGCACGCATCAACGACTTCGGCTTTATCGAAGCACCGTACCGCGTTATCGAAAAGACCAAGGACGAGGCAACCGGCGAGGTCCGCTGCCACGTTACCGACGAGGTTCGCTACATGACCGCGGACGTCGAGGACGAGTACATCGTCTGCCAGGCTACCGAGCCGCTCGACGAGAACAACAACCTCGTAAACGACCGTGTAACCTGCCGTATGCGCGACGAGTTCGTCGAGGTAGACCGCAAGGACGTTGACCTGATGGACGTTTCTCCGCGCATGATGATCTCGGTTGCTACCGCATTCATCCCGTTCCTCGACCATGACGACGCAAACCGCGCACTGATGGGCGCGAACATGCAGCGTCAGGCCGTACCGCTGCTCCGCACCGAGGCTCCGGTTGTTGCAACCGGCATGGAGTACAAGGCAGCTGTTGACTCCGGTACGATTCCGCTGGCAGAGGGTGACGGCGTTGTTACCCGCGTAACCGCCCGCGAGGTTTGCGTACACTATGACAATGGCACCGACAAGACCTATCCGCTGACCAAGTTCATGCGTTCCAACCAGTCCACCTGTATCAACATGCGCCCGATCGTTGATCTGGGCGAGCGTGTCAAGGCAGGCGACGTTCTGTCCGACGGCCCGTCTACCGATCAGGGCGAGGTCGCACTGGGCAAGAATGCCCTCATCGGCTTCATGACCTGGGAAGGCTACAACTACGAGGACGCCGTACTGCTGAACGAGCGTCTGGTACGCGACGATGTTTACACCTCCATCCATATCGAGGAGTACGAGTCCGAATCCCGTGATACCAAGCTCGGACCTGAGGAGATCACCCGTGATATCCCGAACGTCGGCGAGGACGCACTCCGCAACCTCGACGAGCGCGGCATCATCCGTGTCGGCGCTGAGGTTCATGCCGGCGACATTCTGGTCGGCAAGGTTACCCCGAAGGGCGAGACCGAGCTGACCGCAGAGGAGCGCCTGCTCCGTGCGATCTTCGGTGAGAAGGCCCGCGAGGTTCGTGATACCTCTCTGCGTGCGCCGCACGGCGAATCCGGTATCGTTGTAGACGTTAAGGTATTTACCCGCGAGAACGGCGACGAGCTGTCTCCCGGTGTCAACATGGTCGTCCGCGTTTATATCGCGCAGAAGCGTAAGATCTCTGTCGGCGATAAGATGGCAGGCCGTCATGGTAACAAGGGTGTCGTTTCCCGCATTCTGCCGCAGGAGGATATGCCGTTCCTGGAGGATGGCCGTCCGCTCGACATCGTACTGAACCCGTTGGGCGTACCGTCCCGAATGAACATCGGTCAGGTGCTCGAGGTTCACCTTGGCTTCGCTGCCAAGAAGCTCGGCTGGAAGGTCGAGACCCCGGTATTCGACGGCGCAACGCTCGAGGATATCAAGGAGACGCTGGTTGCAGCAGGCGTTAACGAGGACGGCAAGAGCGTCGTATACGACGGCCGTACCGGTGAGAAGTTCGATAACCGCGTAACCGTTGGTTATATGTACTACCTCAAGCTGCATCATCTGGTAGACGATAAGATCCATGCCCGTTCGACCGGCCCGTACTCGCTCGTAACCCAGCAGCCTCTGGGCGGCAAGGCGCAGTTCGGCGGCCAGCGCTTCGGCGAGATGGAAGTTTGGGCGCTGGAAGCATACGGCGCCGCATATACCCTGCAGGAGATCCTGACCGTCAAGTCCGACGATATCACCGGCCGTGTCAAGACCTACGAGGCGATCGTCAAGGGTCACAACGTACCGCAGCCGGGCGTTCCGGAATCCTTCAAGGTACTCACCAAGGAGCTGCAGGCTCTGTGTCTGGATATTCAGGTTCTGGACGAGAACATGGAAGTGATCGAGCTGTCTGAGGACGACGACGAGGAGACCGCTGAGTACACCCGTCCGATGGAGCAGGCTGTCTCCGGCGCGGATGACGAGTTCACCGCAGCAGGCTTCGGCATCAACGATGCCGAGGAAGGCGACACCGATCTCTTTGCACTGGATAACCCCGCCGAGGATGGCGGTGACGATGCCGAAGGTGATTTCGACGACGGTCTGGGCGAATAAGGCTGAGCGTAAGTGAAATCATCTGTGAATAGGGAAGGAGCATCTTAAAATATATGGGATATCATACGTTTAACGCCATTAAGATCGGTCTGGCTTCGCCCGAGCTGATCCGCCAGTGGTCTTACGGCGAGGTAAAGAAGCCCGAAACCATTAACTACCGTACGCTCAAGCCGGAACGCGATGGCCTGTTCTGCGAGCGTATCTTTGGACCGACCAAGGACTGGGAGTGCCACTGCGGCAAGTACAAGAAGGTTCGCTTCAAGGGCAAGATCTGCGACAAGTGCGGCGTTGAGGTCACCAAGGCCAAGGTCCGCCGCGAGCGCATGGGCCACATTGAGCTGGCAGCGCCGGTATCGCACATCTGGTACTTCAAGGGCATCCCGTCCCGCATGGGCCTGATCCTGGATATCAGCCCGCGTGTACTGGAGAAGGTCCTGTACTTTGCAAACTATATCGTAATTGATCCGGGCGACACGCCGCTGATGAAGAAGCAGATCCTGACCGAGGCTGAGTACCGCGACATGCGTGAAAAGTACGACGAGGACTTCCGTGCCGGCATGGGCGCGGAGTCCATCAAGGAGCTGCTCGCAGAGCTGGACCTCGACCAGCTCTCCAAGGAGCTGACCGCAGAGCTGCGTGAGGCTTCCGGCCAGAAGCGCCTGCGCATCATCAAGCGACTGGAGGTTGTAGAATCCTTCCGTCTGTCGCACAACCGTCCGGAGTGGATGATCATGGACGTTGTTCCGGTCATCCCGCCGGAAATCCGTCCGATGGTACAGCTGGACGGCGGTCGCTTCGCAACGAGCGACCTGAACGACCTGTACCGCCGCGTGATCAACCGCAACAACCGTCTCAAGCGTCTGCTCGAGCTGGGTGCGCCGGACATCATCGTGCGCAACGAGAAGCGCATGCTGCAGGAGGCTGTTGACGCCCTGATCGATAACGGCCGCCGCGGCCGTCCGGTCACCGGCCCGAACAACCGTGCACTCAAGTCTCTGTCCGACATGCTGAAGGGCAAGCAGGGCCGTTTCCGTCAGAACCTGCTCGGCAAGCGAGTTGACTACTCCGGTCGTTCGGTTATCGTCGTAGGCCCGGATCTGAAGATCTATCAGTGCGGTCTGCCGAAGGAAATGGCACTCGAGCTGTTCAAGCCGTTCGTTATGAAGAAGCTGGTTGAGGATGGCACCGCACAGAACATCAAGTCTGCAAAGAAGATGGTAGAGCGTGCAAAGCCCGAGGTATGGGACGTGCTCGAGGGCATCATCAAGGGTCATCCGGTTATGCTGAACCGTGCACCGACCCTGCACCGTCTGGGCATTCAGGCGTTCGAGCCGGTCCTCGTAGAAGGCCGTGCGATCCGCCTGCATCCGCTGGTATGTACCGCATTTAACGCCGACTTCGACGGCGACCAGATGGCAGTTCATGTTCCGCTGTCCGCAGAGGCACAGGCTGAGGCCCGTCTGCTGATGCTGTCCGCGAACAACCTGCTCAAGCCGCAGGACGGCAAGCCGGTTACCATTCCGTCTCAGGATATGGTCCTCGGCTCCTACTACCTGACCATCGACCGCGATACCGAGCCGGGTGCCGGCAAGGTATTCCGCAATGTGGACGAGGCTCTGATGGCGTACAACGAGGGTATCGTTGGCATTCACGCGCCGATCAAGGTTCGTCTGTCCAAGGAAGTAAACGGCAAGACCGAGTCCGCTATCGTAGACGCGACCCCGGGCCGCCTGATCTTCAACGAGCGCATCCCGCAGGACCTCGGCTTTGTTGACCGCTCGGATCCGTCCAAGAAGTTTGATCTTGAGATCATGTTCACCTGCGGCAAGAAGGAGCTTGGCAAGATCATTGACAAGTGTATCCGCGTACACGGCTTCCATATCACCGCTGAGGTGCTCGACTCCATCAAGGCGATGGGCTACAAGTACTCCACCAAGGGTGCACTGACCGTAGCCGTAGCCGACATGCTCGTGCCGGATGGCAAGGACGAGATGATCCGCGAGTCCGAGAAGAAGGTTGCCAAGATCGACCGCAAGTACAAGCGCGGCTTTATCACCGATCAGGAGCGCTACCGTCTGACCGTAGCCGAGTGGGAAGAGACCACCAAGAAGGTTACCGCAAAGCTGCAGGCCAACATGAAGGAGCAGCGCTACAACCCGATTCACATGATGGCTGATTCCGGTGCCCGTGGTTCTATCAACCAGATCCGTCAGCTGGCCGGTATGCGAGGCCTGATGGCATCCGCCTCCGGTAAGACCATCGAAATCCCGATCAAGTCCAACTTCCGTGAAGGCCTGACCGTACTCGAATACTTCATCGCTGCCCGCGGTGCTCGAAAGGGCATGGCCGATACCGCACTGCGTACCGCTGACTCGGGTTACCTGACCCGCCGTCTGGTAGACGTTTCTCAGGACGTTATCATCCGTGAGGACGACTGCGGCGCAACCAAGGGTATCTGGGTAGAGGATATCAAGGAAGGCAACCAGATCATCGAGCCGCTGCGCGAGCGTCTGCTCGGCCGCTTCCCGGTTGACGATATCGTAAATCCGGAGACCGGCGAGGTTATCGTACCGAAGAGCAAGATGATGACCGAGGCTGACGCCGATGCGGTTGTCGGCGCCGGCATCACCCGCGTTCAGATCCGCTCCGTGCTCGAGTGCCGTGCCCGCAAGGGTGTCTGCGCGCACTGCTACGGCATCAACCTGGCAATGGGCACGCCGGTCGGCAAGGGCGAGGCTGTCGGTATCATCGCAGCACAGTCCATCGGCGAGCCGGGTACCCAGCTTACCATGCGTACCTTCCATACCGGCGGTGTCGCAGGTTCGGATATTACACAGGGTCTTCCGCGAGTTGAGGAGCTGTTCGAGGCGCGCAAGCCGAAGAAGGCTGCAACGCTGGCAGAGATCGGCGGCATGGTCTCCATCGAGGAGTCTAAGCGCACCACCGTCAAGACCGTTAACATCGTCAACCCGCAGACCGGCGATATGCGTTCCTACCAGCTGGCTTCGTCCTCCGGTATCCGCGTAACCGACGGTCAGGAGGTCCCGCAGGGCTTCCAGCTGAACGAAGGCTCGCTCAACCCGCATGACATTCTGCGTATCCTCGATCCTCGCGCCGTTCACGACTACGAGATCAAGGAAGTTCAGAAGGTTTACCGTCAGCAGGGCGTAGATATCAACGATAAGCATATCGAGGTTATCGTTCGTCAGATGATGCGCAAGGTTCGCGTTGAGGACGCAGGCGACGCTGAGGTTCTGCCGGGTTCTGTTATGGACTGGCTCGAGTTCGAGGATTACAACAACAAGGTGCAGGCACGCATCGACGCCGGCGAGGAAGGTCTCCGTCTGGCTGTTGCGGAGCCGACCCTCATGGGTATCACCAAGGCATCCCTCGCAACCGATTCGTGGATGTCCGCTGCATCCTTCCAGGAGACCACCCGCGTGCTGACCGATGCCGCAATCAAGGGCAAGGTCGATCCGCTGATGGGCCTGAAGGAGAACGTAATCATCGGCAAGCTGATTCCGGCCGGCTCGGGTGTGTCCGATTACTGCACCGGTCACTACGAGCAGACTGTAAATCTCGACTGATTTGCAGAAAGCCGAAAACGCTGTATAGATTAAACAAAACAGGGGAACACTGTAAGGTGTTCTCCTGTTTTTGCTTGTGCCGAATGGAAAATTGAGAATGGAGAATTACCGTGACGGTTTACGATGTTTCTCCGTTTCAATTTTATGCTGAATGGATACCGTAGGGTGCGACGACCACGGCGCACCGTATCTATCCGGTCTGTACAATCTGCTCCGTAGGGGCGAACATTGTTCGCCCGCAAACCGATAACGACAGGCACATATTTATTGGTAAACCGTTTGCATAATGTTACCCCCGTAGGGGAGGCCATTGGCCTCCTGCGCTATGGTTAAACGGATGCGTGGGCGAGCACTGCTCGCCCCTACGGGATAACGTGTACCAATCGTTAGAAACGGTGCGCCGT
>ERZ833782.2595-NODE-2595-length-11483-cov-10.135719_pt1 | contig 11483 bp, 6 predicted proteins | sample MGYA00519577_ERZ833782 | MGnify/ENA primary metagenome ERZ833782 (study PRJEB31850, sample SAMEA3708745) | human gut metagenome | biome: human gut; feature: human-associated habitat; material: faeces | place: China | collected 2014 ...
CAATCTGTGGATGATACTTAGCAAATACATGTTCCAGTGCTTTCTTGTGTGTAATAGAACAAATTTCAATCTGAAGATTTAAAGTATTTCCATATGCAATTTTTAATTCCTGCTGAACATCATATGCACCATTTTCATAAATATCCAAAATAACAATCTGTTTCGGTTGCATCTTTGCCAACTGACGACACAGCTCCGATCCAATGGAACCGCCACCACCAGTAATCAAAACAACTTTTCTTTTGTAATATTCATTTGTATGCTCATCAGATACCACCAATGGCTTTCTGAACAGTAATTCCTCAATATCAAATTCTCTTAAATGTCGCTTTCCTCCTGCCGCATAAACAGTCGGATAATCATAAACTTTTAATTTATATCCAGCATTTTTATAGTATTCATATAATGTTTTCTTCTTTTCTGCATCCATTGACGGTATGGCAAATACAATTTCCTGTACTTCGTACTCATTCAATTTTCTAAATGTTGCTTCATCTTCTGACCATACCGGTAATCCTTGAATTTCACGACCTACTTTATTTTCATTAATATCAATAAAACATCTCGGAATGTATGCCGCTTCATCACTATTCAGAAGATCTTCCGCAAAGCTTACTCCTACACGTCCAGCTCCAATTATTGCTATTTTGATTTTCTGGACTTCTTTATCATTTCCTTTCTTTACTCTGCCGAATGTATATAATAAGGAAGCTAAAAATCTTCCCTGCTTAGTTTCCTGATTACTACATTTATATGCATATCTGTACATCATCCTTAATGCCAATGCGCCTAAGAGATTTATACTGATCAAACACAGCATTCTCGCAAATGTAATTTTTTCAACTGGAAGAATCAGTTCTAAGATCAAATAGACAAAAAATGCTATTGCATCTGTATATAGCAATCGAATATAACACTGGATACCGCCATATCTCCAAATCTGTCCATATACATTTCCAATCAATCTAATTGAAAATACACATAACAGTGCAAGAACCATCTGCTGCATCATACCTGAAATGGAAAGTTTATCATTTCCACCATAAAGTCCTAAAAGCAACACCGCTGATAATTCATACACAAGCAAATCGTATACAACCAACATCCATCGAACATTACGCTTCTTATATTTCATTTGTATTTCTCCATCCGCAGGTTTTAATCTTACTTTTCCTGCATTTTCTTTTTTTGTTAAAAACTTAAATTTTCATCGTTCAATGAAGATAATTTTTCTTACTTGCTTCTCATATTCATTCTTACAATTTTTCCTTTTCATATAGTCCATTATCCCCCCCCCAACAATTTTGGAGTCCTTAACACGACAACTAGCCTGTGAATGTTCTTTTCTGAAGAGCATCCGCAGGCTAGGTCAAACCTCCTTATCATAATTTTTCGGCTTATAGTGTGGGTCAAAATAAGCATCCAAGAAACCATTTATTTGTACATAATTTCCTAGCTTAACCGACACAACCATGCAGAAAAATCATCATAACCAGATTCGACTAAGCCAGCGAAACCCCTGTAAAATCAAGGTTTATCTTGGTTGTCCCTATTATACCGCTATCTCCCCGAAAAATATTCCAAAGTTCCGGCAACTCATCTAAACTGGTGCTTCTTAATAATTTTCCAAACTTTGTAAGTCTTACTTCATCTGGAAGAAGATTTCCGTCTGGATCCTTCGCATCTGTCATTGTCCGAAATTTATAAAGGGTAAATACCTTTTCATCTAACCCCGGTCTTTTTTGTTTAAATATCACTGGACTTCCTAACTTTGTCCTAACTAAAATTGCAGTAATCAAAAGAACTGGTGACAACACAATCATTGCTAGCAATGACAGTAAAATATCTTGTGGACGCTTTATAAACTTTTCATAAAACCCTTTTTGGTGTGGAATTTTTTTATTCTGCATCTGTTTTCCCTTGCTCAATTTTTATTCCTCTCATGATTTTACTCAAAACATCTCTTTATAATCTCAATCACAACATTCTGTTCTTCTACCGTCATCTTGTTATCACTCGGCAGACACAATCCTCTATGAAACAGATCCATCCCAACATCCAGCGGTTTTCCATCTTTTCCAACTGCACCTCCGGAAATATATGCGTTTGTTTTTGCCCTTCCATTTCCTTCGCGAGTGACAAAACCGTTCATTCTGTAAATCGGCTGCATATGCATTGGCTTCCAAAGAGGACGGCCTTCTGCATTGTACGTTTCCAATACTTCCAGAATTTCCGTCGGACATGTTTTTCCAGCTTCGCTGATATACAAAGCCTCTTGTTCCCCTCTCACCTGTTTGCACATAGCTTCTGGTTTGATCAACATACAGGACAGCCAGAAGTTCGGCTTTGATTCTACTTCATCATACGGATTCATTTCAATTGGCAAATCTTGAAATGCTGCTTTATATCGTTCATATATTGCCTTTTTTTCTGCAATATGTTCTTCCAGATATGGAATCTGACCTCTGACCACACCCGCAATCACATTACTCATCCGATAATTATACCCCAACTCTTCATGTTGATACCACGGTGCGTTTTCTCTCGCCTGAGTAGACCACTTCCGTACTTTATTTGCCGCTTCAAGATCGTTTGTAAGCAGCATTCCTCCTGCTGATCCAGTAATAATCTTATTTCCATTAAATGAAATTATATTATAATTGCCAAAATTTCCTGTCTGTATGCCTTTATAAGATGCCCCAAGTGATTCTGCCGCATCCTCAATCAAAATTGCCCCATGCTGACTGCAAATCTCCCTAATTTCATCTATTTTTCCTGGAGTTCCATATAAATGCACCAAAACCACTGTTTTCACATCTGGATATAACTCAAACGCTTTCTCCAATGCAGCCGGATCCATATTCCAGGTTTCATATTCTGTATCAATAAACACTGGAATTCCACCTTCATAGACAATCGGATTTACAGTTGCATCAAAGGTCATATCAGAACAAAATACATGTTCTCCCCGTTTGACACCTGCTAATTTTACCGCCATATGTAAAGCTGCTGTTCCTGCTGAAAGTGCTACCGAATACTGACATCCGACCTTTTTGCAAATCAGATTTTCTGCCTCATTTATATTTTCTCCTACCGTTGACATCCAGTTCGTTTCATAAGCTTCTGTGATATATTTCAGTTCTTCTCCATGCATCGTAGGGGAAGATAACCATACTTTTTTTTCAAAAGGTCTCAAATCCATTCTTTTATCCTCTTTATAAATAAGATATTTTTAATATTCTTCATTGTCTTTTCTAAGCAGTTTCTTCTATTTTTTTCTCTTCCCCCAGCAGTCTTTCATACACTTCGCCCTTTTTCTCGCTTCCATGTTCGCCTGCCGGATGGTACGTTGTCACAACTTCAGCTACTTTTTCCCGGATATTGTCTGCATTGATGTATGCCATACCCATTAATGTCTCCAGCTCTTTTAAAAATGCTTCGACTTCAAACGGAATCGGACATCCTATATGGATCAGTTCGTTCCTCGTCTTCTTCAACCCTTCTTCTGCCATCAGCTTCTCTTCATAGAGCTTTTCTCCCGGTCTTAATCCCGTATATTCCACCTTGATATCCACATCCGGTTTCAGTCCGGACAGCTTGATCAGGTTTCTTGCCAGAGTATCGATCTTCACCGGACTTCCCATATCCAACACAAAGATTTCTCCGCCATGCGCATACGTTCCTGCCTGCAGAACAAGACTGACTGCTTCCGGAATCGTCATGAAATAACGGATAATATCCGGATGAGTCACCGTGACCGGTCCTCCCGCTTCAATCTGCTTTTTAAACAGTGGGATTACCGAACCATTGCTTCCCAGTACATTTCCAAAGCGGACTGCCACAAACTCTGTCTTGATATCTTTCGGGAATTCCTGCTGCACCATTGCTCCGTCTTCATCATCTGCATGGGCATACAGAATCGGCAGCTTCTCCGGTGTCCCCTCTTTGATCATACGATCAAAGGACTGGATGATCATCTCGCACAGACGCTTGCTCGCTCCCATAATATTCGTCGGATTGACCGCCTTATCCGTGCTGATCAGAACAAATCTCTGGCAGCCGTTCATCATCGCCGCATAGGCCGTCTTATACGTTCCGATCGCATTGTTTTTGATGGATTCGCATGGGCTGTCTTCCATCAGCGGTACATGTTTATGAGCAGCTGCATGGTACACCACCTCTGGCCGATACGTCTCAAATACCGCATTGATCCTTCTGGAATCCCGAATGGAACCAACCAGGACCACCAGATCCAGATCCGGGTATTTCTTTTTCAATTCCTGTTGAATATCATATGCATTGTTTTCATAAATATCAAACACGATCAACTGTTTCGGTTGATACGATGCGATCTGACGACAGAGTCCGGATCCAATGCTTCCGCCTCCTCCGGTCACCATCACCTTTTTGCCATGAATAAACGCATGGATCTCTTCCATATTTACTTTGATCGGCTCCCGTCCCAGCAGCTCCTCCACGTCGACATCCCGCAAAGCGCTCACCTTGACCTCTCCAGTCAGGAACTGATACACGCCCGGCAGGTTTTTCAGCTCACATCCCGTCTCTTTACAGATATTCAGAATATCTCTCTTTTCCTCTGCCGTAGCGCTCGGTACCGCTACAATGATCTTGTCGATCTTATAGCGTTCCACACACGATAAGATATCGTCCCGACCGCCGACGATCGGCACACCTTCGATATATCTTCCCCATTTATTCGGGTTATCGTCAATAATACAGCAGACAATATCCTTCAGCTCTTTTGCGGTCTTGATATCCCGCAGGATGATCTGACCGGCCTTTCCGCCCCCGATCAGAAGTACCCGCTTCGCTTTTGCGATCTCTTCTGTTTTACGCCGCTTACTTCTCTCCAGTAAAACGAACCGATAGGCAAAACGTACCATCAGCGTCATACCAAACTGGATCACCGTTCCGAAAAAATAATACGAAAGCGGCATTCTGCCCAAAAAAAGCGTCATACCTGTACAATGAAACAAACTTGAAATACCTGTTGCAACTATCATACGTACTAACTCACTATAGCTTGCAAATCTCCAGATACTGTTGTACAGACGTAGACGCCAAAATACGAATAACGAAAATATGACATAAATACCAATAAATTTAAGGTATGCTCCCAAAAATTCCTTTGGGATCATAGAATACCTGCAGTCAAACCGAAACCACAGTGCCAGAAAAAATGCAATAATGATCGAAATTGCATCGTATCCGGCCAGTGCAAGGGAAACAAGCTGCCAGTGCTCAACCTTCTTCTTCGTGTATCGAATCGCATTTGCTTTTGCTTGATTCAAACTCTTTCCCACAAAACTCTCCTCCTAAGTGTTACTTATTTTCAAACATTGGATAATATCCTTATCCTCTTCCATCCCCAATCCCTGATGTTTATAAAAATTTCATAAACATCGTCTATCTATTTAAATTTACTACATTTCTCTACGTTTTTCAACATATAACGCCTTTTTATACAATAATTTCCTAATTTTGATAACAGTACACAATATGTAACAAATCCTCACCTGTTTGACATAAAAAGCGCAATAATATCTCCTCACATTCTTTCGTTTTTTATATAATTTTCTAATTCTTCCAAGGACTTCTTTTTTATTTTTTTGTATATATTTTCAAAAAAAGTGGAAGAAATCTCTTTCCTCCACTTTCCATTTAAATATTAAAGTCTTTTTCTGTCAAAATAATGCGGTCTGCATCGTCTGTATTCTTTCCAAGTACCCGTTTTACAAGTTTCTTTGCAGATACCTTCTGGGAATGCGCCATAGCCTCATCCATGATATCTTTTACTTCTGCGACTGTCACTGCGTGATCTTCTCTCTGCATCGCATCGATCCGGCTGTACAGCGCCAGGATTCCCATCTCGTCGATCCGGTATCCATTCTCCTGTGCATACGTCTGACCGAATGTAACCAGCTCGTCATTTACAAAGATCGGCACTTCCAATCTGCTTGTAAATTTCTTTCTGAATTCTCTATTGGAAGAAAGCACCCGATCCAGCGGCTTTCTCTGCTCTTCCAATACGATCAGCATCTCACCTGTATCCTTTTCCATCGCCTTGTTCAGCTTCGCAACCGTTCTTTCACTTAATTTTCCTGCTTTTTCAATGATCAGCGCTCCGCCGTACAGCTTGGCAATGATATCACTGATCTTCTTCTTATTCAGCGCTTCTCCGGTGATGATTGCAACTCTTCCCTGACGGATCTTTCTCTGCTTCTGGATCGCTTTGACCACATCAACCGCAAGAACCGTCTTTCCGTTGCCTTTGTTTCCGACGATCAGCAGGTTGCCTGTATTGGATGTACCTCTTCTGTTCGTACAGTTGCGGTCCTGCTCCAGAACATCCACAAGCTGTTCGCTCATGCCGCGCACCGGAACAAAGTAGGAGAACAGCTTCTTCTGCTCTTCTGTCAGCCCTGCTCTTTTTGCGCCCTGTCCGGACAGGTCATAGCGGCTGTGTACCAAAAATCCTGTATCGGAAATCGATAATGCATCTGCAATCTCATCCATCGGAAGCGGTGCAGTCTTTCCTGTCGCAATCAGCTTCGCAGTCTCTTTTCTGCTCAGCGGTGTCGTAGAACTCAGAATATCCGACTCAACAGGCTCTTCATCCGGAATCTCACGATCGTCCGGTTCATCACTCAGCGTCGGCTTGAACTCTTCCTGCAGCCCTGCTGCAATCGATTCGTAATCGTCCTCATAATCATCATCGTAATCCAGTTCTTCTTCGAATTCCTCTTCCAGTTCCTCTGCTGCGTCTTCTGTCAGAAGGTCTTCATAATCTTCTGCACTGTCAACCTCCAGAGTCAGCTCTTCTGATTCCATTCTAAGCTCTTCTGTTGCTGCCTCCTTATTCTCAAGAGGTTCAACAGGAGTACTCGTGTGTACCGGAATCTCCTCACTCTCTTCTTCCGGAATCACACCTTCAATCTCATCGATCATCCTCTGAATATCCGGGGATAAGATCGGGCTCTTTGGCTTGCGCTCGATCTGTTCTATATCCTCTTCGTTCACTTCTGGAACTTCTTCCGGTTCAACACTGCCCTCTGCGGCTTCCCACTCAGCAAGAATATCATCAATATCAAGTATATCGTCAACCGGCTCGTCTATTCTCTCATCCTCTTTGATTTCTGTTTCTTCTAATTTAATAGATTCTTTTTCCATATCTTCCTTCTCAGCCTCTTCTGCTACTTCAGGTTCCTCGATTACTTCCACATCTGCTGCATCTGCCACTTCCGGTTCTGCCAGCTCTTCTAATTCTTTCAGGTCAACTTCCTTAACTTTCGTCTCGATCGTCTCCTCAATAATCTCTTCTACAGGTTCTTCCTCTGTCACTTGATCCAGCAATTCCAGATCTGATAATGACTCAATCTCTTCCAGTGCTTCTGCCAGATCTGAGCAATCATCTTCCCCTGTACTCTCCTCGTCATCACCTTCCACCGGTTCTGCGTCCTCTTCTGCCAATTCTTCGATGTCTTCTTCGTACTCTTCCGCATCCTCTTCTGAAAGTTCCAGCTCTTCCTGCTCCTGCGCTTCTTCTTTTTCTGTATGGAACAAATTCTGAAGCGCCTCGCCAAGCTTCATCGTATCACCCAGCTTCTTCTTCGGCGGCTCCGCTTTTTTCAGCTGCTCTGCCACTTCCTCCTCACTGAGTTCGGCATTCTCCGGCTCTGCGATCTGCTCAGAACGCTCCAGCATATCCTCTGTATAGCGGGCAGCTTCTTCCTGCTCTCTTCTCCGCTTTTCTTCTTCCTCAGCTTTTATTCTGCCCAGATCGATCAGTTTTTCTGCTGCTCTTTCTGAAGATTTTTCTGCTTCTTCCAGCCTTCTGTCATACTTTTCCTGCTGCAGTGGAGTCAATGGCTTGTATCGCATCTTCAGTTCCATGGCCTTGTATACATACTTGCCTTCGCTGAACCACAGAATCAAATCATCACACTCTTCCAGACATTCGGCTGTCATCCCGGCTTCTTCATATCTCTTGGCCAGCTCGTATGCCCACTCTTCGACATACTCTGCTTTTTTGAACTGCTCCAACGCACGGATCTGCTGCTCGATCGGAGCTCTTCGTGCTCTCAACAGGCGGTATCTTAGGATGTACTGATTCGGATCTTTTGGCGCAGCCTGTACGTATTCATCATAATAGTCGATTGCCTCTTCCAGATTTCCAACCTTTATCGCAAGAGTGCACAAGCGATATAATATCTTTCTGCTCCCCTCTGTTCTATGATAGGCAGCTCTCAGAACTCCAAAACTCTTACGGTAATCTCTGATCTTTTCATATATATTGCTGACGTTTAACAGCATATTTACATTTCTGACACGCTTCCAATCAATGCTGTCAGCAATCTCAGCGGCTCTGTTGTATGCACCGTTTTCCATAAGTTTTAGCATCTGTTCTGTCTTCAACTTATATTCATACTTGTCCACTATGCTCACCTCATTATACTTAGTCTGTACCTTACAGGTATCTTTCTCTTCATTGCCTAGTTTGTTCTAGTTTACCATATGACTCCCGTAATGTCAAAAAAATGCACCCTCAATTGACATTGAAGATGCATTTTACATTTTATTCAAATTTTTCATATTCTATTTTATAAATCGAAGGAACTTCTCAATTCTGTTCCTGCAAGACCTCTACCTATGTTAATTGATATAGCAGTCTGTTCACTAAGACTGGCTTATATGAAACCTCCTGTTCTTCAATTTAACAATATCTATAACCTAAATCCGACTCGGTATCGGTATCATCCTATCATGAAAGTCCTCTCTTCAGTTATTCTCTCTATAACCTTTCGGCTGCTGCAGTATCATCTGACGATATTCCAACATCCTATTTGATTATTCTTTCTATAACTGGGGGTGCTTCATATAAAACTGATATTCCTTATCCATGTTTCTTTACACATGTTCGGGAACTTTGGCTACATGTGGTATCTATATTCAATACGTCTGTAGATGTCGAATCTTTTCATTTTCATCCAGCTTTACAATCTCTTCGATTTGATCTTTTCATTCACTTTTACTGGATCTTATCTTTCGTGGTAAAGGTCTCTTTCACAGGAACCTGCATCTACCGTACCACTGACATATTGAAATGTAACTGATGATATACTGTCCATTGGACCTCTGCCTCCTTAGTTCGTTTATCTTTAATCTAACAGAACGACTGCTTACTAAATTAAGAATCGCTCTTTAGTTAAATATCCTTTTGAGATGTGTGATTGTTGTATCTCTTTTGGATTGACTTAATAATAACACTATCCCTTTTAGTTGTCAACACATTTTTTATATTTTTCTTTAATAATTTTTAAACTATTCTTTTTTGTTTGAATTTTCTGAATATTCAATTTGTATAATATGCGCATTGCGATTGTACACAAATACAGATATAATAAATTTACTTTTTAGCTGTCGTCTGTACAGCATTGGCTTCTGATTTTAGAAGCTGTCTGTTTTCCGGCGTTTCGCCAGATTTTCAGTTATTTTTAACCGAACATAAGAATAAGAAGATTGCATCTACAGGATAAGTTTTTTATAATGGAGGAAAGTACATGAGAAAAAATAAAAAAAGAAATCACCAGAAACACCCTGTCCCGAATCACAAATATAAGGATCGGCTTTTTCGCCTGGTTTTCAATAACAAGAGGGATCTTTTGGACCTATACAATGCATTGAATAATACCTGCTATGAAAATCCGAATGATCTTGAAGTTAATACACTGGAGGACGCTGTTTATCTCTCTATGAAAAATGATATTTCATTCCTGATCGGCGGGACACTGAATCTCTATGAGCATCAGAGCACGTATAATCCAAATATGCCATTGCGCGGACTGATCTATCTCGCCAGGTTGTATGATGGATACGTCGAGACGGAAAACATCAATTTATACAGCAGCACTTTGAAGAAGCTGCCGATTCCTCAATACTTTGTGTTCTATAACGGCACAAAAGCACAACCGGATGAGACGATTCTTCGATTGACGGATGCGTTTGAATCTGTATCCGATAATCGGCAGCCTTGTCTGCAGTGCACCGCAGTGATGCTGAATATCAATTACGGACATAACCTTGCGCTTATGGAAAAATGCCAGCGGCTGAAAGAGTATTCTATTTTTGTGGATACGGTAAGGATTCAGTGTAAGAAAACGAGTGATCCGAGGCACGCTGTCACGAAAGCGGTGGACATCTGTATTGAAAAGGGAATTCTTCGGGATGTACTGGTGAAGCATAAAGCGGAGGTAATCAGTATGGTTCTGACATCATTTAATCAAAAGGCTTATGAGAAAGATTTATATGAAGAGGGCGTTGAGGAGGGCATTAATCTTGGACAAAAAGAAATTGTTCTCCATATGCTTCATTCCGGCAACTCTCCGGAGAAGATTGCTCAGCTGACCGGAATTGATGTTGAAGTTGTAAAACAGTGGATTGAAAAAGCTAAATAACTTTTACAAAAGCATATCCCCCGGATCTCAGGCTTCTTTCTCCTGAAATCCGGGGGATCTATTCATTTTCTCTATTTTCTTAACAGATTTCAGCTCCTGCCGGCATTGATTTTTCCGGTGTCATCAGTGCAAGGTTGCCTTCTGCATCTTCTGCGCATAACAACATTCCTTCGGATAATACTCCGGCCAGTTTTGCCGGTTTCAGATTTACAAGAACCATCACTTTCTTTCCGACCATTTCTTCGGCTGTGTAATGACCTTTGATTCCGGATACGATCTGTTTTACCTGGCTTCCGATCTTCACCTGTGAGCAAAGGAGTTTTCTGGATTTTTTCACTTCTTCGCAGGCAATGATCTCTCCGACCTGGAACTGCATTTTTCCAAAATCGTCAAATGTGATCTCTGGTTTTGCTTCGATATCGATCACATCTTCCTCTTCTTTTTCTTCTTCAACCGGTGGATGCAGCTCTTCTACTTTTTTCAGAACTTCTTCCAGATCCAGTCTTGCGAAGAGGATTTCCGGTTTTTCTGTTACATGACCATTTCCAAGCTGTTCCAGAATCTTCTTGCTTGTAGAAGGCATAAAGGATTCCAAAAGCTCTGCCCCGCGGGAAATGCTCTGAATGAGGTTCCAGAGAACTGTTTCCAGACGGTCTTTTTTTGCTTCATCTTTTGCCAGTACCCATGGCATTGTCTCGTCAATATATTTGTTGCAGCGTTTGAAGAGATTGAAAATTTCTGTCATTGCATCTGCCACACGCAGCTCTTCCATCTTGTCTTCGACTGCTTTTGGTGTGCTTTCTGTCACTGCCTTCAGATCTGCATCAACCTCTTCTGCCACACCTTTATCTGTTACAGTTCCGCCGAAATATTTATTTGTCATGGAAACGGTTCTGTTGACCAGATTTCCAAGTGTATTTGCAAGATCCGAATTCATGCGCTCTACCATCAGTTCCCATGTGATCACTCCGTCATTTTCAAACGGCATCTCGTGCAGGACAAAATAAC
>ERZ833782.2604-NODE-2604-length-11432-cov-3.103806_pt1 | contig 11432 bp, 8 predicted proteins | sample MGYA00519577_ERZ833782 | MGnify/ENA primary metagenome ERZ833782 (study PRJEB31850, sample SAMEA3708745) | human gut metagenome | biome: human gut; feature: human-associated habitat; material: faeces | place: China | collected 2014 ...
AGTCAAAAACCTTTTTGGAAGATCAGTTCGGAAAAGAAAATATCGCATCAGCTGTACTTCATATGGACGAGAATAATCCACATATCCATGCTATCATAATTCCGGTTAAAGATGGAAAATTGAGCGCCAGATCTTTCATTAAAGATCGGCAGGATATGCGAGATCTCCATGTCAAGTATTATGATTACATGAAAGAGTGTGGGCTGGAACCAGAGAATCGTTACATGCAGACCGAACACGCAAAAGTCGGAAAATTTTATGCCAATATCAATATGGCTCTGGAAAAGTCTCTTCCTGGACCGGAGGAAGGGGAAACACTTCCAGAATATGCAGAACGTGCTAACGCATTTTATCAAGATCAATCCCTGCGCATATTCAATATCGAACATCAGAATAAGCAACTTACGAAAGAAAAAAAAAGCATTAGAAAAGGCAAATCGGACAATAGAAGAACGAACTGCGAAAGCATATCAATCGCAAATTGATGAAATCATAAAACAGATTGGAACCGTCCAGAATGCCAAACATGCCATTCAATATCGGGATTCACTTCAACAGGCAATTGAATGGACGAGAAATCAGGATCCAGAAATGGCAGAAAGTATCGAGCATATCATCACAAATATGCAGCACAATTACGATCGTGCTGTACAGAATCAGGATATGGAGTATTAGGACTTCCAAGCAAGAATCCGCGGTCATTCAATAACAAAGTAGTTCAATTAAAAAGCGGGACACCCCGCTTTTTTTAATTTTCACAAAAATCTCCCCATAATTAAGAAAATTCAAAGGAGGATTTTTTGAATGAAAAAACAATTCATCAAACCGGCAATTCCCATGCTCTGTGTGGGTCTGCTTTGCACTCCGACGTATGCAACAAACATACCTGAAACCACAGCAGTGCATGCAGTTGAACAGACTACCGATCAGCATATGACAGAAGAAACGTCAGAAAACAAAGAGGAAACATTCGAAAATGAAGCATCTTCAGAATCAGATGAAGAAATGGATTCTAATAGTTCAGAAATAACGAAAGCTGATACGGAAAAAGAAACAGAGGCCAATTTTACTGAAGTGGATGAAGAGCAGTTATCAGAAAATGAAGAAACTGCGGCCTCTGAAACAGAAACTGCCAATGAAGTGATGCAGGAAAATAACGAAGATATGATTTCCATAGTTGAGACGCAATCTGGCGTAGATGCAGACGGCTTTGTTACCATGAATATCTCGGTTGCCGAAAATGTAACCCTTCCGGTTACCGTTACCATGAAAAGTGAAGAAGGAACATTTTCCTTTACCGTGGCCTATCAGGAACAGCCAGTGAAATTAAAACCTGGCAATTATCATCTAACAAAGGTCGTGGACGGAAGTAACCAGGAATTGGATAATGGAGCAAACCTGTCTATTCCGGAAGAAAACGGAGAGGTTTATCTGGACTTTACAAAACCAGAAGAGAAAAAAGAGGAGAGTCTGTTTTCGAAATTTATTGCCACGAACCTTATCTTTATTCCGATTGCAGGAGCATTGTGGTTGCTGTATCAATGGTGGATGAAGCACCACTAAGACACAGGTAATACGGCTAAAGGCAATTTATTCAGCAAAGGAAGACTAAAATGAGATATTTATTTATTGCAGAGAAACCATCTGTCATGGCTGCCGTAAAGGAAACTTATCAAAAGCACAAGACAGAGATTGTCAAGGCTGTTGGTGAAATTGAATTCACAGCGTTAGCGGGGCATGTGTGCCGCTGGCTGGAACCGGATGAGTATCCACAATGGAAAGGATTAAAATGGGCAGAAACGGATCTTCCCATGATTCCTGAACCATTTGTTGTTTCCTATATATCAGAGAAAACGGCCATTATCAAACGGATCAAAGAGCTTTTGCAGAAAGGAAATTTTGATGGCATTATCGTCGGAACAGATTCTGATACAGAGGGAAACGGTATTTTTTACCTCCTTCGGGAATATTTAAAACTGCCACATATCCGTACTTTACGGTATTTTGAAAGTACATTGACCGATAAAGATATTTTAAGATCCCTGCTCCACATGACGGATTTTGACCGAAATCCACGCGATATCCAAATGACGGAATCCTTTTTGATTCGATCTCATGGGGATTGGATCCTGGGAATGAATGCCACCAGAGCTTTGACTGTCAAAACTGGGGAAAAAATGAGAGTGGGACGAGTCAAGGCGCCGACTCTAAAACTGGTATATGACAATTCAAAGGCAATTGATGAATTTATTCCACATTCCGATTACCTTGTTAAGTCGGTTTATGCAGATGGATTTAGTGGATATTACTGCAATCAGGATGGACCAATCCTCTACGAAACTAAGAAGCAAACAGAGGATTTTATCCAGTCTATTCAAAATGCTAAAACAGCAACCGTAGTTGGTATTCAGAAAAAAACCGTTAAAACAGAGGCCCCGAAGCTTTATAAACTTGCGTCCATCCAAGCTGAAGCAGGTTCCAAATATAATTACACACCTCAGAAAACTTTGGATATCATCCAGTCTCTGTATGAGAAAAAAATAGTTTCATACCCAAGGACAAACGGAGAATATGTATCCACTCAAAAAGCACTGGAATTTCCTATGCTATTAAGAACAGCACAGACATTGCCGGAACTTGCCCCGTTTATTGCTAAGATCACGAATGAAGATATAAAACGGGTGCAGCAAAACCCGAAGGTTGTCAACGATAAAGAGGTTCAAAAAGAATCCCATGATGCACTCCTTCCGACAGAAAAGAAACCGGATTTAGGCACGTTGAATCAGGATGAAATCAATATTTACGATATGATCTGCAGGAGGCTCCTTGGACATTTCCTTCCAGCGCTTGTGGAAGAAAAAACTATGCTTCTAACGGATATTTCCGGACTGATATTCAAATCGAACGGAACTACGCTTGCTCAAAAAGGATGGTCAGAACTTTACAACCGAAAAATAAAAGGGGAGACAATACCAGATAGTATCATAAAAGGCAGTACTCTTCAAATTGATCATATGGAACCACATGAAAAAAAGAGCACACCACCAAAACGTCTAACAGAAGCGTCTCTCATCGATGTGATGGAAAATATCGCAAAGTATATACCAGACAAAGCTCTCCGGGCCACCATGTCGGCAGCAGAAGGAATCGGACAACCTTCCACTCGTGGAACTATTATTAGTGAGTTAATCAAAACTGGATATATGGAATCACGCACAAAGTCCAATCAGCTTTTTATCACAGATCTTGGAAAGCGGTATGTAGAGGCCTTGAAGCCCTTTACGATTATGGATCCAATTCAAGCAGCTGAGTGGGAAACGATGTTTCAGGGTGTAAAAAACGGTACGGTAGCTTACCATGATGCAGAACAGCGGTTTCATGCATACATCACAGATTTTGTCCGTGGTGTGGAAGCTATGAACATCCAAGCAGCACCTCACTTTCAGACTTATGATAAATATCCTTGTCCTTATTGTGGAAAGAAGATCTTAAAATATCGGTGGGGATATGCATGTGAGGACAGTAAAACTGGATGTGGGTTTCGGGTATCAAACTATGAAGGGAAATTCAAAGAAAGTGATTTGGATGCGCTACTCTCAAAAGGAATTACCCGCATGATTAAAGGAATAGCAGTATCTGTAAAAACAGGTAAATCATTTGATGCAAAAATCGCCCTGGAACCACAGGGTTCCACTCACGCAACAAGATTTGATTTCGGTTCAAAATCATCCAGTGGCGCAATCGCCGGCTGCATGTGTCCATATTGTAGCAAACAGGTATCCGCCACTTCATGGGGGTTTGCCTGTGAGGACTATAAAAAAGGGTGTTCTTTCTCTGTTTCCAATTTTGATGGAAAATTTACAGAGCGTGATTTAAAAGACCTGATTTTAAATAAAGAGACTCGGATCATTCACGCAATTGGAAAATCAAAAACAAGTGGAAAGCCTTATAATGCTAAAGTCACCCTGAATCCAAAGGGTTCGCAATATGTTACCGGCTTAAAATTCGAACAAAAATAATGGAGGAAAAGACTATGACCGAAAAACTTACCAATCTGATCCACACTTTAAATGAGCAGGACAGGCCAAGAAGTGAACAGATTTCAGAACTAATCGATATGTTTACTCCCGGAAATGAAACTGCAAGTGAAGCGCTTGTTAAAGAAGCAACGGAAGTGATCAGCTGCATCTTCGATCTGGAAGCAATCCAAAAAATGGATGGGAAATTTGTTAATCATATCGTTGCCGCTTTACTGCAATTTTCTAAGGCAGTAATAAACTATGAAGTTATTGGGGTATATGGAATTACGCTGGATCACTCTACCTTGCTTATTCAGGTTGTTGAAGTAACACTCACAAATGGCAAAGCTGTTCATTTTATTAATGTAATGGAAGAGCGATTTTCCCAGAGTACCAGTGCTTAATTTTCCATCAGAGAAAATCTAACCAAAAACAATCACTGTCAACAATTTAGAAAAAGAATAAAATTTTAGAGAGGAGGAAGCAGGAGACTGTGCGGCGAGAAAATCGCCGCACCACATCCATAAGCAAATGATAACAGATATGTTTCCTGCAATAAATTATGGCAAAACCAATCAAACTTACCGTTCACGCAGATTTTAAGGAGCAGGGAGACAGAAGTACTGAAATTTCCTGCGATGATGCAATCGTTATTTTTTCTAATGTAAATGGTGCGGTCATGAATGCTGGTAAACAAGGAGACGGATCATTAACCAGGCAAGTAGATGCTTATTGCGTTGGCTTTCCTACCCAGCCGGATATGATGACGCGCCTGTCACAGGCAATTTTACCATTGGTTATGCAGTCAGAAGATGAAAAGATCAATCAGTATAACATGGTTAATCTTTTACAGTTTCTGATCACAAACAGCGGACTGGAAGACAAGGTCAAATTGTATGTCAATGAAGAATTGATTGCAAATACAAAAGGAGGAAAATCATGAGGTACAAAAAAACCGTAATACTGACAGCTGCGGCACTGATATGCTTTTCTCTGTTTGGTTGTCAAAAAAAAGAAGAGGAAATAGGACCGGTAGAAGAAACATTGACAGCCATCACGCTGGATCAATTGACTCCAGGGAATTTTTATGTGAAATCTGGAGAATCCTATTACCTGCTTCCAATTGAGGATGCAAATTTTGAAGCGAAAGAGTATAAAGCAACGAACGATAGTATGAATGGGATGACGAATCCGACAGATAACCGGCTCCTTGATTTTACTTTAAAGGACGCCGCAATCCCAACACTTTATAAAAATGACCAATTGATTTATGTTTCAAATGGATCCATTTCAGAATTTAAGTGGGAGCGATTTAAAGATTACGGCTATTCCATCGGACTGTCAGGATTAGAAATCAGCCAGTCCGGTAAAATCAAGTCCGGCGAACAAACAACTGTAGCAGCAAACGCTAATATACAGACAGGACTTTCCGCGCTCCCACTTTCTAATGAAACTGATCTGACAGTAGATAAAATTAACGGAACTGCTATTACGTCCCAGTATGTAAACGATGCAGGCGTCATTACTGGAATGAGCAAAGATGCAACCGCGCAGATAGAGTTTTATCTTGGAACAGCACCAGCTCCCATTACCACCGTAGCTGATACTCGGTACTTTAAATCTTTTGAATTGTATCAAACAACCAAATATTCCTTATCCACAGATGGCTATGCGGTGATTGAAGTTCCCTCCTATTTTAAGAGCGGATACTATCTTCTCAATGACACAGGATTTGTAAAGTTTTTGAATGTGGATCGAGGGGTTGATGAAAGCGGTATTGCTTTGGACACTCCATATTATTATGAGGGAAGCGACGGAGAAACATTGACCTTTTATGAATGGCAGGAAGCAAACGGTATTACATCTTCTGGAAATAATCCAGAGCAGACAACAAATGAAACGATTGATATAGAAAACTATCAGGAAAAACAGAAACTGACAATTGATTCCACGCAGAATAAATTAAATATTACAGTGGCTTACAAATATGTCAGTGATGAAATGAGGAATGACGCCAGTAAAAATGGAAAATTTCCAAGACTTTTTCTGATGGATCCGGTTGGTAATGTAATGCGATTAGAAGAAGATGAAAGTCAAACATACGGTTCCGATAATCAGGAAGGATATGTTTATCTGGTTGGATCAGTCGATGGACCAGTAGCAGGAGAGTGGTATTTGTTGTACGATAATTTTGAGAATACTTATAAATCAGTGGATGTACAGATTGACAGCGGTAATGCCACAAGCTACCTACATAACTCTACCAATGGAGGAATCTCCATCTATTATGATGCATCACCTGCAGCGCATGACTTTACGATTACCTGGGAAAACGCAGATCGGGCCGTCCAGGAGTTAAAAATTACAGCGCCGGATGGAACTGTATACTCCAAAGAAACAACGCCAGGAAACATCATGGCAGATGAGTACGGAAAATTCGTTGTTAAGGTTCCAAATCTGATTACTGGTTCCTATAAATTTGAACTACGTGGAGAAAAGCTTGGCAGAGTATGGATAGACAGCCAGGAATCAGTTTCACTTAATACAGAACCTTCTCCAGAAGTCGCAACAGACATTGCAGAAACAGCGCCAACAACTGAAAATACTACTCAATAATCATAAAGGAGCGATTGGAATTCAATTACCCAATTGCTCTTTTTTTTGCAAATAAAACTATATTTACACCCATAATTTTTTTTGAAAATTAACCGCCGCACTTTCATGGCTTCAGTCATGCGCCACTTTACATTTCGGTGCGGGAAAGTTGTCACTGGAAGTAATGACAGTGTGCAGAGCAGTCAGATAATAACAAGGAGGAATACGTGATGGCTTTATCAAAGAAGATTACAGCATTTGCTTTAACTATTTGTCTTAGCACAACACCATGTTATGCCGTTGATACAACAAATCTTTTAAGCTATGCTTCAGAAGCAGACGGGATGATTGAAAAACCAGATAATACGCTTTACCTTTTGAATCGAAATCCATACCGCATTACTTTTTCAGGAGATTATACCGGTGTATATCAATTGGATACCAATCATCATCTATATTGTTTAAAAAATGGAGAAACCGTCCAGTTTACGCCAGAATTTCTACATTCTTGGTATTCAGAGAAAAAGGAAGAAAGTGGATTAGAGCAGGCAACAAAAGAGTTCATATCCGCTTATGAAAATCATTCTGGATACAATGAAGCTTTTTGGCATACAAATGATGTGAGAGAGGTTTTTGTTTTTGAGATGATAATTTCAGATACACTTTCTAATTCACTATTATCTGCCGGACAAGACAATCTTATTTACATCGAGTATGATAATAAAAATCCAGATTCTTATGTAGTCAAAATGGGACCAGAAGAAAAGGTGGAAAAATTTCGAAATGAACTCAATATTACCAATCAATTATTACAAGAATGTGATGCCTTGGTAAATGCTACATCCGATCCATTCGAAAAAGTAAAGCAGATCAATAATTTTGTTATTGATAAACTGTACTATAATAGCGAAAAAATTAATAGAGGAAATGAGCATTATGAATCACATTCTGAAATAGAGGCATTATGCTATAATACAGGAACCGTTTGCGCTGGATACTGTAATCTTTTTCAGCTGCTATGCGAACGATATGGTATTGAAACCGAAAATGTTGAAACCGATCCAAGTCAAGGTGCATATCATGCATGGAGCACCAATTTCATTGATGGAAACTGGTATTACACTGACACGACGTGGAATGAAAACTGGGATAACTACTTTTTACTTTTAACAAAAGAAGAAATGGATGCACGACACGCAGAAGCGATGGCAAGCGGTACCAGAGGATAAGAAAAAAGGAGTATTTCACTCCTTTTTTCATTGTTCAGATGAGTCGTGAACTACTCGGTCATTAAATGGCTGAGAATTCCCGCTCGGAAGTCCTAATGGGTTACGAGACCTTTAATTTCAGAGGAAATATCTTTGTATCATCTTGAAATTTTATCATGACGAATGCTAGATTTTTTTGTGTTACCACCCCAGAACCATAATGTTTGTGAGTAACAATATCCCCTATTGAAAAAAATAACGGAGAGCCTTCTTGAAATTCTGAAACATCCGCAATATTTTGTTTTCGTTTCGCATCCAGTACTTCTTCCTTTAATTTTTCCGCATATTTGTCTGTCTGGATTTCTTTCAGAAATATGGACGGTTTTACTTCCGTTACCTTTCCTTTTTTTCCTTCTTTTTTGCAATAATTTAAGAGGTATAATGTTTCCTTTGCCCTCGTCATTGCCACATAAAAAAGACGTCGTTCTTCTTCTAATTCACTACTTGTTTCCGCTTTCTTACTTGGGATTGTCTTTTCGCAGCAATCTACGATAAATACCGTATCCCATTCCAATCCCTTTGCGCGGTGCATTGTGGCCAAAATAATGCCATTTTCCGATTTTGTTCTCAAAATCTGTCGATGGGTTTGTACATGGACCTGTGCGGCACGATACCACGCCTGTACATCTTGATATTTTCTGGATTCCGCAAGGAAAAAGTCCAGCTTGCTGGCCAGAATGGATTCCTCAACGTCCGTTTTTTCAGCGTAATCACTGAGATACGCTGCATAACCAAGCCGATGGATAATACCTGAAACCTGGGAGGAAAGCGACTGATTTCGTAAGGAAGTAATGTGCCAATACAGCTCCAATACCACATCTACTGCCTTTTGTTTATAGGAGCTCTGTTTACCTGCCGCTTGCACTAGAGCATTCTCTGAGAAATCCTTTATGTTGCGGAAATTTGCTTCTTTCAAATAACGATTAGGGCGGTTTAGAATGCGAAGAAAGTCATCTGGATTCCAATTTCCATTGATTAAATTCAAGTAAGATAAAATATCGCGGAATATAAAATGCTCATAAGGATCCTTGATTGCTTCACCTGCCGAATAAGCAATACCATACTGAGCCAATACAGCAGCTAAATCTTCCAACTGCAAGTTGGTTCTGGCTAACACCGCAATCTGTTTTGGATCGGTACCACCTTTTATCCGATCTATGATGGTTTTTACAAGATATTCCAATTCGTTTTCTCGCAGTTCAGAAGTATGAATGATAACATCACCTTCCCCGTCCCTGGCAGCTCGAATATCTTTTCGAAACCGTTCCGTATTATGTTCGATTAGATTTCTGGCCTGCGCGATAATCTTTGGTCTGGAACGGTAATTGGTATCCATGTGGATCTCGTGAGCATTCGGAAAGTCCTGCTTAAAATTAAGCATGATACCTGGGGTAGCACCACGAAACCCATAAATCGACTGATCATCATCACCAACCACGCACAAATTTCCGTTCGGGCCGGCAAGAAGATATAAAATATCCTTTTGTACGGAATTGGTGTCCTGGTATTCATCACACATAATATATTTGTATTTTAAACGTAGCGACTGAAGTAGAGCAGCGTCATGATTTAATTTATCCCTACACAAGCATAACATATCGTCAAAATCAATCACGCCGGACTCTCGTTTGATTTCTTCATAAAGAGGGTATAGCCTTGCAAATTCTTCCTTCCTTAATGTTGTGGGTCGAAATGACTGAAGTGAAACATCACTGTTTTTAAAAGCGCTAATATCCATCAGGACATCCTTGGCAGGATAAGCGGAAAGCGGAATGCGGGCCTGTTTCATACACATTTTTATTTTATAGAATTGCTCATCTGCAGCAATAATTTTTAAAGGAATATCTGTGCAGGAAGTGAGTATCCTAAGGCATAAGGAATGAATGGTGCAGAATGTGGCACTGCATTCTCCATACTGTTTCTGAAATCTTGCCCTCATTTCATTCGCGGCCGCATCTGTAAAGGTGACCATCACAATGGTAGAGGCCGAAATTCCAGCGTCAATCATTGCTTTAATTCTTCGTATCATAGTCGTAGTTTTTCCGGAACCAGGACAGCTGATTAAAAGTACCTGTCCATGATGGGTTTGAATCGCTTCCTCTTGTGCAATATTCTTCTCCATTTTCGTCTCTCCTTTTTCTCAATATTCTTCTTTGATTATATGTGTTTCATAAGATTCGTGCAAAATAAAAAAACTGCGGATAAGAAAAACGTATTTTTTTAAGAATAGCATTCCTTCTTAATTTAACAACAGTTTTTTTGCGACTTTTTATCCCAACTTCTGCAGAAATCCCCACCTGAAGCCAGTCAAGAGCGGGTAGTTCAAGTCAAAATCTCTGAAAAACATCCTATTTTCTTATCCGCAAGATTATCTTTTTGAGCTGAATGATACATTTTCGTATAATAGGCCAAAAAGGAGGGAATAACCATGCGAAAACGAAATTGGCTTTTGCAGCAGAAAACGAATCCAGAACCAGATGATTTATTTCTTGAGAAAATACTGCGGCGTGATGCTTTACTGAATATGTCACAATGCATCGCAGCAGATGATCCATTATCATGCGGTGCTGATTTTCTTCCAGTAGGAGATATTCCTTTTGTGGGACAATGGTTGCAAACATATTACAAAAAACCAATGCTTCCCATTGAAAATTAACCGCCGCACTCTCGTGACTTCAGTCGTGAGTTAGGCGGTAAGATTTTTTTGTAAAACATGGCTTTTTGTTATCCGCAAGCTTCTGTTTCTTGCAGAGGATTGTGGTGTTTGTTACTATAGCCATATGAACATCAGGAAGGAGGAAGCCCGATATGAAGTTGTTTTCCACTTACAGCGTGAAAATCAAGCATTACAGCCATATCTTTAAGGAAACGGTCGCTCTGTACCGGGCTGCCGTGGACTTCCTGATTCAGGTGTGTCTGGATGAGTGGGATACCTTATCTGAGATGAACGGTGTTTTACGCAACAACTACGTGGAACAACTGTGTCACCGGACTAAGGACAACCCAGACGTTGTATATCCGGCATTTGACCGGAAGTTTTACAAGTTTCCCAGTTACCTGCGCCGCAGTGCTATTTCTGAGGCTATAGGGAAGGTGTCTTCCTACAAAAGCAACCTGACAAACTGGGAATCCGAGGATCCGAACACCCGTGGCCGCAGGCCTTCAGCTCCAAAAGCCGGCTACGTCTATCCGTCCATGTACCGGACGGTTATGTACGAGCAGTCCGGCGATTACGAGATGAAGATCAAGGTCTTCATCCGCAATACCTGGGACTGGTTGACCGTCAAGGTACGGAAATCCGACATGGATTACATCAACCGGCGCTGTGCTTCCAGGAAGAAATGTGCTCCGACCCTGCAGAAACGGGGCAAGGAGTGGTTCCTGGATTTCCCGTTTGAGGAAAAGGTGACGCTTCCGGATACGGATATCTTTAATCGGACCATCATCTCCGTTGACCTTGGTATCAACGCTGCGGCAACGGTTTCCGTCATGCGCGCAGACGGCACGATCTTAGGCAGGTATTTTTGTAAACTGCCGAAAGAATACGACT
>ERZ833782.2610-NODE-2610-length-11400-cov-3.098722_pt1 | contig 11400 bp, 8 predicted proteins | sample MGYA00519577_ERZ833782 | MGnify/ENA primary metagenome ERZ833782 (study PRJEB31850, sample SAMEA3708745) | human gut metagenome | biome: human gut; feature: human-associated habitat; material: faeces | place: China | collected 2014 ...
GCTGCATCCCTCTCTTCTGCCACACGTATCTGCATTGCCTTCTCGCACCTCTTTTAATTCTGTTTATCTGTTATTTCACAAAGAAACGGTAAACCGTCTCAGAGCTGTACTCTTCACCGGGAAGCAGGATCGGAGAATGGAAATCCTCTACATTGACTGCATTTGGCTCCACCTGTGTCTCCAGGCAGAATCCATAACGTTCATGATAAACATGACCGTTCTTTCCCTTCTCATCCTTAACAAAATTGCCTGCATAGAACTGCACACACGGGCAATCGGAGGAAACCTCCATACCGATACCGGATTCCCTGCAGTATGCAGTCGCAATCGAACGGACATTGCCCTTTGCATAATTATCTGTTACATAGTTATGGTCATAACCGCCTGTAAACTTCAGCTGTTCAAAGTCCGCCTCAATGTCTCTGCCGATCGGTTTGGAAACATTGAAATCCATCGGCGTTCCCGCCACCGGTGCATATTCACCGGTAGGAATGGACTGGCTGTCTTTTACCGGAGTAAAATACTTCGCATGAATACACACTTCCTGGGCAAGCACATCTCCGCTGCCTTCTCCGTTCAGGTTAAAATAAGAATGGTTGGTCATATTGGCAACAGTAGCTGCATCAGAGCGTCCTCTGTAAAAGATCTTCAGTTCGTTTTCCTCTGTGAATTCATATTTCACAACAATGGAAAATTCTCCCGGAAATCCGTTCTCTCCATCCGGACTGATGCGGAAGAAATCCACGCTGTTCTTCTCCTGGGAAATTTCTTTTACTCCCCACAGCTTTTTCTCAAAGCCATCCGGACCGCTGTGAAGATTGTTATGATTCTCATTTTCTGCAAGAACCACTTCTTTATCATCAATAAAAAATCTGGAATTCTCGATACGGTTTCCGCTTCTTCCAATGATTGCACCGAAAAAGCATCCATTAACCTCATATCCCCGGATATCATCATATCCAAGAACCACATCCTTCAGATCTCCGTTCTTATCTGGAACACATATCTTCACCAGGATCGCGCCATACTGAAGTACTTCAGCGTAGGCACCTTTTTTATTCTCAAGATGATAGATTTTTACCTCTTCCCCTGTAGGAAGTGTCCCAAATTTCCTTTCAGAAACACTCATGTTTTAATTCCTCCCATATATGAAAAAAGAGCCACTAACCGGCTCCATGTCTTTAACCGATTAATCCCGGGATGCCGTTCCCTTATTTTTGACGCCTAGCAGATGCTAGGTGGGTATCCTCAACAGTGTCTTCTGCCTACCACGACGTGAGGTCTGACATCCAACCTGCGATTTTGGATTCCCCAAATGTCAATGTAGGTTCAAAAAGAAAAGGGGGATCGAACATTCCAGGATTCGGTTTTCGTTGTTTTTATTATAAACCAGTATTTGTGCTTTTTCAACAGAAAATACATTTTCTTACTGATTTTATTATCAATTATTATTTGATCTTAAGAATATCCTTTACTGCTGCCGGCATATCCACTGCATCTACCACCCTGTCATGAAGAACCGGCGCAGTACGGATTTCTTCAACTGCACGTGGAACAGGTACTCCGGAAAGCGCACTTAATGCGTCTACAAGGCCAAAATCATCCAGATCTTTATGCTCCTCGCCAAGTGCTTCCATAACACTTCTTGTGAATTTATACGGACTTGCAGTAGAAGCGATCACTGTCGGAAGATGATCCGCTGTCTCACTTACATACTTCTTATATACGCCGGCTGCAACCGCTGTATGCGTATCGATCACATAATTGCTGTCTTTGTAGATATCACTGATGGCCTGTGCAGTCTCATCTTCGCTGCAGAAATTGCCATAAAAATCACCAAGCTGTGCTTTCATCTCGTCAGTAATGGTATATTCGCCGCCCTCACTTAAGGATTTCATAAGCTCTGCACATTTTTCAGCATTTTCTCCGGTAAGACGATAGATCAGTCTTTCCAGATTGCTGGAGATCAGGATATCCATGGAAGGAGATGTCGTAAGGATGAAATCTCTCTTTCTGTCATAAGTTCCTGTGCGGAAGAAATCATAAAGAACACGGTTCTCATTCGATGCACAGATCAGCTTGTGGATCGGAAGTCCCATCTGTTTCGCATAGTACGCAGCAAGGATATTTCCGAAGTTTCCGGTAGGAACTACCACATTGATCTCCTGTCCGTCTTTGATCCTGCCGTCGCGTACCAGTGATGCGTAGGCATATACATAATACACGATCTGAGGAACAAGACGACCGATGTTGATAGAGTTTGCAGAAGAAAACTGGAAACCTGCCTGATCCAGCTCTGCTGCCAGCTCGTGATCATTGAACATCTTCTTAACTGCAGTCTGGGCATCATCAAAGTTACCGGTAATACCTACCACATAAGTATTGGCACCCTTCTGAGTTACCATCTGTTTCTCCTGGATCGGGCTGACACCATGCTTCGGATAAAATACAATGATCTTCGTTCCCGGCACATCTGCAAAGCCTGCCATGGCAGCTTTACCGGTATCTCCTGATGTTGCGGTAAGGATCACGATCTCATTCTTAACGTTATTCTTCTTCGCTGCAGTTGTCATCAGATGCGGAAGGATGGAAAGTGCCATATCCTTAAATGCGATGGTCGCGCCATGGAACAGTTCCAGGAAATATGCCCCATCCGCTTCATGAAGAGGTGCAATCTTTTCTGTATCAAATTTACTGTCGTATGCTTTGTTGATACAGTTCTTAAGCTCATCCTCAGTAAAATCTGTAAGGAAACGGCTCATTACCTCATATGCTGTCTCCTGGTAGGTCATCTGTGCCAGCTTGTCCATTGGTACATCCAGCTGTGGAATGCTTTCAGGCACGAACAGTCCGCCGTCCTCAGAAAGGCCCTTAAGTATGGCCATAGACGCTGTAACTGCCTGCTCTTTTCCTCTGGTGCTCTTGTACAATACCTGCATTGGTGTTCCGCCTTTCTATTGTAAGATATTCGTTTTCTTTTCAACGTTATCACATTATAGCATGGAATTATGGAAAATGCCACCACTTTTAAAAAAGAATCTGTCTTGCCCAATCCACCCTGTGATCAGACAGATATTCACAGCTTTCGGATAAAAAGAAACCGCCGGTCTGTTTCTGCCGGCGGTTGGTTCCTTCTGTACTGCATCAGTTCTTCCTATTTATATGTATAAAATTCATGGACCCCATATTTAAAGAGCCTCTTCAGGTCCTTTTCAAACCATTTCACATTGTGTTCCTCTGCTGCGGATTTCTGGATAAAGAACAGTGCACCTTCAGAATAATCAGCACCCTTCAGCGCCTGCTTGACCGCTTCCCTTGTTTCATCAGAAACTGCAACTTCATTGATCCTGCCATCATAGGTCGGTGAAAACTGCGGAACGCCGTCACTGTTATCCCAGACAACCTCTGTCACCGTATTCGGAAAATCTTCGCTTTTTACACGGTTCATGATGACATTGGCCACCAGAACACGGCCCTTGATATCTTCACTTCCTGCTTCTGCCTCCACGATCCTCAGAAGTGTATCATAGTCCTCATCTGACATCAGTGTGGGATTTTCTGCCAGTGTGATCGATCTTGCATCAAGTTCATTTACTTTGTTTTCCATAGAGGAGCTTACATTAAGATCTGCAGCAGTATTGGTCACTCTCTGTACTCTCTGGCCTACGATCACCTGCTCACAGGAGCTTCCGATCCTTGTAACCGTGCTTCCGGATAATGGTGTATCCGTAACTCCTGAAACCACACCTGCGATCCCGGTAGGAACAGCAACCTCTTCATAGGAAGAGCCCTCTCCTCCATCTGAAGCTGCATAAACCCTGCCTCCTTCACTTTCTGCAAATGTCCTTGTCCCCAGAGAAATAACCATCGCCAAAACTGCACATAATGTCAGCACTGCAAAACTGCGCGCGGAATTTCCTCCGGTTTTTCCATTTCTACGTTCATCCTGCACTCCGTCAGCCTCACGTAAATCTTTCTCAACTTTCATAATCTCATTCCTTGCGTTTCATTTTCTGTAACAGCCCATAATCCTCCGATGCGATATCACAACCCCCATTATCATCGCTTCCCGGATATTTACGGATCATTACGATTTCCTTTACATGTTTGTAACATTTTTGTAATGTATGGGAAAATTATATTTAATAATATTGAATATGTCAAGCTTTTTCCCGTATTTAACGCTTCAACGGCGGTATTTGTGTTTTATCCACACTTTATCCACATGTATTCCACATTAAATCCACATAAAATCGCAGAGTTATCCACACTCATACCATATTTCATTTCAGAAAAAAAGACAGATAGCGTCTCCATCTCCGTCCAATGTTGTACACCCACTTTCCGGAAATCGTACTTCTATCTGCCTGTTTATCCTTTTTCAGAACAGTTTTTTCTTCTGTTATTTACGGATCTGATTATAATATTTTGTTTTCATCCAGTCAAGGATTTTTGCTCGACCAGATCTGACACCTTATGCAAAACGGCACAATGCCTGCACGAAAAGTGTCGCATAAACGCACAGATCGATACTCCAGGCTCCCAGAAACAGCCCCCATGGTGTTTCCCCGGCTCCTTCGGCAAATCGTTTGGGCTTCAGCGCAAGGATCAGCGAAAAAAGAAGCGGCAGAAAATACCGTCCCTGAACGCCCAGGATCTTATCGTAGCCATAGGCTGTCCACTGTCCGTATAACGTGACAAAGATCAGCGCAAATACCAGGAGACTAACTCCTCCCAGAATACCCTTTGCCGGAAGATCCAGACGGATTCCCGACATATCATCATTCCCGGAAACCTGAAGGACCAGGATCAGAAGATATCCCATAGCCAGCAGGGCACAGACAGGAATGTTCAGCCATCCAAGATTACTTCCTATCATTTCTGTAAGATAGGTCACACCAAAGCTATCCAGGCTCCGCACAAAAGTCAGGACAAAGGCAGCCGGATCCTTCAGAATCCCCACAAGCTGTGCAGCTGTATCCACACCCGGCTGTGACTCACAGAGATATCGGGACGCAATGGCCAGCCAGCCGAAACTTAAGATCAGGATCACGGTTCCTGCGCAGACTACGTGGAACCAGTAATTTTTCCTGCTTCTAAACCGTTCTTTCGGAATCAGGAACAGGAGCAGGCAAAACGGCATGTAAACCACTTTGCAAAGACACAGAAATCCGGTCAGTACGTACATCCATATCAGCTGTCTTACACTCATAACTTCTTTTTGTTTATATCGCATGGCCAATACAAAGGCAGCCAGAGCAACCGTCAGAGCCAGGGCCAGGGCATCTGCAGACATGGAATTTGCTGACTGGATATTCACAGGTACCAACCCCAGAAGTACGAGAAAATTTTTCCCAACAGGCGTCAGACGAATGGCAAAGAAAAAGAACAGTCCAAACATAAGCATATTGGCGATCCTTCCCGCATAGGCAAGGACCATCGGCCGGTCTGTAAACAGATCTGCAATGCGGATCCCCACTGCCTGGGGAAGATACGAAGTAGGTGCATACAAGGCTGTATTTCCAAATCCGTAAAACTGTGTTTTTTCCCGGTCGATACGCTGATCTGCATTCTCTCCGATATCCCATAATGATACATGATCCTTGGAGGTAAATTCCGGAACCAGACCACTGTTAAACGTCCTTCCATATGAGAATAAGTCGTTTCCTCCGTTGCCTTCCGACGTCAGATATCCTCTGGAAACCTCATAGCTTCTCAGATAATGACTGTACTCATCCGGCGAATTAAAGGCCGGAACCGCCGCCAGCGTACAGATACTCATAAAAATATAAACAACGGCAAACACCACTTCTGCCCGAAGCTGTCTGCGTTTCAGAAATGCAAAGATCACCAGCATCACAGCTGCCGCCGCCCCAATTACCAGAAACACCAGTGATTTTGGAAATGGACTGGAAATGATACGATAGGCAAGTGTCTGTGTATCATCCTTCTGTCTCACCAGCCCTGCTGCCACTCCGGTATCCCCTTTTGCGCCATCTAAAACGATTCGAAATTTCTGACCCTTACATTCCGTAAGCTTCTGGTCAAGCCTGAAATACGTGGTATCCCCCGACGATATGGTCAGTCTGCTGGCCTGCCAGCTCTGGATCTCCCTGTCATTCTGATACAGAGTTACCTGAAACGTTCCAGCAACCGATGCACTCTCTGTAGAAAGAAAAAGCTCCACACCGGACAGACGGTTCGTTTTGCAGGTAAACTCCTCTTCAAAGCATCCTCCCACACCGATCATCGACCAGGTATCCGGTCTTGCCTGCTGCTTTACATTTCCGAGAATCTCCGAATCACTTAGCAGATATGCGGAAAAGATCAGGATCATTCCCCATATCAACAGATATTTCAGAGCGTTTTTCAGCTCTGCAGACAGGCTGTATGAGCTCCTGTTTTTTTTCTTATTTTTCATAATATCCCTCTTACTCTCTGTTATTTTCACATTCCGCACTATTATAGCATCTGCACAGCAAAAAAAGAAGCTGCGTTTTATGGCAGCTTCTCATTTTTTGTAAGCCTGTTCTGAACCGGATGCTTATCGATTGTTGATCGCAGTTACCAGTGCATCAATAGAGGCACGGATGATATCCTGATCAACACCTGCTCCCCAGGCAAGCGTTCCATCTGGTTTGCGGATTCCCACATAAGCGATAGCCTTGGAGGAAGAGCTCTGCTCCAGAGCATGCTCCTGATAAGTCTCCAGTGTGTATTTCAGTTCGTAAGCTTTCTTCAGTGCATTGTTTACCGCATCCAGACGACCATTTCCGGAAGCCTCTGTAACGATGGTTTTTCCACGGAATGTAGAAGTAACCCGTGTTACGATGCCATCTTCTTTCTGCTGGAAATGAACATCACTGATGCTGTATGGTTCAACCACATTTTCGAAGGTAGATTTGAACAGACTGAAGATCTCGTCCGGATGAAGCTCTTTGTGCTTGTGATCGGACACTGCTTTGGCTGCATAGCCCATAGCCTCTCGCATTTTCGGAGGAAGGTTCAGTCCAAACTTTGTCTCCAGTATATAGCCTACGCCACCCTTTCCGGACTGGCTGTTGATACGGATAACATCTGCGTCGTAATTTCTTCCCACGTCTGTCGGATCGATCGGCAGATACGGAACAGTCCAGTGCTCCAGATTTCCATTTTCTCTCCAGTGCATACCCTTTGCGATGGCATCCTGATGAGATCCGGAAAATGCAGCAAATACAAGAGCTCCACTGTACGGACTTCTTTCATAGATCTGCATTCCGGTACATTTCTCATAAACCTCACAGATATGCGGCATATCAGAGAAATCGATCTTCGGATCCACACCCTGGGAATACATATTCATACCAAGTGTTACAATATCCACATTACCGGTACGCTCACCATTTCCGAACAAAGTTCCCTCAATTCGGTCAGCACCCGCAAGAAGACCCATCTCAGAATCTGCAACGCCACATCCACGATCATTGTGCGGATGAAGAGAAACGATCACGTTTTCACGATATTTCAGATTATTACACATGTATTCCACCTGGCTTGCATACACATGCGGCATAGAATGCTCAACAGTAACAGGCAGGTTGATGATCGCTTTGTTATCTGCAGTGGGCTGCCATACATCCAGAACCGCATTGCACACCTCCAGCGCATACTCAGGCTCTGTTCCCGTAAAGCTCTCCGGGCTGTACTCAAACTGGAAATTGCCCTCTGTCTCATCAGCCAGTTTTTTCAGAAGTGCAGCGCCATCTACTGCAATCTTCAGGATCTCCTCTTTTGATTTTCTGAATACCTGCTCTCTTTGAGATACGGATGTGGAGTTGTATACATGAACGATTGCTTTTGGGGCGCCTTTAACAGCTTCAAAGGTCTTACGGATGATATGCTCTCTTGCCTGAGTCAGCACCTGGATCGTTACATCCTTCGGGATCAGATCCTGCTCGATCAGCGTACGGAGAAGCTCATACTCTGTCTCAGAAGCAGCAGGAAATCCAACCTCGATCTCTTTAAAACCGATTTTTACAAGAAGCTTGAAAAATTCCACTTTCTGCTCCAGACTCATCGGGATCACAAGTGCCTGATTTCCGTCACGAAGGTCTACAGAGCACCAGATCGGGGCCTTATCCACATATTCTTTCTCCGCCCATTTCATACATTTCACCGGCGGCATGTAATACTGACGTTTGTACTTGGATGGTGTCATCATTTTGTTTTCCTCCACTTTCTTTTCTGTTTTTTGATATAAAGACATAAAAAAAATCTTCCGACTCTGCAGATTCTGCAAGAGACGAAAGACAACTGCTGTCCTACGCGGTACCACTCTTATTTCATGAATAAAAATTCACACACTTGACAGATACGGAATGTATATACATCCTTATATCCTCTCCGGATAACGGCGGACACCGTCTGCGTCTACTCTCTTATATAATACATAAAGATTTCAGGCAGATGCTCCGAGGCGAGTTCCACAAATCCCTTCCGCTGCTTCTCACCGGCCAGCAGCTCTCTGTGTTCCGTTCCCTTGTGTACTATTCCTCATCTACGCATTTTCTTTTTGAAACTGGTATTAGGTTAACACGTTATGGAAGATTTGTCAACGAAATTTTAACGATGCACCGTACAAAATTTTAACGATGCACCGTGCAAAACAAGATTATGATTATATAAAAAACCAGAAATAGATATCTCTCGCCGCTCTGTCAATCGACCTGCATATCGTTTTTATATTCCTGGAAAATGTGAAGGTCATGCGGATATTCGCAATTGAAGCAGGGGACTTACTTGATTCGGCCAAACTGCAATATTTTTTTATTTTTAACAAATTTTTGTTATATTTTACCAGCAAAACATGCTATAGTTCATAGTAAGAAAAACATTTCGGAGGTATTTTTAATGAAACGTGATCTGAAAAAAATCGTAAGCCAGATGACACTGGAAGAAAAAGCCGGCATGTGCTCAGGTCTTGATTTCTGGCATCTGAAACATGTGGAACGCTTGGGGATCCCGGAAGTAATGGTCAGCGACGGCCCTCACGGACTTCGTAAGCAGGATGACAAGGGCGATCATCTTGGAATGAACGACAGCATCAAAGCCGTCTGCTTCCCGCCGGCCGCTTTAAGCGCCTGCTCCTTTGACCGCAAGCTGATGGAAGAAATGGGCAAAACCATCGGAAAAGAAGCTCAGGCCAACGATGTATCCATAGTTCTCGGACCGGCCGTAAACATCAAACGTTCTCCTCTCTGCGGAAGAAACTTCGAATATTATTCCGAGGATCCATATCTCGCAGGTGAGATTGCAGCCGCTTTTATAAACGGAGTACAGTCCCAGCATGTAGGAACCTCTATCAAACACTTTGCAGCAAACAACCAGGAATATCACCGCATGAGCAATTCTTCCGAGGCTGATGAGCGCACTTTACGTGAGATCTATTTCCCTGCATTCGAAACCGCAGTAAAAAAAGCTCAGCCATACACATTCATGTGCTCCTACAACCAGATCAACGGCACTTTCGCATCTGAGAATAAATGGCTTCTCACAGATGTTCTCCGCGGCGACTGGGGCTTCAAGGGCTATGTAATGTCCGACTGGGGTGCAGTCAATGACCGCGTCAAAGGTCTTGAGGCAGGTCTTGAGCTGGAAATGCCTTCCTCCAATGGGGTCAACGATGCCCTCATCGTACAGGCCGTAAAAGACGGTTCCCTCAGGGAAGACATTCTTGACCAGGCTGTTGAACGTATTTTACGCATAATTTTTGAATATACAGACAACCGTGCACCGCAGGACTTCACTATGGAAAAAGACCATAAAGAAGCACGCCACATTGCGGAAGAATCTATGGTTCTTCTGAAAAACGATATGCAAATTCTCCCTCTGAAAGCATCCGAAAAAGTTGCTTTCATCGGTGGTTTTGCAAAGAAGCCTCGTTTCCAAGGTGGCGGAAGCTCTCATATCAACTGCTTCAAGATCACAAATGCACTGGATTCCGTTCCTTCCGATGCACAGGTTACTTATGCGGAAGGTTTTCCTGCAGACAAAGATCTCTACGATGACGCACTTGCAGCTGAAGCAATTAAAACTGCTGCCGCCGCTGACAAGGTTGTGATCTTCGCCGGACTTCCGGACAGCTTTGAATCTGAAGGATACGACCGTTCCCACATGAGGCTTCCTAAATGCCAGAACCGTCTCATTGCTGAGATCCTTAAAGTACAGCCGAATACCGTGATCGTCCTCCACAACGGTTCCCCCGTGGAGATGCCATGGCTCAATGATGTAAAAGGACTTCTGGAAGCATACCTCGGCGGTCAGGCAGGCGGTGCCGCTGTCGCAAACATCCTTTACGGAAAAGTAAATCCAAGCGGCAAGCTTGCCGAGACAATGCCGCTCAAGCTCTCCGACAATCCATCTTACCTGAACTTCGGCGGTGGTGAAAAGGTTGAATACCGTGAAGGGGTATTCGTAGGCTATCGCTACTACGATACAAAAGAAATGGATGTAGCATATCCGTTTGGCTATGGACTCTCCTACACTACCTTTGCCTGCAGCAACCTGAAGATCTCCAATGAAAATCCTACAGACAAAGACACGATCACCATTTCGGTTGATGTAACAAATACAGGAAACGTGGCAGGAAAAGAAGTCGTACAGCTCTATGTCAAAGACTGTACCCATTCCGCGATCCGTCCGGAAAAAGAGCTCAAAGGCTTCGAAAAGGTTTTCCTGAACCCAGGCGAGACCAAAACAGTAACCATGGAACTGGACAAGAGAAGCTTCGCATGGTACAATACAGAACTTCATGACTGGTTCGCAGCCAGCGGCGAATATAAGCTCCTTGTCGGTACCTCTTCCAGAGATATCCATCTTGAAAGCAGGATCCATCTGAACAGCAGTCAGGAGCTTCCGATGCATGTTCATATGAACACTACCCTGGGCGAACTGTTCCGCAACCCGAAAACAAGCGAAACAGCAAAAGAACTGACAGCAAAATATATCTCAGCCATGAACGTTGGTGAAGAGTCCTCTTCTGAAGCCGCTTCCGAAGCTGTCACCGAAGAAATGACAGAAGCCATGACCGACTCCATGCCATTACGCGCACTGGTAAGCTTCGGCGGGTATTCCAGAGAAGAACTTACAAAAATTATTGAAAAATTAAATAAACTGGTATAATTTCACAGAGCATCCTCTGCCAAACGAATTATACTTACATAAAAAGCACAAAAAATGACATATTACTGTCGCTTAATCTAACATTAAGCGGCAGTTTTCACATTATCTTCATTTTCCTTTCACACAATGCACACATTTTTTTACTATATTATTAACTGTAGATAGCAAATGCAAATGCTAAACAATCTTTTTCTTTTTCATACTTTCTGTTTTCTTCCTCTTTGATCTGGTTTGTGACAT
>ERZ833782.2612-NODE-2612-length-11393-cov-2.973276_pt1 | contig 11393 bp, 11 predicted proteins | sample MGYA00519577_ERZ833782 | MGnify/ENA primary metagenome ERZ833782 (study PRJEB31850, sample SAMEA3708745) | human gut metagenome | biome: human gut; feature: human-associated habitat; material: faeces | place: China | collected 2014 ...
CGTTCCAGTAATCGGCGATGGCGTATTCCGGCAAGTGAAAGTAGATGGGCGGAATGGCTGCGATGGCGTCTACTCCCAGGCTCTCGGCATGGCGCGCCAGTTCCACGCTGTCCCGCGTGTTGTTGCACGCCACGTGTGCGATGACCGTGATGCGCCCTTTGGCTACCGCCATCACATTTTCCAACGTGCGCTTGCGGTCGTCTACGCTTTGGTAAATACATTCGCCGGATGAGCCGCCCACATAAACGCCTTTGACGCCTTTTCGAATCAGATGCTCTGCAAGCGCGCGCACCCGTTCGGGGCTCACTTCGCCCGCGTCGTCATAACAGGCATAGAACGCGGGGATGACGCCGCAATATTTTTCAGGCTCTCTCATGAAAATCGTTCCTCTCTCAATGGGGCGGCACAGGGCAAACAGCTCGCCGCCGCCGGATATATGCAGGCGGCCGTCATCCCTTGACGGCGCCCATGGTGATGCCCTGCGTAAAATACTTCTGGAAGCAGATGAATACTGCAACGATGGGTACCGCGCCCAATGTGGCGCCCGCCATCATCAGCCCGTAGTTCGTCGCGAACTCCGATTGCAGCCGGGCAATGCCCAGTGAGACCGTGATGGCATCGCTGCTTTTGAGCATGATGAGCTGCATAAAATAATCGTTCCAGGTATTGACGAAGGTGAAGATGGCAAGCGCCCCTACGCCGGGCTTGACGATGGGCAGCACGATATCCCAGAAGGTGCGCAGTTCGCCCGCGCCGTCGATTCTCGCGGCCTCCAGAAGCTCGGAGGGCAGAGTCTCGGAAAACTGTTTCATCAAAAATACGCCGAACGGCCAGCCGACCGTGGGAAAGATGACGGCCCATGAGGTATTGTACAGCCCGATGGCCGCCATAATGCGCACCAGGGGCACCATCACCACCTGCTTTGGCAGTGCCATGGCGCATACGAAAATGGCAAAAATGAATTTTGCGCCCGTAAATCGCTTTTTCGCCAATGCATAGCCCGCCAGCGAAGCGGTAAAGCATGTCAGCAGCGTGGCCATGGCGGCCTGGAACACACTGTTCCACAGCCAAAGGCCCGCCGGGTTTTTAAACAACTTGACATAGTTTGCCACCGTGGGCTCCGCAGGGAACCATTGAGGCGGCAGCTGAACCGTCGCCGTTTGCAGCTTAAACGAACCGGTCACGATCCAATACAGCGGGAAGATGAAGGTGAAAGCCAGCAGGCACAGCGCCGCCCACGCAAAAACTGTATAGGCTTTTTTATTTTTTTCCATTGCGCTTCCCCCTCCTTAATATTCCACGCCGGTGTTCATCGTTTTGAACTGCAGAACACTGAACAGCGCAATGATAATGGCCAGTACCACACCTACGGCGTTTGCATACCCATAACGGTACAGCGTGAAAGCATTGGTATATAAGTAATACATCACCGTGTCGGTGGAATGCTGCGGTCCGCCGGAAGTGAGCAGTTGGATGAGTGCGAAACACTGGAAGCTGTTGATAGTGGTAATGATGGCCACATACAGTGTCGTAGGCATGACGGAGGGCCATTTGATCTTCCAGAAGGTCTGCAGCTTGGTGGCGCCGTCTACCTCGGCGGCTTCCACCAGGGATCGGTCCACGTTGCCCAATGCCGCTACGTACAGCACAATGGGCTGCCCCACCGAAGTGGTGAACAGGATGAGGATAATGCACCAGATATTTTTAATATATCAATTATTTTTGCTGACTCAGAAGATTCCAATATTAAGCAAAAAGCTATTGAGAATGTTAAAAATACCGTTATAAGCATCGAACATCCATTTCCACACGACCACGACCGCCACGGTGCCCGTGACCGCGGGCAGATAGAACACACAGCGAAAAAACGAACGCGGCGCCTCGTGCATCGGCGTGATGGCGGAAGCCACCCACAGCGAAAACGCGGTGACGGTGGGAACCGCAACTACAACGATGAGCAGCGTATTGAGCAACGCACGGTAAAATGTGGGCGTAGTGAATAGCTCTGCGTAATTGCGCAGGCCCACGAAAGTCTCCATGGAAACCGGAGTCTTCATGGTGTAATCAAACAGGCTCGTAACAAAGCCTGTGAGCATGGGAATGATGATAAAGCAGCAGAAAAACAGCAGTGCCGGCAGCATGAAAAGATAACCGACGATGTTGTCGTGGCGGCGCAGTGCGTGGCTGCGTCCATCCGCCTTGCCCGGATTGCGGTGCGCCATAAAAAGATTCCCCCTTTTACCAGTTGAGCCGGCCCTTGAAAACGGGAGGCCGTGCGGGAAAATATGTGCCGCTGCGCGCGGCCGTGGTATGCAGAAAGCGAACCAAACCTTTGTATGCGGTCCGGTTCGCCTTCGCACATCCGCCGCGCAGCCCCGCCGTCAGCGGGACCGCGGCGTCCGGTTTGCGGTTTATGCCATACCCGCGTTGGAATTTTCCACGTAGGCGTTTACAGCAGCGGTGACGTCGTCGCCATTGGTGACAGCCTGCAGCATGTTCCACCATTCGGTGCGCATGTTGGCAAAACCGTCCATAGTGTTGTAATACGGAGCGTAATATTTCGTCCAGCCGGACAGCAGCTTATACTCTTCATTTCCCGCATACAGGTCGCCGAAACTGGCGCGCACGGGAAATGCGCCGGTGCGCACAACGTTCTTCGGGCCCCAGGTCTCGTCGTCGCATACAAATTTGATAAACTCTTTCGCCGCGGCAGCTTTCGTGTCATCGCCGTTGTCGAACACACAGAAGCCGTTGACCAGATACTCCAGCGCGGGCACGCCGTCGTCGGAGGGGAACGGCAGGGAAAGCGTGGTGATAGCGTTCTCATCCAGCGTGGCCTGGTTCACAAGCTGCGTGGAGGTACCCCAGCAAAGTGTAAAAGAGGTGCTGCCTGTCTTGAACAGCTCGATATCGCTGCCTCCGTTGTAGGCAACGCCGTTGCCCAAAAGGCCGTCCTGAATCCACTTCTGCGCAGTTTCCAGGCCCTTGACGCCAGCTTCGCTGTTCATGGTATACTCGGTCATGTCCGCATTGGCAATTTCGGCTCCGTACAGATTGCTGATGAAGGCCCGGGTGCCCTGGTCCCCGCCCTGGCCCTGGCAGAACAGTGTGCCGGGATTCACACCGGCCTCGTGCAGAGCCTTCAGCGCTTTTTCAAAGTCCTCAGTAGTCCAGGTGCGGTCGCCCTCCTGGTTGACAAACTCAAGAGCGCCGGCTTCTTCCCACTGCTTCTGATTGATGACCATATAGAACGGAGCGGAGCTGATGGGATACATGTAGGCGGTGCCATTGCCCTTGCATGCATTGACCAGCGCGTCGTTATTCACATCTTTGACGAATTCATCGGTAAACAGATCGTCCAGAGACACCAGCTTGCCATTCTTGCCGTATTCGATGATGCGGCCCGGGGCGTCGAACAGCACGTCGGGGGCCGCATTGCCCTCGATGGCAGCCGTGATGGCGTCCGGCCCGGAGGTGAAGTCGATGGTCTCGAGGTTCACCTTGATGTTGGGATACTTTTCGTTGAACGCTTCAATGATCTTCTGCTCGTAAGTGCCGGCGGGATCATCGGCATTTTCCTGCCCAAAGGTAGGGAACGCCCACCAGGTAATCTCTGCGGTCATCTGGGTGGGGTCGTCCGACGGGGAAGCGGAAGAAGAAGCGGCCGGGGCCGACGTAGAGACGGGTGCGGAAGAGGATGTGCCGCTTGCATTACAGCCGGCAAAAATGCCGACGGACAGAACCAGCGCGAGAGCGACGGCGAACAGCTTTTTCATAGTGGTCCTCCTGTTTTTGATATATTGGGGACGGCGCGCACCGCGTACCGGTACCTGCGGGGCGCGTCCTGTCCTGCTTCGTCCTCATAGTACCATTTGTGAAAAACATTTTCAATCTGCTTTTGTAATGAAAATCTTTTCGTTTTTTGTGCATCGTGCCAAATTCTTACAATTTGATGAAAAGCTCTTGTGTGTTTTCCTTTCGTATGCTTATAATTAAAGAAAGCATAAATGAAAAAGATTTTCATTTTTAAATCTGAAAAGGAGGCGCCCCGTGGAATATAAGGACGTATTGGATACGATGACGGGTGAATACAACAACCTCACGAAATCCGGGCGGAAGGCAGCGGACTACATCTTTGCGCACCGTGTGGAGGCACAGTACATGTCCATCACGGCGCTGGCGGAGGAATGCGGCGTAGCCGAGGCCACGATCTCACGGTTTTGCCGTACGCTGGGCTTTTCCGGTTACAATGATTTCAAGCTGGCCCTTGCAAAGGCCAGCGGCGCCCCGGCGGCGGATGACGAGGTCGGCATCTATGGAAAGGTCCTGCCGGAGGACAGCATTACCGACATGTGCAAAAAGCTGTATGCCACGAACGTGGCGGCCATTGGCCAGACGCTGGCGCAGATCGACGAGGAGAACGTGGGCCGGGCAGTGAAATATCTTTCCGCCGCACAGCGGGTCTACTGCTTCGGACAGGGGGGAAGCCTGGTCATTGCCATGGAGGCATGGGCGCGTTTCATTACAGCCGCACCCCAGTTCCAGTGCATCGAGGACTCCCACATGCAGGCCATGGCCGCGGCGCTCTCCACGCCGGACGATGTGATTCTGTTTTTTTCCTATTCCGGCGCGACAAAGGATATGCTGGATGTGCTGCGCCCGGCGCGCAGACGCGGCGCAAAGATCATCCTGGTGACGCATTTTGCAAAGTCGCCTGCCGCTGCGATGGCAGATGTGACCCTGCTGTGCGGCTCCAAGGAGGGGCCGCTGCAATCCGGTTCCGTGGCTGCAAAGATGGGTCTGCTGTTCATCATCGACGTACTGTTCAATGAATATTGCCGCACCAATCCCGCCCTGACGGAGGCGAACCGCGAGGCTACGGCAGGAGCCATTTCAGCAAAGCTGCTGTAAGCACAGAACGAAAGGGATGTGACTGTGATGGATTATGAAAATATCACCGAGCGCCGTATACTTGTATTTGGAGATTCAAACACGTATGGATACGACCCGGAGCGGGACGGCCGTTATGGGGAAACAGAGAGATATCCGTGCCGTATACAGGCTTTGCTGGGGCCGGGCTGGACCGTGATTGAGGAGGGCCTGCCGGGCCGTACCGCGGTGTTTGACGACCCCGTCACCGAAGGGCTGTGCGGCCTTTCCTACCTTACGCCCTGTATGATGAGCCATGCGCCCTTGGATACACTGGTGGTGATGTTGGGAACAAATGATACGAAGGAACGGTTCGGATGCAATGCCTATCTCATTGCACAGGGCATTGGACGCCTGTTGAAAAAGGCTGCCGATACCGATGCATGGCGTGATAAACCCGATATATTGGCAGTATGCCCTGCGCCTATTGTGCCCGCATACGAGAGTCTGGTCTTCCGCAACGCTTTGGGTGGCGGATGTGCGGAAAAGGCTGCCGCTCTGGCACAGGAACTGGAGCCCGTGGTTCTGCAGCTGGGCGCGCGCTTTCTGGACGCAGGGCGCGTGCCCGGCGTGGAAGTGCATCCGCTGGACGGCATACACCTGACGCGGAGCGCGCATGCGGCATTGGCCCAAGCGCTTGTAGAGGTACTGAAAACGTGATAAAATGAGGGCGGACAAGATCCGTCCTTATTTTTTGCGGCCGGCTGCGGACGTGTTATTTTTACAGCGTTTTTGTTTTGCGGACACGTCTTCATGCTGTATGATGGATCTGAAAAACGATCGGAATGAAAAAGAAACGGAGTATTCCTGTGAAACTGGACAAACTGACTGTACTGAAAATCCTGGGCATCGCGGGTGCGGCGATATTCTTTTACTGGGCCCTGCAAAACCTGTCGCTGCTGGCGGACGCGGCGGGCTGGCTGCTCAATATCCTGTGGCCGCTTCTCCTCGGCTTCTGCATGGCGTTCGTGCTGAACATCCCGATGCGCTTTTTTGAACGGCACCTTTTGAAGAATCCAAAAAACAAACGCGCGGCGGCGCTGCGCCGTCCGTTGTGCATCCTCCTCTCGCTGCTGGCCATCATTGTTATTTTGACGGCGGTGTTCGCCTTGGTGGTGCCGGAGCTGCTGAGTGCGTTCGCGGTGCTGGGAGAGGCCATCCCCGAGTTTTTGACGGCCGCGCAGAAGTGGGCGCTGGAAGGGGCCGACCGGTTCCCGCAGGCGGAGCAATGGCTGGCTTCGCTGCAGATCGACTGGAATGAAACGGGCAAAAAGCTTCTGAGCTACGTTACCGAAGGCGCGGGCAATCTGCTGGGCGGCACGGTATCGGTGCTGTCGGGCATCGTGGGCGGCGTGTTCAACGCCATCATGGCGTTCATCTTCGCGCTGTATATCCTGCTGGGCAAGGAGAAGCTGAAAAGCCAGACGGCCCGTGTGTGCGTGGCGTTTCTGCCGCGCAAATGGGCGGACAGCCTGTTCTTTGTGGCCAATATGGCCAGCCGCACGTTTGCGAAATTCGTTTCCGGCCAGTGCACGGAGGCGTGCATTCTGGGCACGCTGTGCTGGCTGGGCATGTCGCTGCTGCGGTTGCCCTATGCGCCCATGATCGGCGCGCTGGTGGGCATTACGGCGCTCATTCCCATCGTCGGCGCCTGGGTGGGCCTCATTGTGGGCGCATTCATGATCGGGATGGAGAGCCTGACGCAGGCGCTGATCTTCGTGATTTTCCTGCTGGTGCTCCAGCAGGTGGAGGGCAACCTCATTTATCCCCGTGTGGTCGGCTCCTCAGTTGGGCTTCCGCCCATCTGGGTGCTGGCCGCCGTCACGGTGGGCGGCAGCCTGTGGGGCATTGCGGGCATGCTGTTTGCGGTGCCGGTGTGCAGTATCCTGCACGCGCTGCTACGCTTGGGCGTGCACCGCCGCCTGGAGGCGCAGGCTGCTGCCGGGGCCTCTGTGCCTGCGCCGACGCCGGAGGAGAAAATGTGACTGACCCAGAAAAGCGCCGTTCCGCCGGAACGGCGCTTTTTTCTTGCGCATATACTACAAGAATGGTATACTATAACCCATCGGCGGCCCGTCCGGGCCGGAGTTTTGGAATAAAAGAAGAAACGTGCCGCGGGAAAATCGCCCGCCGCGCGGGAGGAGGGGTTTGAATGGGCCTTTTGGCGGACGCGAAGTCCATGCTGAAAAAAGATCCGGCTGCACGCAGCCTGGCCGAAGTAATGCTGCTGTATCCGGGCTTTCACGCGCTGGTGTTCTACCGGGTGTCGCACTGGTTTTACAAGCACGGACGGTTGTTCTGTGCCCGTATGGTCAGCCAGTGGGGGCGGGGCTTCACCGGCATCGAGATCCATCCCGGGGCCACCATCGGAGACGGCCTGTTCATCGACCATGGCGCGGGCGTCGTCATCGGCGAAACGGCGGAGATCGGTAACAACGTCACTCTATACCACGGTGTTACGCTGGGGGGCACCGGAAAAGATGAGGGAAAGCGCCACCCCACCATCGGAGACAACGTGCTCATCGGCACAGGCTGCAAGGTGCTGGGGCCCATCACCATCGGTGCGAACAGCCGTATCGGAGCCAACAGTGTGGTGCTGTCCTGTATTCCCGCCAATGCCACGGCCATCGGCATTCCGGCTTGCGTGGTGCGTGTGAACGGCAGCAAGGTGGCACGTTCCAGCGAGGAGCTGAACCAGCGGGACTATCCGGACGTGGTGCACGCGGACATCAAGGCGCTGCAGCAGCGCATCGCGGCGCTGGAGTGCGCTCTGGCGGACCCGCAGGCTGCGCCTGCAGAAAAACGGTAACAAAAAAGCGCCCCGTTCAGCCGGAACGGGTCGTTCTTTTATTTTTGCGCTTACCGGAGGCTTACAGCGCGGGCTTCAGCAGATAGAAATACGCCAAAACCAGCGCGCCCAGACCAATGCGGTACCAGCCGAACACCTTGAAATCATGCTTTTTCACATAGTTCATCAGGAACCGGATGCACAGCATGGAAACGGCGAACGCCACGGCGCAGCCCGTGAGAAGAATTCCCACTTCAGAGCCGGAAAAGCCGCCGCCGTCGGCCAGGAACTTGACGACCTTGACGAGACTGGCTCCCGCCATGGTGGGGACGGCCAGGAAGAACGTGAACTCGGCCGCCACCGTGCGTGAACAGCCGATGAGCATCGCGCCCAGGATCGTTGCGCCGGAACGGCTGGTTCCCGGCACCAGCGCCAGGAACTGGAACAGACCGATGAACAGAGCCATGCGGTAATTGATCTGTCCAATGCGCCGCACCTGGGGGCGGCGCTTGCCCACGGTGCTTTCCATAAGCAGGAAGAACACGCCGTACAGGATGAGCATGGCGGAAACGACGGGCGGATTGTGCAGGTGCTCGGTCATCCAATCGTCCAGAGGCAGGCCGATGACGGCGCTGGGCACAATGGCCACCAGCACGTGGAACCACATGTCCCACACGTCCTTGCGGCAGTAGCGGTCCACCAGGCCGGACACACCGGAACCGCAGGCGTCCCGGTTGATGCGGAACGGCCACAGTTTGCTCCAGAAAATCACTACCACCGCAAGGATGGCGCCGAACTGAATGACTACATCGAACATTTCCTTAAAAGCATCCGATGTGGACATATGGATGAATTCATCGGCCAGGATCAGATGGCCGGTGCTGGAAATGGGCAGCCATTCGGTGATGCCCTCGATGACGCCCAGCAGCGCCGCGAAAAGATAATCCAGCAAAATAAGTCCCCCTTATTCCGGGCGCACAGCGTCCGTGGTGCGGGGCGCGCCCCGCCGTACAGTATATGCGTGCGTCACACATCCAAGACCAGCCCCACCGGGCAGTGGTCGGACCCGTACACGTCGCTGTAAATGAGCGCGTCGCCAATTTTTTCGCGCAAACGTTCGCTGACGATGAAATAGTCGATGCGCCAGCCCGCGTTGGTCTCCCGCGCGCGGCGGAAATAGCTCCACCAGGTGTAGCGGCCCGCGGCGTCCGGATACAGCGCGCGGAAGGTATCCACAAAGCCGCTCATTAAAAGGTCGGTCATTTTCTGGCGTTCCTCATAGGAAAAGCCCGCCGAATGGATGTTCTGCTTGGGGTTTTTCAGGTCGATCTCCCGATGGGCGACGTTCAGGTCGCCGCAATAGACCACAGGTTTTTCCGTATCCAGCGCGCACAGATAAGCGCGCAGATCATCCTCCCACTGCATGCGGTAGGGCAGGCGCGCCAGTTCATTCTGGCTGTTGGGCGTATAGACGTTGACGAGGAAGAACTGCTCGAACTCCAGCGTGATGGCGCGGCCCTCGTGACTGTGCTCCTCTTTGCCGATGCCGTAGCGCACGGAGAGCGGTTCCATGCGGGTGAAAACGGCTGTGCCGGAATACCCCTTTTTCTCGGCACTGTACCAGTATTGGTGATAGCCCGGCGGCGAAAATTCGGCCTGGCCCGGCTGCATCTTCGTTTCCTGAAGGCAGACGACGTCCGCGCCGAAGCCCTCGAAGATGTCCGCGAAGCCCTTGCCGAGGATGGCCCGGAAACCATTGACATTCCACGATATCAATTTCAAAACGATATACCTCGCATATTTCTTTCAAAGTTCGGGACTTTCCGTCCCGGATATTGCACAGTATAGCACAAAATAGCCCCGCTGCATACCGGGATGCGGCGGGGCGCGCGTTATTTTCCGTTTTTTGCACGGAACGGACCGCTCATGTCAAAAAGGTGACCACAAGAATAAGCGCCGCGCACAGACCTGTGTATGCCAGCATGCCCGGCGTGCGCAGCGCACGGCCAAAGCTGTGGGCCGGGCGCTGCGCCCCCTCTCCTTCCCTGCCGTCCGCGGGTGCTGCACCGGGAAACCGCCAGCGCCTGCGCGCCGCGATCACGCCGCCCGCCGCAATGCTCACAAGCACCAGTATCCCCACGGCAGCCGTGCCCCAAATCCCTCCGTATTGTATGAAAAGGGGCGCCGCCATCGTGCCGATGGTGTTGATGGCAATATGCAGCAGGATGGTATACCGCAGCTTTCCCGTGTGGGCGTAAATGTAGCAGAAGACGGCGCCCAGCACAAAGGCATACAAAAGCTGAGACAGATTGGCGTGGAAAAGCGCGAACAGGAACGCGCCCACCAGTACATAGGTGCGGACGCCGTATCCGCCGATTTTATCGTACAGCAGCTTGCGGAACAAAAACTCCTCCCCCACGGGTGCCAGCACGCAGGCGAACAGAAACGTGGCCAGCGGGCTGCTGTTCATTTGCATCAGGGCAAGTGGGTTCTGCACCGCGCCGCCCTTAAGCATTCCCAGCAGAGCTGTGATGCCGAGGGAGACGAAATTGAACAGATACGTCACGCCCAGACACAGCACCAGCCAGCGCAGCCATCCTCCCGCCGTCAGCGCGGCGCTGCCCGCCGTGCCGGGCGTGCCGGGCACGAGTTTTTGCAGCAGCAGGATAAAAACAGGGACGGCAATGCAATACAGCGGCGCATAGGAGAGCGCCCACAGCCCCCAGCCCGTCTCCAGCAGGCTGCCCAGCAGTGTCATGCCGGCCAGCTGGAGCGCCTGTGTTACCAGCATCAGCACAAAGTAGCAAAGCCCCACCCGGGACATGGTGTTTTTGAATGACAAACCGTTCTGCATCACAGATGCCCTCCTCTTTTTCAGCAGCGGCATGCGGCGCGCTTTTGACACTCCGCCGCAGAGCCGCCGCGCTGTGCTTATGCTGTCTGGCGCACGCTGCCCCGCAGCAGCAGAGCGGCGCCTGAAACCGTGGCGGCTGTAAGAAGCGCAAGCGCCAGAAGCACCCGCGCCGGACCGCCGGGGATGAATGCCAGAACGTCCACCACCGCGCCCAGCGCACGGCCCAGCAATGTGTCGCGTCCCGCGCCCTCGGCCAGCCGTGTGAAGGTGTCGCCGAACAGGAAAACAGCCATATACGCGGCCCACAGCAACCACAGCGCCCGCCGTCCCCAGCGCTGGATACATGCGCCCAGAAACAGCCCGGTGCAGGCAAGGACGAGAACTGCCGGCAAAATCACCCAGGCCCAGCGCAGTGCCTCCGGCTGCAGAAGGTCCGGCCCGTCAATGGGCATGCCGCGGAAAAGCAGCAGATACAGCCCGCGGTCCAGCAGCGTCAAAACCACTATGCCTCCGACGAGGCACAGCAACTGCAGGCACACGGTGACGAACATCCCAAACAGAAAACGGCGCCGTGTACAGCTCATCGTCAGCGCCTGCTCGTAGCCGCAGGAGAAATAATACAGCGCAAAAATAACGCCGAACATCACCAGCATGATCGCTGCAAATACAGTGCCAAGGGAAAAATACTCCTCCTCATGAGCGAAATACATGATACACAGGCTAAGCGCCTCGCCAAGCAGCCAGGCTCCGCCCAAAACAGCCAGCGATTGCCACAGGCTGTTCCGGTTGAGCAGGAATTCCCGTTTAATCGATTTTAACATA
>ERZ833782.2626-NODE-2626-length-11340-cov-2.938946_pt1 | contig 11340 bp, 9 predicted proteins | sample MGYA00519577_ERZ833782 | MGnify/ENA primary metagenome ERZ833782 (study PRJEB31850, sample SAMEA3708745) | human gut metagenome | biome: human gut; feature: human-associated habitat; material: faeces | place: China | collected 2014 ...
TCGCTGTCGCACACCAGCACCGCGGTGGCCAGCCTGTCGTGCTCGGCCTGGCTCAGCAGGTCCGCTGCCACATAGGCGGGGTTCGCCGCAGCGTCGGCCAGCACCAGTATCTCGCTGGGGCCTGCGATCATGTCGATGTCCACGATGCCGTATACCCGGCGCTTGGCGGCGGCCACAAAAATGTTTCCCGGGCCGACGATCTTATCCACCTTCGGCACGCTTTCGGTCCCGTAGGCCAGCGCCGCCACGGCCTGCGCGCCGCCCATTTTGTAAATGGCCGTCACGCCCGCCACCCTTGCGGCCGTAAGAATGGCCGGCGCCACACTGCCGTCCTTTGCGGGAGGCGTTACCATTATGATCTCCGAAACGCCCGCCAGACGCGCCGGAATAGCGTTCATCAGAACGCTGGAGGGGTAGCTGGCCGTGCCGCCGGGCACATACAGGCCCACCCGCTCAATGGGCGTCACCTTCTGGCCCAGCACCACGCCGGGCGTGTCGTTGATGACAAAATTTCGGCGGATCTGCCGTTTGTGGAAGGCCTCGATGTTGCCAGCGGCCATCGTCAGCGTCCGGATGAATTCCGGGTCCGCCGCTTCGTAGGCCGCGTCGATATCCGCCTGCGCCACGCGCAGCCCCGCCAGCTTCACGCCGTCGAATTTTTCGCAATAACGCAGCACCGCCGCGTCTCCGTTTTTCTTCACATCGGCCAGAATATCCGCCACCGCGTCCTCCACGGCCTGCGTGCTGCCGGATTCTCCCCGGTATAAAATATCCGCGCGGGCCACTTCCCCGCTTTTGAACACACGAATCATAGCTTTTCCCTCAACTTCCCGCAGATGCCCTCGATGACGCCGGCGCTGAACTGATAGCTCGCCTTGTTTGCAATGAGCCGCGCGCTGCTTTGGGCCACGTCCGCGAACACGCCCAGATCGTTCTCCTTCAGCGTCGTGCCTGTTTCCACGATGTCCACGATCACATCCGAAAGGCCCAGAATGGGCGCAAGCTCGATGCTGCCGTTCAGCCGGATGATCTCGATCTGGCGGCCCTGCGCCTCGTAATACTCTTTTGCCACGCGGGGGTACTTCGTCGCCACGCGCAATGGCAGCGAAAGGTCCTCCTGCCAGCCGTTTTTCGCTGCCACAGCCAGACGGCAGCGGCCCAGCTGCAAATCAAGCAGCTCATATACATCGGGCTGTGTTTCCAGCAACACGTCCTTGCCCACCACGCCGATGTCCGCCGCTCCGTGCTCCACATAGATGGCCACGTCGCTGGGCTTCACCAGCAGGTACCGCACGCCGCGCTCCGGGTTTTCAAACACCAGCTTCCGGTTGTCCTCGTAAATGGCCGCGCAGTCGTATCCAATGGAGGAAAACAGCCCGTATACCTTGTCGCCCAAGCGTCCCTTGGGCAAGGCGATATTCAGCATATGCCGCCACCTCCTGTCACGGGGACCGCTCCGTCCGGGCCAAGGCGCAGCGTCTGGCGCACACGCAGGCCCTCCGGCGCGCTCTGTTCGGCCCTTACGCTGCGGCCGCTTTTTAAAATGCTCTGTACCGCCCGCGCCACCTGCGCCGGGCTTTGGCCTGCATCATACAAAAGAAGAGTGTCTACGTCGTAATCGGATTTTTCCGCAAACGCCCGGCCCAGCCCGCCCAGGTACAGCGCGAAGCCCACGGCGGGCTGCGGCTTGCCGAAGCGGCGCATCAGGTTGTCGTAACGCCCGCCCGCCAGCACGGCCCGGGGCACGCCCCGGACATAACCCTTGAACACAACGCCGTTGTAGTAGTCGATGTCGTTGAGCGTGGAGAAATCCAGCCGCAGAGTATCCGCCGCATCCACAGCCTCCAGCGCGTCGTACAGGCTCTGCAGCTCGCCGCAGGCGTCCGCCATGCCCGGCGCGGCCACCAGCGCGCAGGCGGCGTCCAGCGTTTCGGGGAAGGGCCCGGCCAAAGCCGCCAGCGCGGCAAGCTGGCCCGCCTCTTCCTCCGTGCAGCCGCTTTCGGCCGCGATGGCCCGCAAGGTGTGGGCGTTTTTGGCCCGCAGCGCGTCCAGCGCGGCGGCGCGAGCTTCCTCCCTGACGCCCAGCACGTCCAACAGGCTCGTGATGAAGCCCATGTGACCCACGTCCAGAACACTCTGCGGACCAATGGCCGCAAGGCTGCGCACGGCCAATTCAACGGCCTCAGCCTCGGCATAGCCGCCCTGGCCGCCAATGAACTCCAGGCCCATCTGGCTGATCTCCCGGTATTCGCCGCTCTGCGGCGCCAGACGGAACACGTTTTCCACATAATACAGCTTGCTGGAAACAGCGTCCGGCTTCGTGTGCTTGACGATGCTCATGGTAACGTCCGGCTTCAGAGCCATCAACCGGCCCGACGCATCGGTGAAGGTAATGATCCCTTCGCTTTCGAGAAAGTTTTTATTCTCCCGGTACAGGTCATAGGCTTCAAAATTGCTCATCCGGTAGCGGCGGTAGCCGCGCTGCTCGAACAGTCCGCGCAAAAGCAGCGGCACCTGTTCGTCTTTTGGCAGACGTCCCGTTTCGATCTCCATTGGCGCTTGCCCCCTTTGTTCTGCGGCGCGGGCGGTCCCGTGCAAAGCCCGCTCCCGCTTTCGCCGTCCACGGTGGCGTTTCCGGCCGGTGCGGCCGCTCCGTTTTCCGTGATAAAAGCAGTATAATACAGCCGTTCGCTTTAGTCAAGTAAATTGGTAAAGTATTTCAAAAAATTTTATGCTTTTCTCCAGTTTACACATTCTGCGCCGAAAAAGAAAGCCGCTTTTATGTGGAATGATAAAAAGCGCGCTCCGCAAAGCCATAAGACCGGACGGAACGCGCTTTTATACGACGGAACAGCATGCCGTGGCAGCCGTCCCGCATGGTTCTTTTTTACTTACAGCAGCTCCGTCATGCGGTTTTGAACCGCCGGAAAACCGTGGTTCAACTGTATGTCGGCAGCTCACTTTCGCCTGTATCCACCGCTTCATAAGCACAGCCATCCCAGCAGCCTCCAATATCCGCCGAGGTGAAATAATCCTGCTGTTCTGCGGGGAGCTTCAATCGGCCTTTCTTAACAGCCTCTGCGCAATAAATAATTTCATAGCTTGTATGATCCGAAAGGTTGAACCTGAAGCTCGTTACCGCTCCCCCCACGACCGGCTCGGTCTTTCGGTCGCTCACAGGCAGTTCCGAAAACACGGCGTAAAGCTCGCTGATAGCATCCGCCTGCGTTATGATCTTTTTTTCAGCGGAGGCCGGAACGACATAATGGTACATTTCAACATTTTCCACGTCCGAGGCTGCAAACGGAAGGCTGACGGTCATTGCTTTTCCACAGCCGGATAACAGCGCGCAAAGCGTTATTGCCAAAATGAATATCGCTGTTTTTCTCATGGATAAACACTTCCTTTAAGCCCCGCTTTCAGTTTCTTCGAGCCCGTTTCACCGCTCAATCATAGGCGATATAAAGATAGGAAACATAGCCCGCCTTGCCGTTGTAAGCCACCCTGGCCCACTCATTCTCCTTGTTGCCGTAGCACTGTACTACGGTGCCGTTGGGAATGGTGAGCAGTTTTTCGGCCGTTTCGCTGGCAGAAGCGCGCAGGTTCAGGCCCGTGGACGCGCGCACGGTAACGGGAACCAGCAGATAGTCCTGAGAAACATAACCTGTTTTGCCGTTGTAGGTCGTTTTCACCCAGCCGTCCCCCTGAGAAATGCAGGGCAGCACGGTGCCGTCCGGCACGGTGAGCAGTTTTTCGTAGCTTTCGCCCGGGCCGCTGCGCAGGCGCAGGCCGCCGTCCGCACGCACCTTGCCGTCATACAATAAGTACACTGCCGAGACATAGCCTGTTTTGCCCTCGTAGGTCGTTTTGGCCCACCCGCTCTGCCAGCCGGTGCACTCGATGTGCGTGCCGTCGGGGATCGTGAGCAGCTTTTCGCTTTTTTCGCTGGCGGATGCGCGCAGACGCAGGCCGCCGTCCGCGCGTACCGTAGCGCCGCGGCGTGTGCTCTGCGTGGGCGTGGCGGCCGCGGAGGACGAAGCGGCAGAGCTGGACGCCGGCACGCTGCTTGCCGCCTCCGATGACGCCGCGCTGCTGGAGCTTGCAGGCTGCGACGATGCGCTTGCCGGCGGTACGCTGGAGCTTGCAGGCGGTGTTGAAACGCTCTGCGGACGCGAAGACGAGCTGTCATCCTTTGAACACGCGGCAAACAGCACAGCGGCACAGAGCGCCGGTGCGAACAGCTTCCATACAGTTTTTTTCACAACAAAGCACTTCCTTTCCCTCTGGGGCATCCCTTTGTTTGTTATACGTCCGGCAGGAACAAAATATTTCATATTTCCGCATGTTTTGCGCAAATTTCACAAAACGCAAATGAAAAAGAGGGGGAGGCGCCGTCTCCCCGTTTTGTGCTTATTTGTCCAGGCCTCGCGCCCGCTCACGGGCAGCCCTTTGGGCCTGCCCGCAGTGATTTTCAATGAAAGGGGCCCGCCCCTTTCAAGCTATCCCCGCTCACGCCGCATACAGCGCGATGATATTTAAAATGATCTCCACGGCCTTGTCCATACTTTCTGCTGTGATACACTCGTAAGGCCCGTGGAAGTTATGGCCCCCGGTTCCCAGGTTCGGACAGGGCAAACCCATATACGACAGCCGCGCACCGTCTGTACCCCCGCGCGTCGCCTCCTCAAACCACTGTACGCCCGCCGCCTCGCAGGCCTTTTTCGCATTGTCAATGAGGTGCATGCAGGGACGGATCTGCTCCAGCATGTTGTAGTAGCTGTCCTTGAGCGCAAGCTCCACCCGCGCCGTGGGATACTTTTCCGTCATGGCCTTTTCCACGCCGCGCAGCAGCTCCTTGCGCGCCTCAAACTTTTCCCGGTCATGGTCGCGCACGATATATTCCAGACGCGCGGCAGCCGTGTCTCCGGACAGAGCGTCCATGTGGAAAAAGCCCTCCCGGCCCTCGGTGTGCTCAGGCACCTCCCGCGGCGGCAGCATGCCGTCGATCTCGCAGGCCAGCTTCAGCGCGTTTACCATGGTGTCCTTGGCGCTGCCCGGGTGTACCGAAACGCCCGTGATGCGGAACACAGCGGACGCGGCGTTGAAGTTCTCGTAGGATATCTCGCCCACCTCGCCTCCGTCCATCGTATAGGCATAAGCCGCCCCGAAGCCCGGCACGTCGAAATGGTCTGCGCCTTCGCCCACTTCCTCGTCCGGCGTGAAGGCGATCTTCACCGGGCCATGGGGCGCGCCGCTTTGCAGGAGCTGTTCACATGCCGTCAATATCTCCGCAATGCCCGCCTTATCGTCCGCGCCCAGAAGCGTGGAGCCGTCGGCCGTGATGAGCGTTTTTCCCTTCAGCTCTTTCAGGAACGGGAACTCGGACGTTTTCAGTACGCGGCCGCACTGCGGCAGGGCCACGTCGCCGCCATCATAATTCTCATGCAGAATGGGCTTCACATTCTCGCCGGAGAATGCCTGGGCCGTATCCATGTGGGCGATCCAGCCGATGGCCGGGCTTTTTTCGCAGCCGGGCGTAGCGGGCAGGCTTCCGTACACATAGCCGAAGCCGTCCACGCGCGCGTCGGCTATGCCCATTGCGCGCATCTCCTCCGCCAGCATCCGCGCCAGGTCCAGCTGGCGCTCCGTAGTGGGCGTTCGCCCCGTGCCGTCCTGGGATGTGGTGTGTACTTTTACATAATTCATCAGGCGTTCATAAGCGCGCATTGTTCAGCTCTCCTTTGTTTTATCGCCACACCGGGCTTTGTGGTTCAGGCGCCCGGACAAGTCCATGCCCGGGTTTGCGCCTGCTTTCGTTCCGGGACAGGTTCACTTTTCCCCGTCCCTGTCTTTTTTGCGTCCGAAGCGGCGCTTCTGCTCCGGCGCGGGCTGCGGATCGGCCGTTTTTTCAGCCGTACGGGTGATGGTCACCTTCGTCACGGCGCGGGGCGTGGCTTCCGCTACGGTGAGGGTATAGCCCAGCGTCTCCAGCGGCAGCGTCTCGCCCGCCTGCGGGATACGGCCCAATGTCTCGGTGATGAAGCCGCCGATGGTATCACAGTCGGCATTTTCAAAAATGTCCTCGCCCAAAAGGCCCTCCAGTTCATTCACCGGCACATCGCCGCCCACCTCATACACGCCGTCCGCCAGCGTGACGACGGCATTGTCGTCCTCGTGCTCGTCGTCCAGATCGCCCACGATCGTCTCCAGCAGGTCCTCCATGGTTACCATGCCTTCCGTGCCGCCGTATTCGTCTACGACGATGGCCAGGTGCACACGCGCTTTCTGAAATGCGTGCAGCAGGTTGGAGCACGTCATACCCTCGGGCACATACAGCACGCTTCGCATGTATTTTTCCGGCGTGGCGTCGGCATATCGGCCCGGCTCAAGCAGGGGGACAAGGTCTTTTACGAACACAGCGCCCACGATATCGTCCAGGTCCTCTTTATATACCGGGATGCGAGAGAAACGGTTTTCCGCCTGCAGCGCCACGATGTCCTGCAGCGTGGCCGTCACGGGCACGCCCACCACATCGGTGCGGTGCGTCATGATCTCGGACACCTTGCGGTCGTCGAACTCGAAGATGTTTTTGATCATCTCGTGCTCGCGTTCGTCCACGGTGCCTGTCTCCTCGCCGGCCTCCACCATCATCAGAATATCTTCCTCCGCCACCGGCTCCTCATCACTGGCCGGGCCGATGCCCAGCGGACGCAGCACAAGGTTGGTGGACGCGGCGATCAGCTTGATGACGGGCTTGCACACCTTGTTCAGCGCCCATATGACGCCCACGACCTTGAGCGCCACGCCGTCCGGATTCTTCATAGCGATGCGCTTGGGCGCAAGCTCGCCGAAAATCAGCATGAAATAAGAAAGAATAATGGTAATGAGAAACACCGTCACGCCGCGCAGCGTAGACGCGGGAATGGGAATGAACGACAGCGCGGAGACCAATGGGTCCGCGAAGCTGTCCGCGGCTGCGGCCGAAGCCAGAAAGCCGGACAGCGTAACGCCCACCTGAATGGTGGCCAGGAAGTCCGACGGAGCCTCGGTGATGACGAGCAGACGCGCGGCGGGCTTGCTGCCGCCCTCGGCCAGGCGCTTCATCTTCTGTGTGTTGACGGACACCACCGCAAACTCGCTCATGGCGAAAAACGCGTTGGAGGCAATGAGTATGACCTGCAGAAATAAACTGGGCAGGACTGTGTCCATAAAAATCGATCAATCTCCTTTTTTAATAATGGGAAGCTTTGTCTTTTTTGAAGCCGCGCTGAATCTCTTCACACCTGCAGACGGACAGGCTTGTTTTCGCACGCGCCTTTGTTGCGCAGGCGCTGCTTTCCGCGCCGCGCGCCGCTGCGCAGGACAGCTAAGAAAATAATACCAGAACCAAAGCGGACCGTCAAACGGCGAAATCCGTCAAAATCTTGGCATCCCGGGCGGATTATGGTATACTGTACAAGGTTATACTTTTCTTACGTGACATTACAGGGCCGCGCGCCCATTCTTGGAGGTTTCGATATGGAATCCACAGTATTTGCAGGTAAAACACTGCTCATCACGGGCGGCACCGGTTCTTTCGGCAATACGGTGCTCAAACACTTTTTATCCACAGACATCGGCGAGATCCGCATCTTTTCCCGCGACGAAAAAAAGCAGGACGATATGCGCCACGATTACCAGCTCAAATATCCGGAGCTGAGCGGCAAGATCAAATTTTATATCGGCGACGTGCGCAATCCGGACAGCCTGCGCGGCGTGATGCGCGGCGTGGACTATATCTTCCATGCGGCCGCGCTCAAGCAGGTTCCGAGCTGCGAGTTCTTTCCCATGGAGGCCGTGCGCACCAACGTGCTGGGCACCGACAACGTATTGACAGCCGCCATCGACGCGGGCGTAAAAAAGGTCGTCTGCCTCTCCACCGATAAAGCGGCGTACCCCATCAATGCCATGGGAATCAGCAAGGCAATGATGGAAAAAGTTATCGGCGCGAAGGCGCGCACCGTCAAGGCCGAGGCTACCACCATCTGCTGCACCCGCTACGGCAACGTCATGGCCAGCCGCGGCAGCGTTATCCCCCTGTTTATCGACCAGATCAAAGCGGGCAAGCCCATCACCATCACCGACCCGGAGATGACCCGCTTCCTGATGAGCCTGGACGAAGCCGTGGACCTTGTGGCCTTTGCGTTCGGGCACGCCAACCCCGGCGACCTGTTTGTGCAGAAAAGCCCCGCCTCCACCATTGGGGACCTTGCCAAAGCCGTGCAGAAGCTGTTCGGCGATACCGGCACGCACATCATCGGCACGCGCCACGGGGAAAAGCTGTATGAAACATTGCTCACCCGAGAGGAAAAAACGCGCAGCGAGGACCTGGGCGGTTATTACCGCGTGGCCGCCGACGGCCGCGATCTGAACTACGACAAATACTTTGTCAACGGCGAGGTGCGCACCCAGGCGCCCGAGGACTACACCAGCCACAATACCCGCCGCCTGACGGTGGACGAGGTCGTGGACAAGCTGCTGAGCCTTGAATATGTGAAAGAGGAGCTGGCCGCGCTTGGAAAATAAGAAAAAAACGCTGCTCATTACAGGGGCGGGCGGTTTTGTGGGAAAAAACCTTGTCGCCCAGCTTCGCAATGAAGGCTGGAACGACCTGCTTTTGTTCGACGTCGACACGCCAAAAGAGCTTCTGGCGGACTACGCCGCCCGGGCGGACTTTGTGTTCCATCTGGCGGGCGTGAACCGTCCCCAAAATGCGGATGAATTTTACGAGGGCAACCGGGGCTTCACCGAGCACCTGCTCGCCCTGCTGGCCGCGGCGGGCAACAAAGCGCCTGTGCTCGTCACCTCATCCATCCAGGCGGAGCTGGACAATGACTACGGCAAAAGCAAGCGGGAGGCTGAGGAGCTTATTTTCGCCCACGAGCGCGCCACCGGCGCGCCTGCGCTGGTGTACCGCCTGCCGGGCGTGTTCGGTAAATGGTGCCGCCCGTCCTACAACAGCGTTGTGGCCACGTTCTGCCACAACATCGCAAACGGCCTGCCCATCGACGTGCGGGACCCGGCATACAGCTTCCCTCTGGTATACATCGACGACGTGGTGGCCAGCTTCATCGCCGCGATGGAGGGGCGTGCCGCGCGGGACTGCTCCATTCCCGGCTACTGCCATCTGATGTGCGACGCCTATGATGTGACGCTTGGCCGTCTGGCGGAGCTGATTGAAAGCTTCCGCGGCAGCCGCGGCAAGCTGGACGTACCGGACATGGGCGACGCCTTCACACGGAAATTGTATGCGACATACCTTTCTTATCTTCCCACAGACGGCTTCTCCTATCCGCTGGACATGCACTGCGATGCGCGTGGCAGCTTTACGGAGTTCCTGCGCACCCCGGAGCGCGGACAGGTGTCCGTCAACATTTCCAGGCCCGGCGTCGTAAAGGGCAATCACTGGCACCACACCAAAAACGAGAAATTTCTGGTGGTGAAGGGCGAGGGCATCATCCGCTTCCGCCGGCTGAACACCGAAGCCGTGTACGAATACCGCGTCTCCGGCGATAAGCTGGAAGTGGTGGACATTCCCACGGGCTACACCCACAACATTGAGAATGTAGGCGAGAGTGATATGGTCACCGTGATGTGGGCCAGCGAGCCCTTTGACCCGGAGCGTCCGGATACCTATTTCCTTGAGGTGTGAACATGGAAAAGATCAAACTCATGACCATCGTCGGCACAAGGCCGGAGATCATCCGCCTTTCCGCCGTCATCAAAAAATGCGACCGGTATTTTAATCAGCTTCTGATCCACACGGGCCAGAATTACGACTATACGCTCAACCAGATTTTCTTCGAGGATCTGGAACTGCGCGCGCCGGATTTTTATCTGAACGCCGTGGGCAGTGATCTGGGAGAGACCATCGGCAACATCATTGCCAAGAGCTATGCGCTGATGGCGCAGCAGAAGCCCGACGCGCTGCTGATTTTGGGCGACACGAACAGCTGTCTTTCCGCCATCGCAGCCAAGCGCCTGCACATCCCCATCTTTCACATGGAGGCCGGCAACCGCTGCTTTGACGAGTGCCTGCCCGAGGAGACCAACCGCCGCATCGTGGACCACATCAGCGACGTGAACCTGTGCTACTCCGAGCATGCGCGCCGCTATTTGAACGCCGAGGGCACGGCCAAAGAGCGCACCTATGTGACGGGCAGCCCCATGGCCGAGGTCCTGCGTGCCAATTTTGCCAAGATCGAAGCCAGCGATGTGCTGGAGCGGCTGGGCCTTGAAAAAGGGCGCTATATCCTGCTCTCGGCCCATCGGGAGGAGAACATCGACACCGAGAAAAATTTTCTCGACCTGTTCCGTTCCGTCAACCGTCTGGCCGAAGCCTACGACATGCCCATTCTGTATTCGTGCCACCCCCGCAGCAAAAAATTTCTCGAGCAGCGGAATTTCAAGCTGGACGCCCGGGTGCGGCTGCATGAACCGCTGGGCTTCCACGATTACAACCACCTGCAGATGAACGCCTTCTGCGTGGTGAGCGATTCCGGCACGCTGCCCGAGGAATCCAGTTTCTTCACCAGTGTCGGCCGCCCTTTTCCCGCGGTGTGCATCCGCACCTCCACCGAACGGCCCGAGGCGTTGGACAAAGGCTGCTTTATCCTTGCGGGCATCAGCGGGGGCGGCGTGGAGCAGGCCGTGGCTACCGCCGTGGCCATGAATCAAAACGGCGATTTCGGCATTCCCGTACCCAATTACACCGAGGACGTTTCCGTCAAAGTGGTGAAGATCATCCAGAGCTATGTGAGCGTTGTAAACAAAATGGTATGGCGCAAGGATTGATGCTTTGCCGTCTTTTTCCCACCCCGGAACACTGAAAAAAGGAGTTTTTGCGTGAAAGGCAAACGCATTCTTGTGGTGAGCCAGCACTATTGGCCCGAAAATTTCCGCATCACCGACATCTGCGCGGGCTTTGCGGAAGACGGCTGTGAGGTGGATGTATTGTGCGGCCTGCCCAACTATCCAAAAGGCGAGTGGTTTGAGGGGTACCGTTATACCGGCCCCCGGCGCGAGAGCCATGCCGGCGTGCAGATCTTCCGCGCGGGCGAAATACGCCGCAGGGGCAACACCTCCCTGCGCATCTTCCTCAATTATATTTCCTTCCCCGTTACGGCGCTGTTCAATCTGCCGCGCCTGCACGGAAGGAAATATGACGCCGTGTTCTGCTACGAAACCAGCCCCGTGCTGATGATGCTGCCCGCCGTTGTGTACGCAAAGCTGCACCGCGTGCCGCTCACCACCTACGTGCTGGACCTCTGGCCGGAAAACCTGTATTCTGTGATGCCTGTG
>ERZ833782.2644-NODE-2644-length-11268-cov-7.670472_pt1 | contig 11268 bp, 10 predicted proteins | sample MGYA00519577_ERZ833782 | MGnify/ENA primary metagenome ERZ833782 (study PRJEB31850, sample SAMEA3708745) | human gut metagenome | biome: human gut; feature: human-associated habitat; material: faeces | place: China | collected 2014 ...
GATTTGAATAGCTGATAGCATAATCCATGATATTATAAGAGATAAACTCTATACCGTCACATCCTGTTCGTTTTACCAAATTTTCAAATGTATATTTTGCTTCCTCATTCTCATATATATAGTCACAATAGCTGTCATACTCTTGTTTATTATAACTTTTAGTATCTTTGCAATAATCAGTATCTTCACACGTTCCATTGGTTGTTTCGGCAAAAACATGATGCAGTCCTAAGTAATGTCCTAATTCATGAGCTAACGTGACAGTAACGTCTACTGTAGTATATTCAGTTGGAGTCGATTCTTCATTAATATATAGACTATTAATGGAGACACAAAGCGGAAATTTTAAGTTTGCTAATGTTAAATGAGAGTTTTTTGTTTCGCTAAGTCCTTCTAAATAATTGTTACCTGTAGTAGAAAAAGGAATATGGGCGATACCTAATGTCACAAAATTAAAATTAGGGTCCGAATAGAAATTATAAACCATAATATTGATATATGAGTTCGGATCCCATAAGTATTTTACATACTTACCCGATTCATCATTCATAAAATCATCGCAGTCGATTGGATATGATTCTGGCCATTGGATATATTCTACTCCGGGATTGGGTAATGTTGCTCCATTTTTATCTGTTGTTGCTAATGTAAAAGTAAGATTCATGTCTACACTATTCTTCTTGTTTTTATACAGGCTGTTTACTTTATCAAGTATGGCCGATAGACGACTAGAGCTAACTTTTTGTAATGGATCGTTTGCATCTTTATAAAACACATGAAAGATAACGGGAAGTTGGTAATGGTATTCTTCAGCGGTGTTGGTAGAGCCATTTTGAGTTATTTGGATTGTTTTGCTAACCTTATGGCTTATAATAGTGACAGTGGCTGTTCTGGAAGAAGATTCTAAATTAGCATTAATAGTTAAGATTAACTTTCCATCATTTTCCCCTTTTTGTGTATTAGGAATGCACCATTGTTTATTACTAGTTACAGTCCATGAAGAACTACAAGTAATATCTATCGTCAATGATTCACCGCTTGCACTAATGTTATCGAACTTTGATTCTGATATATTTAACGTGGCAGAATCCGAATCATCGCATCCTATTAATATCCATAGTAATGGAAGGAGAAAAATTAATCTTGTTTTCATAAATAAAAGAGTTTTATATAAAACGCATGTTTCAAAGATAATGTTTTGATCTGAAATAGGATGGCTTATTTCAGTAAATATTCTACCTCCTTAAACATATAGCCTCTTTTGTTTAGTATTTCATCTTCCAGTATTAATCTTCCTTCGGGTTCTACACAAATGATTCGTGCAAGAAATTCACCGTTGGCATCTTTAAAACGATGCATTCCTTCCTTTCTGAAAAGAGACATTTCATATTGGCAGACTATTGATTCCGTATTGCCTTTTTTAAGTAAACTATAATAAGATTGGATACGCAATACGATGTTCTTCAGTATTTCAAATAGATCGAACTCTTTTCCTGTAATTTGTCGCAGTGAAACAGGATTAGGGGCAAAACTGTGAAACGTTTCCTGATTAATATTGATTCCAATCCCTGCTATACTTTGACTGATGTTCCGTCCCATCAGATCGTTTTCTATCAACATTCCACATATTTTCTTTTCTTTCCAATAAATATCGTTCGGCCATTTGATAGAGATATCGGTGGTATAGGTATCCAGTTCTTCCTTAATAGCCAAAGAAATAATCTGTGAAATGAGAAACTGGCGTCGTGCTTCCAGGAATTCAGGGAAGATGACGATGCTGAAAAGAAGATTCTTACCGGAATCTGATTCCCAAGAGTTGCCGCGTTGTCCACGACCGGAAGTCTGAAAGTCGGCGACTACGACAGTGAGTTCTTCCACTTTTTGTTTAGAACAGAGAGACTGCAGATAGTTGTTGGTAGAATTAGTCTCGCTGATATGAATCAATGGAACCGGGAATATATCAGGGGAGGGCATCATATTCTGCGCGTAACTTTTTAGTAAATTTCTTGATTACCTCATCATAAGAGTGATCGATAAGTTCTTTCATCAGTTTATCGTCTACGTCACTCTCAAAACGAACACTGTTCCAGTATTTTTTATTAAAATGATAAGCTCCTTCAATTCCTGAATAATGTTCGCGTAGTTCGATCGCTTTTTCCGGATCACATTTCAATGCGATGTGATTGGCTTCTTCCAAATCGATGAGAGCAAACATTTTGTTCATCACCTTGACAACAAGTGATACATCATCGAAAGGGAAAGACTCGGTAACTCCTTTCTTGTTGAGGCAGTATTCTCTGACAGTTTCTACATTCATAATGATTCGATTATATAATAACTCTATGTATTCTGCATCTTCTGTAGTGAACTTTAATATAAAGGAGGATAAAATGCTTCCTCTATGTGTTCAACCTTGAAATTTATCTCATCGCCTACTATCGTAATGATATCAAAGCGTACAGGAGAGTCAATCTGAAACAATCTGATATAGGTATCCGCTGCGCGTACCGTACGTCTTATTTTAGGTAAATCAACAGCATCTTCCGGCTCTGCAAACAGAGTATTACTGCGGGTTTTCACTTCTATTACAATCAGTTCATTATCCTTTGCTGCTACAATGTCCAGTTCGAAATGTCCTTTTCTCCAGTTCCGGTTACGGATGAGATACCCCTTCTGTTCAAGATAAGCTACGGCGGCATTTTCTCCGGCTTTTCCTAAATCATTATGTTTAGCCATCTTTTTTTGCAAATTTACTGCTTTTATTCTTTGTATTTACAGAAGTAAAAGTAATTTTGCAGAAGATATGAGAAAAAGGAGTAAGAAGTGCCTGAAAATGCATGTCGAGTGTACCAAAAGGGAACGACGGATGAGCATTTTATTGAGCGACGAAGAACAGCTGATTGTAGATCGTTATCTTGAGAAATATAAGATAACGAACAAGTCACGTTGGCTTCGTGAAACGATTCTCATGTTTATTCATAAGAATATGGAAGAAGATTATCCAACCCTTTTTGGTGAACACGACATGAGACGATAGGGGGATAATAAAAATAATAGATTCAAAATTAAAGGGTGGAATGCTGGACGATATTTACTTCATGAAACAAGCTTTGATAGAGGCAGGAAAGGCTGCCGAGCGGGGGGAAGTTCCCGTTGGAGCTGTCGTGGTTTGTAAGGAGCGGATTATCGCACGTGCCCATAATCTCACAGAAACATTGAATGATGTAACGGCTCATGCCGAGATGCAGGCTATTACAGCTGCTGCCAATGTGCTTGGTGGCAAGTACTTGAACGAATGTACCCTGTATGTCACGGTTGAACCTTGCGTAATGTGTGCCGGAGCTATTGCTTGGGCACAGACTGGTAAACTTGTATTTGGCGCTGAAGATGAAAAACGCGGCTATCAGAAATATGCCGGTTCGGCTCTACATCCTAAAACGGTGGTTGTAAAAGGGGTAATGGCTGACGAATGCGCTACATTAATGAAAGAGTTCTTTGCTGCGAAACGAAAATAAAAGCAGTATCCTGTTTTATTTGATTTCCTCAAAATCTACATATTCACCATCGTCCTGGGTGAATATTTTTTTATGTCTTTTCTCCGGAACATTCTCGGAATATATTTCCTCTTCATCATCATTTGAACGGCGATCTCTTTGGCCATAGTCCTGTTGGCTTGTACGTCCCGATTCCGTTTGTTTCGGGCGTGATGAAGAAGAACCACGTCCTAATCCGAAAATCGTTCTTAGTATGAAGCCGATAATAGAAAGGCCAAATACGAAAATGGCAATAATAAAAATGAGTATGAATAAAAGTATATGCATCGGGCTATGATTTTTATGTTGTTACTTCGATAAAACTCATAGTACAACAAACGTGCCAAGAGATTGTTTATTTACTTTTTCTTGTAAAAAGTGAAAGTAAAATATACCATACAATGATGGCGGCAAAGCTACTGATTCCAAGAAATATAAGAAGAGGAATGCAGATAATCAGGAATATAAAACTGATTTTGTTGTCATTCCATGACAGATTTTTAAATTTCAGCGAAAACATCGGTATTTCTGATACCAGCAGTCCGGAAAACAGACAGACAAGTATAAGAAGGTAGACAGGATGGCAGTTGTCTGATATCAGGAAGTCATGTGCACCCGCCACTAAAGAACCCCAGAACAGAGCGTTGGCGGGAACCGGAAGTCCCACAAAAGAACTGGTCTGTCGCGTGTCATTATTGAATTTAGCCAGGCGCAATGCTGAAAAAACAGAAATCAAGAATGCCAAATAAGGTAGGTAAGGAGCGATGAACTCCATACTTGCCGGATAATACATTTCTTTGAACAGAGAGAATACGATCAGTGAAGGAGCAACTCCAAAACTGACATCATCTGCCAATGAGTCCAAGTCTTTTCCGATAATGGAATGTGCGTTGAGCATACGAGCCAACAATCCGTCGAAGAAATCGAAAATGGAACTTAAAGCAATGAAAAGTAGTGCCAGCTCATATTTGGCTTCAAAAGCCATGACGCAGGCAATACAACCGGAGAAAAGGTTCAGGCAGGTTACGGTATTCGGAATACTGTTTTTAATAACTTTTGTCATTGTGACAGAATTATTTAAGTTTGGCGATAACCGTTTGGTTACCGGTCGTTAATTGTCCCATGCTGACACATACTTCTGTGCCAATGGGTAAATACACATCCACACGGGAACCGAATTTGATAAATCCCATGTGTTCGTCAATATAACATTCTTCTCCTACTTCAGCGTAGGTGACAATACGGCGTGCCACTGCTCCGGCAATTTGCCGGGTGAGTACTTCCACTCCTTCCGGAGTTTCGATTACTACCGTAGAACGTTCGTTTTCTGTGCTGGCTTTCGGCAGCCATGCTTTCATGAAGTTTCCATTATGATGTGCTACCTTTTTAATGGTACCGTCCACCGGATACCAGTTGGCATGTACATTCACAATGCTCATGAAGATGGATATCATTAACCGGCGGTCATGGAAATATTCGTTTTCATCGACTTCCTCGATAACGACGATTTTTCCATCGGCGGGTGCTACGACAATCTTTTCAGTGTCCTGTCCGAAGAGACGGATCGGACATCGAAAGAAATTCACCATCAGCAGATAGACTGCTATACTCGCTACTGCTACCACATAAAATGGTATTTTGCAATCGATCCCCCAATAAAGAGCCGCATTAATCAATAGCAATAGCAAGAAGCTAGCCCATAATATATGTGTTCCTTCGCGGTGAATACGTATTTTCTTCAATTTCTTTAGTCGGCCCATGAATGCTGTTTAATGATATTGTCTGCAAAAATATACTTAATTTAAAAAATCAGCAAGTAATTCAGCATAGAAATGTGAATGTTGATAACTTTTTGAGGATTATTTTTGTTTATAACGCGGGAGGTAGTAATTTTATGCCTTCAAATTAACTACTTATCATTATGCAGGATTTCGTTCATTTACATGTCCATACTCAATATTCTTTGTTGGATGGTCAGGCTAGCGTAGCTCGTCTGGTTGATAAAGCTATGAAGAATGGGATGAAGGGTATAGCCGTGACCGATCATGGAAATATGTTCGGTATCAAGGAATTTACGAACTACGTCAATAAGAAGAACAGCGGTCCGAAAGGTGAAGTCAAGGACCTGAAGAAGCGAATTGCAGGAATTGAGGCCGGCACGATAGAGTGCGAGGATAAAGAGGCGGAGATTGCTGCTTGCAAAGCTAAGATCGTGGAAGCGGAAAACAAACTATTCAAACCGATCATCGGTTGTGAAATGTATGTGGCACGCCGTACCATGGACCTGAAAGAAGGCAAGCCCGACCAGAGTGGTTATCACCTGATCGTATTGGCTAAGAATGAAACTGGTTATCACAACCTTATTAAATTAGTATCGCACGCGTGGACGCGCGGTTATTATATGCGTCCGCGTACTGACCGTAGCGAACTCGAAAAATATCACGAAGGACTTATTATTTGTTCAGCCTGTCTCGGTGGTGAGGTGCCGAAGCGGATTACTGCCGGGCAATTTGCCGAAGCGGAGGAAGCAATACAATGGTATAAGAATTTGTTTGGCGATGACTACTATCTGGAGTTACAACGCCATAAAGCGACTGTTCCCCGTGCCAATCATGAGTGTTATCCGTTGCAGGTGAATGTGAACAAACATTTGATAGAATATGCTAAGAAATTCAATGTCAAACTGATTTGTACGAATGATGTTCACTTTGTAGATGAAGAGAATGCGGAAGCGCACGACCGTTTGATCTGTTTGAGTACCGGTAAGGATTTGGATGATCCTACCCGTATGCTTTACACCAAACAAGAATGGATGAAGACACGCGAAGAGATGAACGAACTCTTTGCCGACGTGCCCGAAGCATTGAGCAATACACTGGAGATTCTTGATAAGGTAGAATACTACTCGATCGACCATGCACCTATCATGCCGACTTTCGCCATTCCCGAAGATTTCGGAACAGAGGAGGGGTATCGGGCGAAGTTTACAGAAAAAGACTTGTTCGACGAGTTTACTCAAGATGAACATGGTAATGTGGTATTAAGTGAAGAGGATGCGAAAGCAAAAATTAAACGCTTGGGTGGTTATGATAAACTTTATCGTATAAAACTTGAAGGAGATTATTTGGCAAAACTGGCTTTTGACGGAGCTAAAAGAATTTATGGTGAACCTCTAACGGAAGAAGTCAAAGAACGAATGAACTTCGAATTGTACATCATGAAAACGATGGGTTTCCCCGGATACTTCTTGATTGTACAGGACTTTATCAATGCGGCACGTAAGGAACTGGGTGTGTCGGTAGGTCCGGGACGTGGTTCGGCAGCAGGTTCAGCAGTGGCTTATTGTTTGGGTATTACGAAGATAGACCCTATCCAATATGATTTGCTGTTTGAACGTTTCTTGAATCCAGACCGTATTTCCTTGCCCGATATTGATGTGGACTTTGATGATGACGGTCGTGGTGAGGTACTTCGTTGGGTGACAAATAAATATGGTCAGGAAAAAGTTGCTCATATTATTACGTATGGTACTATGGCGACAAAGATGGCTATCAAGGATGTCGCGCGTGTACAAAAGCTACCTTTGTCAGAATCCGATCGTTTGTGTAAACTGGTTCCTGACAAGATTCCTGACAAGAAACTTAATTTGCCGAATGCCATTGCTTATGTTCCCGAATTGCAAGCAGCGGAAGCGTCATCTGATCCTCTATTGCGGGATACGATCAAGTATGCCAAAATGCTTGAAGGCAACGTGCGTGGTACAGGTGTACATGCTTGCGGTACGATTATTTGCCGTGATGATATTACTGACTGGGTACCTGTCAGCACTGCTGATGATAAGGAAACGGGCGAAAAGATGCTTGTTACCCAGTATGAAGGCTCGGTGATTGAAGATACTGGGTTGATTAAGATGGACTTCCTCGGTCTGAAAACTTTGTCTATCATCAAAGAAGCTGTTGAAAATATCCGTTTAAGTCGTAATGTTGAAGTGGATGTCGATGCGATAGATATTTCTGATCCGGCTACTTATAAATTATATAGTGACGGACGTACGATTGGTACATTCCAGTTTGAATCTGCCGGTATGCAGAAGTACCTGCGCGAATTGCAGCCTTCTACATTCGAAGATTTGATTGCCATGAATGCCCTTTATCGTCCGGGACCGATGGATTATATCCCTGATTTTATTGATCGTAAACATGGACGCAAGCCGATTGAGTATGATATTCCTGTAATGGAAAAGTATTTGAAGGATACGTATGGGATTACGGTCTATCAGGAACAGGTGATGCTTCTGTCACGTTTATTGGCAGACTTTACTCGTGGTGAGTCTGATGCGCTCCGTAAAGCGATGGGTAAGAAGTTGCGTGACAAGTTGGACCACATGAAACCTAAATTTATTGAAGGTGGGCGTAAGAACGGACATGACCCGAAAGTGCTTGAGAAGATTTGGACAGACTGGGAAAAATTCGCGTCTTATGCTTTCAATAAATCACATGCTACTTGTTATTCGTGGGTAGCTTACCAAACAGCCTATCTAAAAGCAAATTACCCTCCTGAATATATGGCTGCTGTGATGAGCCGAAGCTTGTCGAACATTACTGATATCACGAAACTGATGGACGAATGTAAAGCAATGGGTATTCAGACGCTGGGACCGGATGTGAATGAAAGTAACCTGAAGTTTACCGTAAACCATGACGGTGATATTCGTTTCGGACTTGGTGCTGTCAAAGGTGTAGGTGAAGCTGCTGTACAAAGCATAATGGAGGAACGGCGTAAGAATGGTCCTTTTCTCGGTATATTCGACTTTGTGCAACGTGTCAACCTGAATGCCTGCAACAAAAAGAATATGGAATGTCTGGCATTAGCCGGAGGGTTTGATAGTTTTCCTGAACTGAAACGGGAACAATATTTTGCTGTAAATTCTAAAGGTGAGGTATTTCTGGAAACATTGATGCGTTATGGTAACCGCTATCAGGCAGATAAGGCAGCTGCTGTCAATTCTTTGTTCGGTGGTGAAAACGTTATTGATGTTGCAACTCCTGAAATTCCTCAAGGTGTAGAACGTTGGAGTGATCTTGATCGTCTGAATCGTGAGCGTGATTTGGTCGGTATCTATCTTTCTGCTCATCCGTTGGATGAATTTTCTATCGTATTGGAACATGTCTGCAATACACGGATGGCGGATTTGGAAGATAAAGCTGCACTTGTTGGTCGTGAAATAACGATGGGAGGAATTGTAACTAGTGTTCGTCGCGGAGTCAGCAAGAACGGAAATCCGTATGGTATTGCCAAGATTGAGGACTATTCCGGTTCTACTGAAATCCCATTCTGGGGAAATGACTGGGTGACTTATCAGGGATATCTCAACGAAGGAACGTTCTTATATATTAAAGCTCGTTGCCAAGCCAAACAATGGCGGCAGGATGAATTGGAAGTGAAAATCACCTCTATGGAACTTCTTCCCGATGTGAAAGAAGAACTGGTGCAGAAGATCACGATTATCATTCCTCTGTCAGTCTTGAACTCGGCTTTGGTTACTGAACTTGCCACTCTGACTAAGGAACATCCGGGAAATACGGAATTGTATTTTAAAGTGACGGATGATGCCGATGTAAGCCACATGTCAATTGATTTGATTTCCCGTCCGATTAAGCTTTCGGTGGGGCGGGATTTAATAACATATTTAAAGGAACGTCCGGAACTGGGATTTCATATAAATTGATTATTGGTGATTTATGGCGTTTTGAAATAAGAATTTTGCTTTGTCTATTTCTTTATGGAACAAAGATAAGGAGGTTAATTTAAAATTTAGAAAAATAATAAAAGAGACAATGTTGTAGAAAACATAGTCTCTTTTTATTTATATAGTTGTGTGCTATTTTTTCAATCTTTGTTATCCTTTTTTCGATTTACGATACTCACGTGGAGACATCCCCATGATTTTGCTGAATAACCGGGAGAAATAATAGGTATCTTCTATACCTATTTTATAGCATATCTGATTAATTTTCATATCAGTAGTGTCGAGTAGCTGGCAGGATTGCTGTATCTTTAATAAGTTGAAATAGGTCAAAGGACTATGGCCTGTTTTCTTTTTGAACAACAGGGAGAAGTGGGAAGGAGAATATCCGATCTGATCGGCTATATCTTGTAGGCTAAGATGCTTTTCCATATTCTCTTTCATATAATGAATAGCCAGTTCGCTTACATTTTCATCTTCTGCTGCATCATTATTTGCAGTTGCATTGCGAAATTGTTGTATATATCGCAATGTTCCCAAATAAAAATGAAACATAGAGAATGCATAACGCAGGTTCTCATTACTATAACCATTCTTCAAAGTATTGAATATCTCTTCAAATAAATTGATTCGTGTACTGATGCGTGAATGCGATTCAGGTTGGATATCCATTGGGCGGCTTGCCTCTTGAGCGTAAAAGGGAGCGAGAATACCTTTAAAGTGTATCCAGTAAATAGTCCATGGATACGATTTGTCGGAAGCATAGGCATGGGGAACTCCCGCAGGGAGGATAAAATACTGGTTGGCGGATACGGTATATTCCTGATTGCCGATGCGATACCATCCGGCCCCGTCTATGCAATAGATGAATACATACTGGTTGATAGGCTCTTTCCGTTCCCGGAAGTGATGCTTGGCTTTCGGATAATATCCGATGTCAGTAATGTGTAGCATGGAGGTAAGAGGGTCTTCTTCCATTTTGTCAACGATAATGCGGGGAAGCACTAAAGCTCTTTCTCCGGTAAATCCATCTTTCAACTTTACCATAATCTCATAGTATATGATTCGACTGTTCTGCGCAAATATATAACAATGTATCTTATCTATCAAATAAACTGCAAAAAATAAGATTGTCCATCTTTATCGAATGAAATTCTATTTTTTATGCTCTTGACATGCTCTATCTTTGCAGTATCAATTAATCAATCTTCTAATGGTATGAAAAGTTATAATAAAAAGTTTGTCTATTTTATATGTTTAGTCTCTGCGATGGGCGGACTTCTCTTTGGCTACGACTGGGTGGTGATAGGGGGAGCGAAGCCTTTCTATGAACTCTATTTCGGTATTGCCGATTCGCCGACGATGCAGGGACTGGCTATGAGTGTAGCTCTGCTTGGCTGTCTGATCGGTGCTATGGTAGCCGGTATGATGGCTGACCGCTATGGCAGGAAACCTCTCTTGCTGATTTCCGCATTTATCTTTTTATCTTCCGCATACGCTACCGGTGCATTTTCCGTATTCAGCTGGTTTCTGGCAGCACGCTTTTTGGGAGGCATCGGCATCGGTATCGCTACCTACGGTCTGTGCGTCGCCGCTGCTCGCCAGCCCGAGATGAAGGGTCAGCTCATGGGCTACTTCTTCATCGGTGCCGCTATGTCCGAGGCTCTGGCGCTGCTCGGCTTGGTTCTGTTCTTCATCGGTTAATCGATTCGATTCACTGCATGATTTTCACGAGAGAAGAACAGGAGGCAAGCGAGTTGAAAGCGTACTCACCTAAGGCTGGCAAAATCGGCGCCGTGATCGTTTCCGCGTCCGCCGTCGCTCTTTGCAGCCCCGCGTATGCATTCGCTTCTGAGGGCGGTGGCGTCGAAGCCATTCTGCCCAAGATGAATGAATTCATCCCCATGCTCGTCGCCTTCATCATCCTGTGGGTCGTTCTTGCGAAGTTCGGCTGGCCTGTGTTCGATCGTATGCTCGAGAAGCGCGCGA
>ERZ833782.2661-NODE-2661-length-11155-cov-4.754505_pt1 | contig 11155 bp, 9 predicted proteins | sample MGYA00519577_ERZ833782 | MGnify/ENA primary metagenome ERZ833782 (study PRJEB31850, sample SAMEA3708745) | human gut metagenome | biome: human gut; feature: human-associated habitat; material: faeces | place: China | collected 2014 ...
ACAGATGAATCTGTTCTACAATGCTTTCCTCAATCTCCTCCTCGGTTCCGATTCGATAGTCAAAATCATCTGTAGAAAAGATGATCGACACCGGAAATTTTATCAACTGTCGATATAGTTCTTCACACACCTCAATCGGAATCGGTGTTTGCAGCACCACTTCTCTTTGCGGATTTCTCACTTCTGCGCCACTTCCCACAAGATAATCACACTCTAGATCCAATTCCTCCAGTTCCTCCATTGCACTTCGGAAATTTCTTCCTGTCGCGATCATAAAACGAATTCCCTGCTCCTGTGCCATATGAATTGCCTCCAATGTCCTCGGTGCGACCTTATGATCTAACCCAAGCAGCGTCCCGTCCATATCTGATGCAATCACTTTTATCATCTTGTCTTATCTCCTAACCAATTCTTTCGTATTTTACAAATTCATATTCCAGATTGAAATATGTCTGTTCCTCGCTGACCCCTGTAATCTTCCACTCCGGCATCTCATCTAGATTTGGAAAATATGTATCTGCCTCATACGCATGGTCAATCTTTGTAATGTGCGCAACCTTACAGTATGGGAGAAGCTGACGGTAAATGCTTTCCCCGCCGATCACGTAAATATCCTCATCGTTATACTGTCTCAGTTCCTCCAAAAGTGCTTCCACACTGTTGACTACAACAGCATCTTTGACCTTGTAATTCTTATCACTTGTCAGAACAATATTCGTTCTCTTTTTGAGTGGCTGCCCTCCCGGAAAACTCTCCAATGTCTTTCTTCCCATCACGACCACTTTTCCCATCGTCGTCTCACGGAAAAATTTCATATCTGCCGGAATACTTACCAAAAGTTTATTATGCAGACCAATTGCCCAATTCTTATCCACTGCTACAATCAAATTCATCTTTTTTCCTCCTACACTGCAATCGGAATATTTTTAATCTGTGACCCTGTCTCATAATTGTCCAGGCGCACATCATCCGGTGTAAATTCATAAAAATTCTTCACCTCGGGATTCAGCCAGAACGTAGGTGCAGGCAGCGGCTCTCTGGAAATTAGTTCTTCCACAAGCGGAATATGTCTGTCATAAATATGCGCATCTGCGATCACATGGACAAACTCGCCCACCTGCATATCACACACCTGTGCCAGCATATGCATCAACACCGCATACTGGCATACATTCCAGTTATTCGCCGCAAGCACGTCCTGAGAACGCTGGTTTAAAATTCCGTTTAAGACCAGCTTGTCACTGTCTTTCTTCTTTGTCACATTAAATGTCATGCTGTACGCACACGGATACAGGTTCATCTCGTGCAAATCCTGGTGGACATAAATATTTGTCATAATACGGCGGCTATATGGATTATTTTTCAAATCATAGATTACACGGTCCACCTGATCCATCATTCCCTCTTTATATTGATGCTTTACACTCATCTGATATCCATAAGCCTTTCCGATCGACCCATCTTCATCTGCCCAGCTGTCCCAAATATGTGGCTTTAGATCATGCACATTATTGGATTTTCTCTGCCAGATCCACAACAACTCATCCACACAACTTTTGATACCGGTACGTCGAAGTGTCAACGCCGGAAATTCCTTTGACAAATCATATCGATTCACCACACAAAACTTTTTCAGCGTATAGGCAAAGCTTCCATCCTCCCACTTTGGGCGCACCTTTTCACCTTCTGTACTGACACCGTTATCGATAATATCACGGCACATATCTATAAACACTTTATCTGCATAACTCATATCGTTAACTCCTCCTTTTCACGCTCTCCATTGTACCACGAGAAGCAATTGTTCTGCAATGCGATTTTCCACACAGACCTTCCACATAAATATTCATTGACTGCATGCACTTTTGCCATATCATACATCAAAAACTGTAGTTGTGCTTTCTTTATATTCGAATAAACCTTCCAATATCCGCACAAAACCGCCCCCTTCCCATTTTGCTTTATAAAAGCTTTTACATCCTCAGGCGGATACCCCAAGAACACACCTATCTCATGTGGAAATAGCTGTCCTTTCTGCAAATAGCATTTCAGTCTCATGCCGAGCAGGTTCAAACAGTTTTCCATATGCTCACAGTCATATCCATATGCTATTAAAAACTTACGCACCTCCGTCCTTCTCAGATAGGTTTGAAATTCTTCTTTTCGATATAAGAACACTTGAAAACCACCCTGCACTTTATAGAGCAGTTTATAACAGATATCCGTATTGTTCAATACTTCCACACATATTTTCTCGTCAAAGCACTTCGCACAAAACATACCTGCTATCTTTATCCTTTTCATTCTCCTGTGAAAGCAAATAAGAGATTACTTCTGCCGTCATCTCGCATTCTCCTTTTTGCTTTAGTATGCCACATTCTTCTTTAATTATTTTATACTTTCACTCGAAATGCGGAAAAGACTTTTGCTTTTGCGAGCACCTCAACAACCGCATACAACATGATCGACTGTATCGGCACCATGATGATCTGTTTGATCAGACGTGGCGGTAAAATTGCCATAAATGCATTTCCATACAACATCGAAAGCCAATACGTATTCAAAAACACATTGACAACGATTGCCACAACAATCTTTGACGCCAATATTCTTTTAAAGCTGATCGGCTTTTTATAGAGCATCACGCCATAGATCACTGCTCCGAGTATCGCATTGAATGTAAACCCAAAGAAAAACGGACCGGTAGGTTTGAGCAGATATTTGATAATATCGGCAACTCCTCCCATAATACCGCCGACTACCGGACCAAACAGCATGGCTGTCAGTTCATTGGCAATAAATGAAAATCCGATTTTCAAATTTTCCGTCAACTGAACACTGAAAAATCCAAGTACGACGGCAATGGCAATCAGCAGCGCTGTCACCACAATTGTCCTCAAGTTCTTCAACTCCTCAAAAGAGTCTGCAAATTGTTTCTTCATTTGCAACATAAAAAATACCTCCTTTGCAGTAGTCCTGAAGCTACGCATAGCAGGTATTTTCCTTATATCTGTCATGTGCAGCAGCGGGATGCAGAGTATGTACCGCAAGCAATTTTGCTTTTCGTCCGACTGGCAACTCCCCGTCCAACTGGCACTTAACGCACATACTCTTACTCTGCTTTTCTTTTTATTTTATTTTTCCTCGACAATTGTAACACAATCTGTTTTTCACGTAAAGACTGATTTTTAATAAACACGGATCTTACTGCTGATTTCCTCCAAAATCGGCATTTGCATCAGCTCATCTAACGCCTCCTGTAAATATCCTTCTTTCACATACTCTGTCACAATTACCAGCTCCGCTTTTTCTTTTTCAACATCTTTTTGAATGATTCGTTCGATACTTACCTTATGTTTTCCAAATACATTTGCAATGCTTGCCAGCACTCCCGGCTGATTCGTGACCTGCATGCGGAGGAAAAATTTATTCTTGACATCGGCTATTGATTTGACCTGTGTTTCTCGATAACAACCGCAGCCAATTCTGCCTGTACATCCATATTCCATATTTCTCACAACGTCCAAAACATCTCCCACAATCGCGCTTGCCGTCGGAAGTTCTCCCGCGCCCCTTCCATAGAACATGGCATCGTCCACCGCATCTCCATGCACAAATACTGCATTGAATGAATCTCTTACCGACGCAAGTGGGTGCTGATTTGAAATCATCATCGGATAGACAGCTACCTCGATTCCTTTTTCTGTATTGTGAGCTGCGCCGAGCAGTTTGATCACACTGTCAAATTCCTTTGCATACGCAATATCCTTTGCTGTAATTTTTGTGATTCCCTCTGTATAGACATCCGAAAAAACGACTCTGGAATGAAATGCAATCGATGCCATGATTGCAACTTTCCGCCCTGCATCGTATCCTTCTATATCCGCTGTAGGATCTGCTTCCGCATATCCAAGCTCAGTAGCTTTTGCAAGCGCCTCCTGAAAATCCATTCCTTCTTCGCACATCTTGGTCAAAATATAATTCGTTGTTCCATTGACAATTCCGATAACATCTGAAATCTCATTTCCCGCAAGACACTGTTTCAGCGGACGGATGATTGGAATACCACCTGCGACAGCCGCCTCGAATAAAAAGTCTTTTTGATTCCTCTCTGCTGCTTCAAACAGTTCTTTTCCGTGCTCTGCCACCAGATCTTTATTCGCTGTCACTACATTTTTTCCTGCATTTAACGCCTCCAAAATCATAGCTTTTGCCGGTTCGATTCCACCCATCACTTCTATCACAAGCTCAATCTCATCATTTTCAATGATCTCTTTCCACTGATCTGTCAAAAGACACTTCTTCACTCCCGGTCTTTCCTTTTTCAGATTATGTACCAGAATTTTTTCAATCTGAATCTTCGCACCCGTGCGTTTTTCAAATTCTTCTCCCTTTTCTTCGATCAATTTATATACACCGCTTCCGACTGTTCCCAAACCTAATAATGCTATTTTTACAACTTTTATTCCTTGATTCATCACTTATTTCTCCTCCTGTTTTTTGATTTGTATATAAGAATAACACATTTGTACGCACTTTGCACACATTTTCTTACGTTAAATGATTCACGTAGTTAAGTATTTCTTGACTTTCCCTCATTTTTATATTACACTTTAACCAAATAAAACCTAGAAAAAAGTAGCAAGTACTTGTGAAAGCCAATCAAATTTGACCACAAGTACTTTTTTTAAGAGAAAAAATCCTTTGCTGCTTTTTTCTGCCAAGCAAAGGAGGAACTTATTGTGTTTAACAATTTATTGGCAAGTCTAAATGACTTTCTCTACAGCTACATTCTAATCTTTTTACTTGTAGCTGCTGGTATCTATTTTTCCATTCGTACAAAATTTGTACAATTTCGTCTGATTGGTGATGCGATCAAAGCGCTGAAAGAAAAAGCGGAAAAGAATGACAATGGAAAATCCGTCTCTTCTTTTCAGGCTCTGATGATTTCTACTGCATCAAGAGTCGGTACCGGAAATATTGCCGGAATTGCAACTGCAATTGTAGCCGGAGGACCGGGCGCTGTATTTTGGATGTGGGTTATGGCAATCGTCGGCGGTGCATCTGCCTTTGTCGAAAGTACACTGGCACAAGTTTACAAAGTAAAAGATGGAAAAGAATTCCGCGGAGGTCCATCTTATTATATTGAACGTGCCCTCGGCAAACGTTGGCTTGGAGTTCTCTTTTCCATTCTGCTGATTGCATGTTTTGCCTATGGTTTCAATGGTCTTCAGACTTATAATATGTCATCTGCTTTGGAATATTACATTCCAAATTACAGCGATACAATCCTTCCTGCCGTTGTCGGACTTTTGATTGCTGCTGCAACTGCATTTGTCATCTTCGGAGGGGTTCACAGAATCGGATTCATTTCTTCTGTAATTGTTCCGATTATGGCTGGAATCTACATTTTGATGGGAATCTTCATTACACTGACAAACTTAGACCGTGTTCCTGAGATGTTTTCACTCATCTTTGAAGGCGCCTTTGATTTTCGGGCAATCTTCGGTGGATTTGCCGGAAGTACTGTCTTAATCGGGATCAAACGCGGGTTATTCTCCAACGAGGCCGGTATGGGTAGCGCGCCAAATGCATCCGCAACCGCAACTGTTTCTCACCCGGTAAAACAAGGAATGGTTCAGGTTCTTTCTGTATTTATCGATACACTTATGATCTGTACGACTACCGCTTTTATCTTGTTGCTTTCCGGAGTAACGGGCATTCCTGAAAAATTGGACGGTATCCCATATGTACAGGCTGCGATCAGTGCAAATGTCGGTTCACTTGGTATCCATTTTATTACATTTTCCATTTTTGCATTTGCATTCACAAGTTTAATCGGAAATTACTATTACGCCGAATCAAACATTCTGTTCATCAAGAACAATCGCATTCTGCTGAATGTATTCCGAATCACATGTCTGATTGCGATTTTTCTCGGTGCACAGGCTGATTTTAGCACTGTATGGAATCTCGCAGACGTATTGATGGGATTCATGGCAATTGAAAATATTCTGGTCATTTTCTTGTTAGGCGGAATCGCTTTCAAAGTGCTTGACGATTACACAAAACAGAAGAAACAGGGAATCGATCCCGTATTTAAGGCAAAAAATGTCGGTTTAAATAATACTGATACTTGGAAATAATCATTTTCAAACAAAGAGAGGGCATCGCTCAATCATCTCACCCGATGATTTTGCGATGCCCTCTCTTCATTTTTAACTTATATTATATTAGCGTTTTTTTCTTCTTACAAAGAACGCTGCCACAACCGCAAGCACTGCCAAAACACCTGCAAGTGTCCATCCGATTGGTGATGTCGCATCTCCTGTCTTAGCCACTTTCTTACTGCTATCTGCTTTTTTCGCATCTTCAACTGCTACAAGTCCATCTCGACTTGCCCTTAGGGCTTTCTCAGCTGCATCTACTTCTTTTTGGTCAGCTTCCGGATCCTCCATAACTGCTTTTGCTTCAAGAAGCACATTTTTGAGCGCCTGTACGCTCTCCGTTGTGTAACCGCTCAGATCCATACTTTCCACTTTGTTAATCAAATCTTCCAACGCCTCTTTGTTTGGAATCAATCGTAATCCAAAAATAGCTTTTTGAAGCGTTGTATAGGCTGAATCCACTTGTTTCTGAGTTGCATTTTCATCTGCGAGAACTGATCTTGCCGCATCCAACGCTTCTTTGAAACTTTCTCCACTCGCCGGTGTATACTTGTCTAAATTCGGCTCATATTTTGTCTCAGAATCTTTCACCAGTTTTTCCAGTTTTGATTTATCTGCCAATGGTTTCTTCACCAAGCCGTCCATCGCTGTCTTGAGAGCTGCTCTCACTGCATCAATTTCCTCTTGAAGAGCATTCTCATCTGCAAGAACTGCTTCTGCTTCTTTCAGAGCCTCCGTAAATGGCTTCCAGCTCTCTGCTGTATAGAATTGTTCTTCTAATCCTTTTGCCGCGTCCACAAGCACTTTCAAAGAACTTGTATTTCCTGTAAATTCCAAGTGATGAACCATATCTAACAACTTATCATATGCTGTATCCACTGCCTCCTGAGTTGCCGCATTATCTGCACTCACTTTCTCAGCTTCCGCTAATGCCGCCTCAAATTTTTCTTTTACAACCGGCACTACATACTGATAATTTTCATTTTCCTGCTGGCTCTTTGCATACTCGATCAACGCATTTAATGCTGTTTTGTCTAACTCTACTACATATTCCGCTGCACCAATGTCTGTCTTTCCATCAGCAAGTGGTGTTCCAAAGTAATCTTTTCCACCATTGTTTTCGATATTCAGACCTGCATCAATTGCCGGTGAGTCTGCCTGAAGTTTGTAACCTTTTACAGAATCAATTCCTTTTCCACCTGTTCCAGGAGCCACAAATTTCGGGTCTTCCTGAATCAATGTTGTATCGTTTGACGGAACTTCATCAAATCCTACAAAGATATTGCTCTCGTAGTCGATTTCCTGTTCATTAAATCCTTTTCCAGGTGTCATATTTCCTTTATTTACTACGATATTATTGTAGAACTTCGCATCACTCTTTCCACCTGTATAGCCGTTTTTCAACCATTCTCTGTCAATTCCTTCACCTAGATAAATCGTGTTGTTGTAAGCCATACTTCCTTCATGACCTTCTCTCCAGTCAATTACACCGTGTTTTGCATCGTCATTCTGGCTGATGTTATAGCGATAAATTCCATTAAATCCTCTTAAGCTTGCAGTACAGCACCACATAAATACGCCACCTGCGTTATCGTGCAGATAATTGTACTGTACTAATGTATTTTGGTTCAGCGCATCAATTTCGATTCCCTGTCCATCTCCTGCTCCAAGTAATGCATCTGCCGGAGATGATTCATATACTTCATTGTATTCAAATACGACATTGTCTGAGTTCCAGTTGAAAAGTCCAACGCCATACCAGCAGTTATATACTGCACGGTATACTGTGTTATGATCTACTGTTACATCTTTACAACCATCTACAATTGTTCCATCACCGTCAATATCATGAATAATATTGTTGCTCAGTGTAAATCTTTCATATGGTTTCCATGCACCTTTTCCTGCATATCCAAATGGTGCATACTTATTCCATTTGTCACCTTCTCTTGTTGTCCAAGGTGAAACAAAGTTGATTCCAGATCTTCCCAGATCATACAGTTCACAGTTTGTAACGCTGATGTCATGCACCGCTGTTGGAACTCTTTTTGATGCATCGTTCAGGTTTGTTGTCACTGTCATAATAATTCCACCGGAAGATTTCCCTTCATTGCTGATTGGTCCTCTAAATCCGTGAATTGTCAGATTATCAAACTTAAAGTAAGAAAGATCCCCAACATCTTCTGCTGAGATATTGATACCTCTGCGGTAAACATTTGTATTTGTATTTTGTTCATACGTAGAATCATATAATTCCAAATCTCTTACTTCCCAGTATTCCTGGTTGAAGAATGTAATTACATTGTTGACTTTTGGGTTGCGAACAACTTGATTCGCAATGTTCATATGAGAAATCGTCCAGTCTTCACCTGGCATTAAAATTGGTTTCTTTCCTTCACCATAGCTTGCAATCACAATCGGTGCTCCATCCACACCAGATCCTTGTGGTTTTAATGCACCTGTCCAAGTCTCTCCTGCTTTAAACAGAATCTGGTCTCCCGGCTGGAATTTTTCCTGGTTGACTCTGTCAATTGTCTGCCATGCAGTCTCAGGACTTGTACCGTTGTTGCTGTCCTTTCCGTTTGTAGCGTCCACGTAATATTTCACGCCGCTTCCAAGTTCTACTCTGAACTCTGCTGTCTTAGCCACATCTTTATATGTTACTTTTACGGTTACATCTTTCGGATCTACAGCCCCTGAGATTTTGTCAAATGTCATAACAACATTTTTGCTGTCCTTATTATAAGTAAACTCTTTAATTGCAGCCTTCTCAAATGCTCCATCATTCACTTTATATTCTAATGTAAAGTCATATTTTACCGGAGCTACTGTAGGCACTTTATCCAAATTCGCTGTGACACTGCCATTTTCAGCAGTAATTCCGGTAAGATTTGCTTCTACCAACTCTTCTCCGGATGCATCTACATCAAAGTCTACTACCATAGGCTGTTTGCTTGGTTTATAAGTAGCAGTGACTGTGATTGTCTGTTTCATAGGCTGTTTTGCAATCTCTGCAAAATTCATTGTCAATGTCTTGCCGTTCACAGTTTCACTTGTAATATCCAGTTTCTTTGCCACTTCAGGTTCTAAAGAGGATGTATAAGAGATATCAAAATCAGAACTCTTCATTTCGCCCTGATAGTCTGCATTATATTCTGCTTTCAGCGCTCCATTTTCCACGCTTAAGCTCTTAAGATCACTGGAAATCTGTAATGACCAGTCATCCACATATACATTTCCACTATTGCCTCTTTCCACCCAGATTGCAACTCTTGTATTTTTTCCTGCATCTGTTCCAGTTGCCCCTGTATATGTAAATTCAATCTCATATTGTTTGTATTCTGAAGAATCGATTGCAACTTTCTTTTCGCTTCCTCCGTACCATTTCAGACACAGCCATGTTTTAAGACCAGATGGGTTCGTATTTTTTGCCCATACAGAAAGTTTGTATGTTGCTCCCTTCTGAAGATCCGGCACATCCTGCTCCAATGCATCATTTTGTTTTGCAACAGTTGCTGACCATTCTCCGTTGTGTGCATTTTCCTGTACTTTTTTTACTGTTCCCGGATTTTGTGTTGAATACGCGAACCAGTTTCCTACTTTGTTATTCTGATTACTATCAGAATGAGTGCCAAGATCCACACCTTCTTCAAATGTAGGATTTTTCAGCAGATTTTCATTTGTCACTGTAGAAGCCGCCTGTACAATTCCAGGACCAGAAGTTCCCACTGTCTGGAACGTTGTCACCGCCATTGCAATAGACAAACCAACTGCCAGTAAACGTTTTACCATTTTCCCTTTCATATTTTTTTACTTCCTTTCTTTATTATTTCTTAAAACAGAAACAGTACATCCTCTTTACTGCCCCTGATTTAATTCAAACTCCAGTGGATGCTCTTTCTCAGCCTGTTTCACCAGCTTTTCATAATAAACATCCGATATGTAAATCTTAAGGACCGTGCTTTTGTCCGCCTCAAAATCAGCAGTCTTCATTGTTTTTTTCAAAATCTCTCCACTGATTGGTTCGTCCCTCTCCGATAATGTGAACTGATCACCCTCTTCCCCATAATACAAATATTCAAACAATTCACTATCTGTCTTTTCCAATGTGGAAAGTTCATCCCAGACAACTTTTTTTGTCTCTTCACCTAAACGATATGTGATCTCATCTACTCTCTCAAATTTATCAGGGTGTGCTTCCCAATATGTTTTGCTTCTTTCTCTAAGGATTCCTCATGATTTCTTACCATATAATCCACTGTCTGTATTTTCAGATTACTGAGTGTATATTCAAGATAACTGTCTAATGTATATTCCAATGTACCGTAAACAACTTCTCCTGCACTCTTTTTCGCCTGACGCTGCTGATTTTCTGCTTCCATATCCATCTTTAGCGATTCATAGGAGTACGGTTTGCAAAGATTATACGCTTCCCCTAATGCAAATTGAGCATACACTTCCTTTGCATATTCTTTTGTCTTTTTCTCTAGTTCTTTCTGATCTTGCTCTTTATAATCTTTTTGCACAACTTCGCTATAAAACTGATATTCTTCCTCCGACACAACTGTCACCACTTTCGACGAAGAATTTTCTTCTGCATTCTTGTTTCTGCCATTAAAGATGACGGCAATTGCTATACCTAAAATGACTAATATAACTATCCCCGCCAAAAAATATTGTTTCTTTTTCATATATCATTTCTCCCGACTAATCATTTTTATCTCTCTTTTTTATAATTATAACACCTTTTTTTTTCAATAATGCTTATATAAACTGCTCCTGTTTCCCTTGTTTTTTGTATAATTCGGAACTCCATTTCGACCTTTATCTTAGAAGTGCATTTTTTTATTATAGGATTCCAAAGGATTTTCCTATAATAAAAAAAGCCAACAGCACCTGCATATCATCAGGCAGCCATTGGCAATCCATTCTTTCCTTATCAGTCAAGACACAAAAAAAGCACGAGACGGGATTCGAACCCGCGACCC
>ERZ833782.2663-NODE-2663-length-11142-cov-6.838189_pt1 | contig 11142 bp, 10 predicted proteins | sample MGYA00519577_ERZ833782 | MGnify/ENA primary metagenome ERZ833782 (study PRJEB31850, sample SAMEA3708745) | human gut metagenome | biome: human gut; feature: human-associated habitat; material: faeces | place: China | collected 2014 ...
GGACCCCGTCCCGACTCTAAAGGTATTCGACAACCGAGAGGCTACTCCTCGGAGCCGTCCTCCCCAGAAGCCTTCTTCTGCTGATCGAGCTTATGTTTACCACTCACAATAGACGTGGCACCCAGCGTAGCCAAGCTTGCGCTAGCAAGGCTCGCCATCACAATGAGGTCGCCCGTCTTGGGCATGTTACCGCCCGAGGACTTGGTCGTAGTCGTTGTGGTCGTGGTGATCACCGTTTTGGAGTCATTATGCTCCTGGACCTGGTCATCGGCATTTCCCTTACCGCTGTCCTCGCCCTGTTGCTTTCCGTCGTCGGTCTTATCCTCGTCCTTCTTCTGTTCGGACTTGTCGCTCTGCTCCTCAGAGCTAGAACCCTTATCAGATTCGGTCTTCTCGGAAGCCTCGTCCTTGGAGTCGCCCTTTGCGGCCTCGGACTTTTCCGTGGAAACCTGATCAGAGTTGTCCTTGTTCTGGGTCGAGCCATTATTGACGCCAGCCATCAGCGAAGAGCCCAGCGTAGAACCAAGCTGCACGGAGAAAGAAGGCTTCTTGTCCGGCGAAGCAACGGGGGCGTCCGGCGCCTTATTCGAGTCGTCCTTGGAAGCATCGGAATCAGGTGTTGCATCAGAGCCAGAGCCGTTGTTAGAGCCGGTGTCAGCGGACGAATCACTCGAGCCGGTGGATGAGTCAGAGGTGTCAGCGTTGGTCGAACCAGAAGCGTCGCTGTCCGTATTGCCGGCAGAGCTTGAAGACGAATCGCCCGCAGCAGAGCCGTTCGAATCGGAGCCGTTCGAGGTAGAGCCGTCGTTGGTAGTACCACCAGCAGAACCATCACCGTCAGTATCGGTCGAGGGCGCATCCATCCTGTCATCGTTGGCATCGTCACTCGAGTCGTCATTCGAATCAGGTGTCGGCGAGGGCGCCGGCGTAGGCTCGGGCTGCACGGGCGTCGCAGCGGCAGCCTCGTCCTCAGCGATATAAACCAAGCAGTCCTTCAGCTCATTCTTATAACGATTCTTCCAGCCCTCATGATACTGGGGCTGGCTCGAATACTTGGTGGCGACATTGTTGACCACACTGTTGGAAAGCGCCGTCACAAACTCGCGATCGGTCATACTGTTAGAAAGGTTTGCCCAGCGGAAGAAGTCCCTGCAACCACCGGTGCCGCACATGTTGGTGATACTCCACACCATGCCCTTAACGCAATCGGCGCGGCCCGAAACATCAATGCCCAAGCCGCTCTTGAGCCACGCCTCGGTCACCGCATAGTACGAGTTGTACGCATAGGCATCTTGAAGTGCTGAGAACTCAACAGGATCGGTGTTGTACGCACCTTGGAAGGCATCTTGCGCGATATGGCCCAGCTCGGTGAGCTGGCCGTTCTCGTACATGGCATTGCTCGTGTTGGAAATCTCGCTGCCGCGATCAATCGCATCCTTGAGCATGCTGTATTTTTCGGGGTTGTAGTTGTAGGCCTGCTTCATAAACGGAATGAGCGACCAACGACGGTCGAACTGGTAGTAGCCCAGTGCGTTATAGCCGTCACCATACGAAAATCCCTGGTTGTAATTACCATGGCTCTCGTACTTGGTGAAGTACTTCATCTCAGGAGTCACGTTGACAAACGAAACGCCCTGGACCGACCTCAGCACGCCCGAGAAGGACTGCTGGGTGTAGAGACCCTTATCGATATCGGTGGCATCCGAGGCAACGCCCGGCGTGGGCTCCTCGGCAGCGGCGGGTGCCGGCGCGGAAACGGCGCCAAACGAAAGCGCCAGCGTCAGGCCCGCGACAATAGCAGAATGCTTAGGCTGCATAAGATCCTCCCTGCATTGGTGTAGTTAAAGTGCGGTTTGCAAAGATAGAGTTAAGTATTGCAGCTCGCCCGTTGTTGCACAACAACCCCTCGGTAAACGGCAACAACCCTCCGCGAAATCCGCGAAATCTAAAGGAATTAAACAAACTGGTCGTCGGGCACCAGAAGAAGATCGCCGTAGCGTCCCATCAGCCCGTCTCTCAACTGACAGAAAGCGGGGATATAGACGTTTAAGATACGCTGAATCAAATCTTGAGCGAGCTTGTTGTCATAGATATGGACGTTCGTATTGCGGTCTCTGAGCATATCTAGCCATGCCGCCTCATCAATAAAGTCGTAGAATCGGTAGGCTTCCTTCAAGATGGCACGAGGAGACCCCGATGCAGCAAGCGTGGCGCCCTCATACTCGAGCAGACGTTTAAGGAGCTTCCAGCTCAGTTCAAACTGAAGGTTGAACTTATTAATCAATCCACTCTGAACAAAATCATTGCTAAGATCCTGATTGGGTGCATCCTCAAGATTCGCCAAGGCGCTGGCAAAGTTCTCATATTTTTTCATACAGAATCACACCATCCCTGGCAATTTCATCGAGCAATTGCTGCGATAAGGACTCATCCAGATTGACGACGTCTATATCTAAAAGAGTATCAAGACGCTCCTCTATCAGATATGAGAAACGGTCGAAATCCCGGCAACCTGCTACAGCAATATCAATATCGCTCTTAGGCAAGTTGTCACCTCGAGCGCGGGAACCAAACAGCACAACCTTCTCGGCGTCACATTCCCGAGCAAAAACTTCAATTTGCTTATACACCTTGTCGAGAGATGTCATTTGCAGCCCTACAGCTTAATGTCGAAGTTGATCTCGGGGACGGCAGCAAGGTCGGCCAACGTCACGCCGTCGACGTACTTTTCGATCACGTCGTCCAGACCGCGCCAGAATTTGACGGTCGAGCACAAATCGCTGCGGGTGCAGCTGTTGTCGATGCCATCGCACGCCACGGGCGCCGTGCTGCCCTCGACGGCGCGCAGGATGTCGCCGGCGCGCACCTCGGCCGGGTCCTTGGCCATCATGTAGCCACCGCCTTTGCCGCGCACACTCTTAAGCAGACCAGCCTTCATAAGCGGACGAACCAGCTGTTCCAGATACTTCTGCGAAATGCGCTCGCGGTCGGCAACCTCACGAAGGGCAATCTTGCCCTCGGCGTCGCCCAGCGCCGCGATATAGATCATCAGCCGGAGGGCATAGCGGCCCTTGGAAGAAATGAGCATACCTACCCTCCCATCGCATCTGGGACAACATAACCAGGTTTGTTTGTCCCAAATCTTAAGTAAGTGGGACAAACACAACAGGTTATTTTGTCCCAGAATTTGAAAAGTCGAGTGGATTAGTCGGGTTTTCCCTTGACTAACGCCGAACCCATAGTAACTTTATTCCGAGAAGATTCCTAGGGTTTAGTACACCTATGAGTACACCATATACAGAGAGGGACAGCATGAGCGCAAATCCGCTGCTTTCCATCGAAGGTCTGACCGCCTCCGTGGACGAGAAGACCATCCTCCACAATGTCAACCTCAACGTCGCCGCCGGCGAGACCCACGTGCTGATGGGCCCCAACGGCGCCGGCAAGTCCACCCTCGGCCACCTGGTCATGGGCGACCCCGTCTACACCGTGCAGGACGGCCGCATCGTCTTTGACGGCCAAGACATCACCGAGCTCACCACCGACAAGCGTTCGCGCGCCGGCCTGTTCCTGAGCTTCCAGGCTCCGGTCGAGATCCCGGGCGTGCCGCTGTCGAGCTTTTTGCGTGCCAGCATCGCCGGCCGTCCCGGCCTGGAGATGAAGGGCAAGGAGTTCCGCCGTCGCGTCAAGGAGCTCGCGGCCGAGCTCAACATGGATACCGCCTACCTCAACCGCGAGCTGGGCGTGGGCTTCTCGGGCGGCGAGAAGAAGAAGGTCGAGATGCTCCAGCTCCTGTTGCTGCAACCCAAGCTCGCCATCCTCGACGAAACCGACTCCGGCCTGGACGTCGACGCCCTGTCCACCGTCAGCCACGGCATGGACGCGTATCGCAAGAGCTGCGACGGCTCCATGCTCATCATCACGCACAACACGCGCATCCTGGAGCACCTGGATGTCGACCGCGTCCACGTTATGGTCAAGGGCCACATCGTGCGCGAGGACGACGCCTCGCTCATCCCCTGGATCGACAAGAACGGTTTTGAGACCTTCGAGCGCGAGGCCGCCGAGCAGCGCGCCCAGGTCGAGGCCGCCGCTGCCGAGCAGCAGGCGTAAAGGGGCGACGCAATGACCAAGAACCGCACCGAGGTCGCGGACATCGACCGCAGCCTCTACGACTTCACCTATGGCGAGGAGGGATTCGAGCGCCTCGACGCCGGCATCACGCCCGACATCGTGCGCGAGATCAGCGCCAAAAAGGACGAGCCGCAGTGGATGCTCGACCTGCGCTTAAAGTCCCTCGAAATCTTCAACCGCTTCCCGGATCCGACGTGGGGCCCCTCCATCGAGGGCCTGGACATGGATAACATCGTCACCTACGTCAAGCCCAACACCGACCAAAAGCACGACTGGGAGTCGGTGCCCGACGACATCAAGAACACCTTTGAGCGCCTGGGTATCCCCGAGGCCGAGCGTAGCTACCTGGCGGGCGTCGGCGCGCAGTACGACTCCGAGCTCGTCTACCACAACATGCAGGACACCGCGTCCAAGATGGGCATCGTCTACTCCGGCATCGAGGAGGCCCTGCACGACCCGCAGTGGGAGCCGCTCATCCACGAGAAGTTTATGACGCTCATCCCGCCCACCGACCACAAGTTTGCGGCCCTGCACGGCGCCGTGTGGTCGGGCGGCTCGTTTGTCTACGTGCCCAAGGGCACCAAGCTCGACTTTCCGCTGCAGAGCTACTTCCGCCTCAACGCCAAGGGCGCCGGCCAGTTTGAGCACACGCTCATCATCGTCGAGGACGACGCCGACCTGCACTTCATCGAGGGTTGCTCCGCGCCCAAGTACAACGTTGCCAACCTCCACGCCGGCGCCGTCGAGCTCTTTGTGGGCAAGCGTGCGCACCTGCGCTACTCGACCATCGAGAACTGGTCCAAGAACATGTACAACCTCAACACCAAGCGTGCGCGCGTGGACGAGGATGGCGACATAGAGTGGATCAGTGGCTCCTTCGGCAGCCACGTGGGCTACCTCTACCCCATGAGTGTGCTCAACGGCCGCCGCGCCCGGTCGAGCTTTACCGGCATCACCTTTGCCGGCGCCGGGCAGAACCTCGATACCGGCTGTAAGGTCGTGCTCAACGCCCCCGAGACCTCGGCAACCGTCGAGACCAAGGGCATCTCCAAGAGCGGCGGCATTCAGACCTTCCGCAGCTCCATCGTGGCCACGCCCAAGGCCGAGGGTTCCAAGGCAACCGTGAGCTGCCAGTCGCTCATGCTCGACGACCAGAGCCGCTCCGACACCATCCCCGCCATGGACATCCGCGCCAAGAACGTCGACATCGGCCACGAGGCCACCATCGGCCGCATCGGCGACGACAAGGTGTTCTACCTGATGAGCCGCGGCATCTCGGAGGAAGAGGCCCGCACCATGATCGTCAACGGCTTTGCCAACCCGGTCTCCAAGGAGCTTCCGCTTGAGTACGCCGTCGAGATGAACAACCTGATCAAGCTCGAGATGGAAGGAGCGATCGGATAATGAAACAGGAAACCAACACCGCTGCTACCACCCTTGAGCAGGTCAACGCGATGCCGGCTGCCACTTGGGGCTGGCTGAAGATGAATCAGACCAAGCTCGAGCTCTCTGACGAGCTTGCCGCCGCTCCCGCGGAGGCCGTTGAGGTCGAAGGCTTGGGCGAGCAGTTTATTGGCGTGACAGACGCGTTCGACGCCGCCATGGACGCCATGGCCGAGCGCTTCCCCGAGCGCCGCTCCTCCGCCCCCGGTGATGCCGCCGACCGCGCCCGCATCACGCCCGAGACCGAGCTCGACGTGCCCGCCACCTCCGTCTACCAGACCGGCGCCATCAAGCTCGAGGAGGAGCTCTCCCCTGCTGAAGCCTTCGAAACCGGCATGGGCGAGGCTGCCTACGCCTACTTGGCCGAGCACGCTACCAAGCGCATCGTCATCGATGTGCCCGCATACCAGCACGCCACGGTTACCGTGCGTGTGAGCGGTGTCGATGCCGCCGCGGCCATCGCCGCCATCGACGTCGTCGCCCGTCCCCAGTCGACGCTCGACCTGCAGATCGCCCTGGACTCCCCCGTTGCCGGCGAGGGCGTCGTGGGTTCCGTGCTACGCGTGTGCGCCCACGAGTACGCCACCGTCAACGTGGCCTGCACGCAGACGCTCGACGATAGCTGGATCGCGCTCGACGACACCGGCCTGTTCCTGGACGAGGGCGCTCGCGTCAACGTGCAGCACACCGTCTTGGGTGCTGGCGCCAGCGCCACCGGCCTTGCCGGCGACCTGCTGGGCGACACCGCCAAGGTGACCATCGATACCGATTACCTGGGCGCCCGCGAGCAGGTGCGCGACTTTAACTACGAGCTGCGCCACCGCGGTCGCAAGACCGAGTGCGAGATCGACGCCAACGGCGTGCTGACCGGCACGTCCAAGAAGGTCTACCGCGGCACCATCGACCTCGTGCACGGCTGCAAGGGTGCAACCGGCACCGAACGCGAGACGGTGCTTTTGGCCAACAAGGGCGTCGACAACAAGACCGTTCCCGTCATTCTCTGTGACGAGGACGACGTCGCCGGCAACCACGGCGCCACCATCGGTCACGTCCGCGACGAGCAGCTGTTCTACCTCGCCTGCCGTGGCCTTGACCAAAACGCCGCCGAGGACCTGTTCATCCGCGCCAAGCTGGAGGACGCCGCGCTTTCCGCCACCGACGAGCGCACCCGCGCCGCCGTCGTCCGCCTAGGCAACAACCTGATCGACAACTTTGAAGAGGAGCTCGCATGATCGACACCGAGCACGTTAAATGCGATACCTGTACTGCCCCCGAGCCCATGGAGCTCGACGCCAGCGACGAGGCTTCGCGCGGCTGGCCCACCGTGGACATCGAGACCAACCCCTACAAGGGCCAGTTCCCGCTGTTCCAGCAGCACCCCGAGATCGCCTTCCTCGATAGCGCCGCCACCGCGCAGCGCCCTGCCTGTGTGCTCGACGCCGAACGCGACTTCTACCAGCGCATGAACGCCAACCCCCTGCGCGGCCTGTACTCGCTGTCCGTCGAGGCCACCGACGCCATCGCGAAGGTCCGCCAGCAGATCGCTGACCTCATCGGCGCCTCACAGGCCAACGAGGTCGTCTTCACCCGCAACACGAGCGAGTCGCTCAACCTGGTCGCTAAGAGCTTTGCGCCCACAGTGCTCGAACCGGGCGACGAGGTCGTCATCACCATTATGGAGCACCACTCCAACCTGATTCCGTGGCAGCAGGTCTGCCGCGAGACCGGCGCCAAGCTCGTCTACCTCTACCCCACCAAGACCGGCCAGCTCACCACCGAGGAGGTTCTTGCCAAGGTGGGTCCCAAGACCAAGATCCTAGCCGTGGGACAGGTCTCCAACGTGCTGGGCGTCGAGAACCCGGTCAAGAACCTCGGCAAACTCGTGCACAAGTACGGCGGCTACCTGGTCGTCGACGGCGCGCAGTCGCTGCCGCACATGCCGGTCGATGTGGCCGACCTGGGCGCCGACTTCTTTGCCTTTAGTGCGCACAAGGCCATGGGCCCCATGGGCATCGGCGTGCTGTGGGGCAAGATGGACCTGCTCAACGCCATGCCGCCCATGCTTACCGGCGGCGAGATGATCGATTCGGTCACCGAGCAGAACGCTGTCTGGGCTCCCGTCCCCGAGAAGTTCGAGGCCGGCACGCAGGACGCCGCCGGCATCTTCGCCACGGGCGCCGCACTCGATTACCTGGTCAACACGGTGGGTTACGAGAACATCCAGGCCCGCGAGCAGGCACTCGTCCACTATCTGATGGGCGAACTCATGCAGCTCGACTTTGTCCAGATCATCGGCTCCATCTATTGGGACAACCACCACGGCGTCGTGAGCTTTAACGTCCGCGGCATCCACCCGCACGACGTCGCGAGCATCATGGACATGGACGGCGTCTGCATCCGCGCCGGTCACCACTGCGCGCAGCCGCTGCTCACCTGGCTGGGCGTCGAGAACCTCGCCTGCTGCCGCGCCAGCGTGGCCTTCTACAACGACAAGGCCGACATCGACAAGTTCATCGCCGGCCTGCATCACGTTTGGAGCACATTCAATGGGTAATCTGTACACCTCCACCACATTTATGGAGCACAACTCGCACCCCGACTATAAGTACGAGATGGATGCCCCCACGCACGAGCACGACGGCATCAACCCCAGCTGCGGAGACGAGCTCACCTTGCAGCTGCGCGTCGAGAATAACGTGATCGAGGAGGCCTCGTTTACCGGTCACGGCTGCGCCATCAGTCAGGCCAGCGCCGACATCATGGCCGACCTCATCACCGGCGAGACCGTCGAGGAAGCTCGCCACCTGGCAGAGCTCTTCCTCGCCATGATCCGCGGCGAGAAGCTCTCCGAGGAGGACCTGGAAGACCTGGACGAGGCCGCCCAGCTCCAGGACATCTCGCACATGCCTGCCCGCGTCAAATGTGCCGAGCTCGCCTGGCGCACCCTCGACGGCATGCTCACGGGACAAAATAATCAGTAGTATTTGTCCCAAATCTTAAGAATTATGTTGGCCGAATCGCTTGACAAGAGTGATTCGGCCATTGTCTATTCCGAGCCCTCAGCCTGAGCCTTCACCCGAGCATAAGCGCGCACGATACGAGAGACGGTACTCTTGCTGATTCCCGTATAGCGTTCAATCTCGCGCACCGTGTAGCCGCCATCGTGCAGGGCGAAAATGATTCCGTCTCGCCGCGAGGGTGCTACGGTCTTGAGTTTGTTGAGCGGCACACCCAGGCGCTTCGCCATCTTGTCGGCAAACGCACGCCGCTCCCACTCCGTCTCATCCATATCGTGAATCACCGGATCGGAACCATCGGGCGTCGACAGAGAATAATCAAGAAACCCCTTGGCAGACTCAAAGAGCTCGAGCACACAAGAAGGGTCCGAAAATCCCCTCGTCATATCGTTGTCATACGCTCGCAGATACTCGGCAAAGCTGCTCCACGGATAGCGCTCGATCAGGGCGATACCCGCCTCCTGCGGATTAGCATGAACATAGCGAATCGCGGCCATTAGACGTCGGTCGGTATCGAGCGAGCGCCGGTCAAAACGGTTCTGGAACAGATGGCCCGTTCGCCCCGTGCGTTTATTGAACCGCCGCGCGTACGTCAAAAGCAGCCGGTGCATCGCCGCGCTCATCGCGTCCTCGTAATCTGCAAGCACAAGATGCACGTGATTGCCCATAAGGCACCAGGCGATAACCGTCACGCCCGCCTCGCGGCAGCAGTCGCGCATCAGTTCCAAAAACTCCCACCGGTCTTCGTCGCCCTCAAAGATGAGCTGCTTGCCCGTACCGCGGGCACAGACATGGTAAAAGCCGGTAACCGTTCTCCAAACGCGCTGCATGGCGCTCCCTTCGCCTGGATCTGCTTGCCATCCAATACAACACGATTGAAGCGTGCCACCAAAACATTCACGCAAAACAATACATTCGCGCGGCCAAAGGCAATAAACAGGCGGCGAACGGCACCGTTGCAACAGGTCAGCCCCTGCAACGCTTACAAGAGCTGACCAAAAGCTTGCCCAAGACGAACCCCCTCTACAAAAGTTCACGACCACAGAATATAGAGTTAAACCGTTTCAATTAAAACTTCCGGACTTCTCGCTACGAAAACTGAGCCGTTCGCCGAATATTCCGTGCATTTCGCGGTATTATAGGGGCTGCATGTCATGTCCCTTTCGAAGGGTCGCCCGGCAATCGCCAGCCACGACCCCCAGACGGGACGCCAACACGATAGAGAGGAGAGGCATGCAGTACTCACAGGAAGTGGAGAACATGTGCCCCGTTGCCAAGGGTGCATACCACGGCCCCGCACCCATCCCCGAGGAGGGCAAGTGGGTCCAGGCTAAGGAGATTTCCGACATCTCCGGTCTTACGCACGGTGTGGGTTGGTGCGCACCTCAGCAGGGCGCCTGCAAGCTCACGCTGAACGTCAAGGACGGCATCATCGAGGAGGCCCTCGTTGAGACCATCGGCTGCTCGGGCATGACCCACTCTGCCGCCATGGCTTCCGAGATCCTTCCCGGTAAGACCATCCTCGAGGCCCTCAACACCGACCTCGTCTGCGACGCCATCAACGTTGCTATGCGCGAGATCTTCCTGCAGATCGTTTACGGCCGCAGCCAGACCGCGTTCTCCGAGGGCGGCCTGCCCGTGGGCGCCTCCCTCGACGACCTCGGCAAGGGCCTTCGCTCTCAGGTCGGCACCATGTTCGGCACCAAGGCCAAGGGCGCTCGTTACCTCGAGCTCGCTCAGGGCTACGTCACCCGCATGGCTCTCAACGACAAGAACGAGATCATCGCATTCGAGTTCCTGAACCTCGGCAAGTTCACCGACGCCGTCAAGGCCGGCAAGACCCCCGAGGAGGCCATCGCTGGCGCTATGGGCCACTATGGTCAGTGGGAGAACGCTGCCAAGTACATCGACCCGCGCACCGACGAGGAGACTCACTCCGTCGCCAGCGTGTTCCCGGTTCACGAGTAGAAAGGGAGGGAAATAACTATGACTGTTACGTTCGAAGGTTACGAGCGCCGCGCTGACAAGATCAACAAGTGCCTCGCCGACAACGGCATCGCCTCCCTCGAGGAAGCTCTGCAGATCTGCACCGACAAGGGCTTCAACCCGCGTGAGATCGTCAACAACACCCAGTCCATCGCCTTCCAGAACGCCGAGTGGGCCTACACCCTCGGTTGCGCTCTCGCTGTCAAGCGTGGCGCCAAGACCGCTTCTGAGGCTGCCGCCATCATCGGCGAGGGCATCCAGGCCTTCACCGTTCCCGGCTCCGTCGCCGAGGACCGCAAGGTCGGTCTGGGCCACGGCAACCTGGGCGCTATGCTGCTCTCCGACGACACCGAGTGCTTCGCCTTCCTGGCTGGCCACGAGTCCTTCGCTGCCGCCGAGGGCGCTATCGGCCTGGCTCTGAACGCCAACAAGGCTCGCAAGAAGCCGCTGCGCGTTATCCTCAACGGTCTGGGCAAGGACGCTGCTCAGATCATCGCCCGCATCAATGGCTTCACCTACGTGAAGACCCAGTTCGACTACTACACGGGCGAGCTCAAGGTCG
>ERZ833782.2671-NODE-2671-length-11101-cov-3.948398_pt1 | contig 11101 bp, 10 predicted proteins | sample MGYA00519577_ERZ833782 | MGnify/ENA primary metagenome ERZ833782 (study PRJEB31850, sample SAMEA3708745) | human gut metagenome | biome: human gut; feature: human-associated habitat; material: faeces | place: China | collected 2014 ...
CTAAACCATATTGAGAACATGTGGGAATATAAGGACATTTTGTTCTCTTCATCGGCGATATATATTTTTGATAGAGCCTTATCATCTTAATCAGAAATTTCTTTATCATGTTCGTTCCCTGTTATATGATGCTTTCTTGCAAGATGCAGAAAAGCACTCTCGATTTCGTGAAAGCTCTTGCCCTTGGCTGCGGCTCTCGCTACTACTACAATATCAAGGTTACTGTCAAAATCTGTTTCGTTGAGACGATAGCTTTCTCTGATCAATCTGGTGAGTCTGTGGCGAACCACACTGTTCCCTACTTTTTTGCTTACTGATATTCCCAGACGATTCTTCATGTGCTGATTCTTCAGCACGTACATCACCAGAAGCCGATTTGCGTACGATGTTCCGTTCTGATATACAACTTTAAAATCTTGATTTTTCTTTAAGGACTCTGATCTGATCAAACGAATCCTCCTTAATTAAATTCCGCCTGCGCGGATATTTCTCCGGATAGAAGAAAAGACCACATAAATGCGGTCTTGCAGCTTATGCTGATAACTGTTTTCTTCCTTTTAATCTTCTTGCAGCTAATACTTTACGTCCGCCCTTTGTGCTCATGCGAGCTCTGAAGCCGTGAACCTTAGCTCTGGATCTCTTTTTTGGCTGAAATGTCATCTTCATAGGTAAAGCACCTCCTTTATCTATTTTTAATTGTTATGAAATAACTTATCATTCAGAACATCGTTTCAATTATATAAATAAACCTCCTTTTCGTCAAGTAAAAATTGCAAAAAACCCGATAAAATCAAGGGTTCTGTAAAATACCCCCACCTTACGGTATTTATTTTTTTCTCTTATGTGGAAAGCGCTTATGGTTTACGTAACATTATCCACATTTTGTGGATAACTTGTGGATAACTTGTGGATTGACCGGAAATCTATCCACTTTTTCGGAGGGTTTGTTCACATCGTTTTCAAAAAAAACCTTTATTTGCGGTATTTTTAAGGTGGATTTTTTTATACACATAATTCTTCCACATTTTCCACCAATTCTCGACTTATGGAAACCTACAGGACTCTTATCCACAATAATCCACCCTAATCCACAGTAATTTCCCCACATTATCCACATTCTTTTCCCCAAAATCTCAAGGATTTTCCATTGCGAAAACCCCATTTTCATTGTAATATATAAAAGGATATCTATCTCCAGTCGCAGACTGGGGTTATTATAATACTCATGGGAGGAAAAAATGGACGCTGTTATTGAAAAATGGGAGGAGATCCTGCAAACTGTCAAATCTGAATATGAGGTGACTGATGTCCCTTTTAATACCTGGCTCAAGCCGCTGAAAGTTTATGAGGTTGACGGAAAGCTGATAACAGTGGTTGTTCCCTCTGAGCAGGCAGCGATCGGAGTCAATTACATCAGTAAACGCTACAAAATACCTCTCCAGGTTACTATCTGTGTACTGACAGGCATGGAAGAATGCGAGGTTCGCTTCGTTCTGGAAAAAGATCTCCCCAAAAAAACAGAAAAAAACACTTCTTATGATAAACAGGTTCAGGATACACGTTACGAAGAGGCGCATTTAAATCCAAAATACACCTTCGACACCTTCGTTGTAGGAAGTAATAACAAATTCGCCCAGGCCGCAGCTCTTGCAGTTGCCGAATCACCGGGAGATACCTACAATCCACTGTTTATCTATGGCGGAGCCGGTCTTGGTAAGACGCATCTTATGCATTCCATCGCTCATTTCATTCTGGAACACGACGAAAACAGCCGTGTTTTGTATGTAACCAGTGAGGAATTTACCAACGAGCTGATCGAAACCATCCGAAACGGAAATAACACGGCAATGAGTAAATTCCGTGAAAAATACAGAAATATCGACGTTCTTCTCGTCGATGATATTCAGTTTATTATAGGAAAAGAATCCACACAGGAGGAATTTTTCCATACATTTAATAGTCTTCACAGTGCCAAAAAGCAGATCATCATATCCTCTGATAAACCACCAAAGGATATGGAAATCCTGGAAGAGCGCTTCCGTTCCCGGTTCGAGTGGGGTCTGATCGCAGATATCACGCTGCCTGACTACGAAACCCGAATGGCGATCCTTCATAAAAATGAAGAAATGAACGGCTACAGCATCAGTGAAGATGTTATCAAATATATCGCTACCAATATCAAATCCAATATCCGTGAGCTGGAAGGTGCCTTCAACAAGGTCATGGCCGGAGCCAAGCTTGAAAAAAAGGAAGTAACTCTGGAGCTGGCAGAGCAGGCACTGAAGGATATTATTTCTCCGGATGAGAAAAAAGTGATCACACCGGAATACATCATCTCCGTTGTTGCAGAGCATTACGGAGTCACACCTGCGGACTTAAGCGGAAACAAACGAAACTCCAAAATCGTCATGCCCCGCCAGGTTTCCATGTATCTCTGCCGTGAGATCATATCCACACCTTTGAAAAATATCGGAAAAGCTCTCGGAAACCGTGACCATACCACCGTTATGCACGGTATTGAAAAGATCGAAAACGAATTGCAGAACGACGATAACTTAAAAAATACCATTGATATATTGAAAAAGAAGATTAATCCACAAGGTTAGGGAAGTTTTCCACATTACTGGTGTATAACGTGTTGATTGTATGTGGAGAGATGTGTACAACTTTTTTGCCAAAACGCGGCGGTAATTTTATCCCCGGTTTATTCACATGCGAAACTACCACTTTTACACAAAGTTATCCCAACGGAAAACCCCTGAAAACATCAGGCCTGCGGGAGTTTTTCACAAAATCTGGCCCCCTACGGCTGTTACGGCGGATTTTTTCTATAAATATATTTATAAAAACCACAATTTGTTCAGAAAGGGAGTTATACACACTATGAAAATCATCTGCTCCAAATCAAGTCTGTTAAAAAGTGTAAGTATCGCACTTAAAGCAGTTCCATCAAAAACCACAATGCCGATCCTGGAATGTATTCTTATGGATGCAACCACAAACCAGATCAAATTTACCACCAACGATATGGAGCTGGGAATTGAAACTATCGTTGAGGGTATTATTGAAGAAAAAGGTAAAGTTGCTCTTGATGCAAAAATCTTCTATGAAATCATCAGACGACTTCCGGATAATGATATTACCATTAAAACTGATGATAAATATGCAGCAACCATTACCTGTGAAAAAGCAAAATTCAATATCCCCGGAAAATCAGGAGAAGATTTTGCTTATTTACCGATGATCGAAAAGGATGAACCACTGACGATCTCTCAGTACACACTGAAAGAAATGATCCGCCAGACTATTTTTTCTATTGCTGTAAATGAGAACAATAAGCTTATGACCGGTGAACTTTTTGAGATCAAAAATAACTGTCTGAAGGTAGTTTCTCTGGATGGACACCGTATCGCTATCCGAAAAATGCCCCTTAAGAAAGATTATTCTGACCGTAAGGTGGTAGTTCCGGGCAAAACTTTAAGCGAGGTCAGCAAGATCCTTTCCGGAGAGGTGAATGATCAGGTCAGCATTTACTTCACAAAAAACCATATTTTATTTGAATTTGATCAGACTATGGTAGTTTCCAGACTGATCGAGGGAGAATATTTCAGAATTGACCAGATGCTTTCCAGTGATTATGAGACAAAACTGAAGATCAACAAAAAAGAGTTCCTGGATTGTATCGACCGTGCCACACTTCTGGTACGTGAGGTTGACAAAAAACCGATCATCATCAACATCACAGATGATGATATGGAGCTGCGCATTGATTCTGCAATGGGTTCCATGAATGAGGAGATCGATATTGAAAAAGAGGGTAAGGATATCATGATCGGCTTCAACCCGAAATTCCTGATCGATGCTCTTCGTGTTATTGATGATGAAACCGTGACGATCTATCTTGTAAATCCGAAGGCCCCGTGCTTTATCCGTGACGATGAGGAGAACTATACTTACCTGATCCTTCCTGTAAATATCAACCAGAATCAGGCCAGATAAAACCTGGGTATATAAGAAATAAGGGACAAGAGGTGGCGCGGCAGCTTCGGGAGTGCGGGTGTACGTGTGAGACGCACATACTTGAAGCTGTGAACAGAATTGATATCGATAGCCAGGATATGTAAGTGTCCGTATGGTGCGTACAGCCTGACGGCTGGTATCAGGATTGACAGAAACAGGTACACCTAAAATGAGTGACCGTTTTTGACCGATTTTATATGGGAATGCGATCGTGTTCTGAGAAGTGTTTCGTGTGTAAACTACTGGAAGGGGGTATTTAAATTACCACCTTCCGGTGAAATTTGTATTGGGGGATTTTCAAACGGATATCCACGATTGAAGCAGAGGACTTACCTGATGCGGTTAAATACCGCCAGGAGATCAGAAAAGATTGATCTGACGGAGAAAATATCCCCGGAGATAAGAGGAGAAAAAATTGGAGATCAGAATTAAAGACGAATTTATCAAGCTTGGCCAGGCGCTGAAGCTGGCCGGTGTTGTGGAGGACGGCGTTGAGGCGAAATATGCCATCAATGATGGTCTGGTACTGGTGAACGGTGAGGTGGAGAACCGCCGTGGCCGCAAGATCCATCCTGGAGATACCATTTCCTACGATGGAAAAGATATTTATGTGATTGGGTGAAGGAATGTACATTGAATCCATCAGACTGAATAATTTCAGGAATTATGAGTCGCTGGAGATGAATTTTGATCAGGGCACCAATATTCTCTACGGCGACAATGCCCAGGGAAAGACCAATATCCTGGAGGCGGTTTATCTGGCAGGTACCAGCAAATCCCACAAGGGAAGCAAGGACCGGGAGATGATCCGCTTTAAGAATGAGGAATCCCATATCCGAATGATGGTGAAGAAGGGCGAGCTTTCATACAAAATAGACATGCACCTCCGGAAAAACAAAGCAAAGGGAGTTGCCATCAACGGGCTGCCGATCCGCAAGGCAAGGGAGCTGCTGGGGGTGGTGAATCTGGTGTTTTTTTCTCCGGAGGATCTTAATATTATCAAGGATGGACCGGGAGAGAGAAGACGTTTTCTGGATTCGGAGCTTTGTCAGCTGGATGGTGTTTATATCACGGAGCTGGCCGGCTACAACCATATCGTGAACCAGAGAAACCGTCTTCTCAAAGACTGTTATATGAACCCCGGGCTGAAAAGTACCCTGGATGTCTGGGATATGCAGATGGTCGATTACGGAAAGAAGATCATCGGGAAGCGGGAAGCCTTTGTGGAGGAGCTTAACGAGATCGCAAGGGGGCTCCATAAAGGCCTTACCGGCGGGATCGAGGAGCTGGAGATCCTGTACGAGCCAAGTGTTACGGCGGCGGAGTTTGAGGATAAGCTTTCCAGGAACCGGGAGCGGGATCTTCGGATGAAGCTGACCTCTGTGGGACCGCACAGAGATGATTTCTGCGTAAAAGTCAACGGGATCGACATCCGGAGGTATGGTTCCCAGGGGCAGCAGAGGACTGCAGCTCTTTCTCTGAAGCTTTCGGAGATCTATCTGGTGAAGAAAAAGATCCGGGATACACCGGTGCTTCTGCTGGATGATGTTCTTTCAGAGCTGGATAGCAGCAGGCAGACATATCTGCTGGAAAGCATCCACGATATACAGACTCTGATCACCTGTACAGGACTGGATGATTTTGTCAGCCATCAGTTCAAGATCAACAGGGTTTTTCAGGTGGTAAAGGGGCATGTTTATATGCCTAAAGGGTTTTGACAAGCCCGTATGCATATGGTAAACTGATTCTGATTATGGAAAGTTGGTGAATATTTTGGATAAAGAGGAGTTTCGCGTTAAGCTGGGACAGATCAATAAGCTGGTCGAGACCCAGGATTACAAAGGCGCCATGCAGATTGTTGACAGTATTGACTGGCGTCGTGTGAAAAACGTCCGTACCCTTTGTGTAGTGGGCGAGATCTACGCGGCCAACAAGCGTTATGAAGAGAGCAAGGAAATTTTTCTTCTTGCCTACCACAGAGCGCCGATCGGCAAGAACATACTTTACCGTCTGATTGAGGTTTCCCTGAAAATGGGACAGATCAGTGAAGCCACAGAATTCTTTGATGAATACAGAGAAGTGGCAGGTAATGATAACAGCCAGTATATACTGAAATATAAGATCGCCAGAGCGAAGAATGCATCTCTGAATGAGCAGATCCGTATTCTTGAGGAATATAAGGAGAAGGAATTTACGGAGCGCTGGTCCTATGAGCTGGCCAAGCTCTATTACAAGGCAGGAGACAAGCAGAAGTGCCTGGATCTCTGCAATGAGATGATCCTTTGGTTCAATGACGGAACTTATGTGATAAAGGCCCTTGACCTGAAACAGCGGATGGGTGTTCTCACTGGCGAAGAGAAAGAGAAATACGAGCAGCGTTTTATCCCGAAGCTGATCCCGCCGGAAAAGGCGCAGGAGATCAGGGAGAGCAAGGAAGCATCCGGCGAGTATGAGGAGGCAAAACCGGTCACAGATACCATCCAGGTAGATGATGAGCGGGATCTGAACAGTGCGGAGACATTCCAGGAGAAGCTTTCCAAGGGATTCCGTGATATCTTTGGCGGACATAAGAAATCCGCGGAAGAGGATATGGAGGAAAAAGAAGCTGCGCAGGATGAAGAGCAGGAAGAGGTTTCCACAGGCTCTGAGGATGTGACGGAACAGGCTGAAGTGCCGGAGGCTGAGACTGCTGCGGCAGCAGAACCGTCAGAGGAGTTTACAGATTCTGAGGAGATCGAAGCAGCAGAAGGAAGTGATGAGCCTTCGGAAGAGCAGGAAGAGTTTTCCGGACAGGAAGTGGATGAGATTCCCCTGGCATCAGGTGTTGAGAACCTGTCATCCGGAAGTATGAAGCTGCAGGCTCAGGAACAGCAGGATAAAGAGGAAGAAGAGGCTTATCAGGAAGCGGAAGAAGCTGAGGCTGAGAAAGCTACAGAGATGTCTTTGTCCCAGAGTGTTGCAGAGATCATGAAGGAGAAGGCTGCCGGAAATGAGGAAAGTGAGGAGAAGCCTGCAGGGGTTCCGCTCAATGAGGAAGGCAAGCCTGATTTTTCCGCAACGATCCGTATGCCGGAGCTGAAGATCCCGAAGTCCATGATCAATGTGGACCCGGAGAATGCAAGCAGTTCCGCGGAGATGCCGGATGCGTCCGGAATTTTCGGAAGTATCGAGGATATTGCGGCATCTGTAGGTGACAGGTCCGAGAAGGATAAGGATAAAGACTTTAACCTGGAGGATACCATTCTGGCAGCAGCTACACAGCAGGGAATCGATATCCCGGAGGAAGAGAAATCTCCGGATGTCCAGCAGTCCGACGTAACGGAAGAGCCGGATGGTATTGAGGATCTGGATATTGCGGCTGATGAATTTGTTCCGGAGGAGCCGGATGCGGCAGATATCGAGGATATCATGGCGCAGATCTCCGCTCAGCAGGAGGAAGAGGTAACGGAGACTTCCGATACCAGAATTCCGGATATCGTATTTGATGAAGATGAGGAGCCGGTTACTGAGGAGGATCTTCAGGCTGCAGAAGCAGAGTTCCTGAATGGTCCGTCAGGAGTACAGAAGCCGGTGGAAGAAGATGATGTGCTTCCGGAGATTCCTTCACTGGAATCTGAGGCGCAGGTGCAGAAGTCGGCAGCAGAGCCTTCTGCGAAGCTTCATCATGAGGAACCGGTGGCTGCAGCGGAAGAGGAAAATCTTCTTGATGAGGAAGAAGAATACAGTGATGACGCCTTTAACTTCCAGGATGAGGATGACGAGGATGACTTTATCAGCAGTCCCATCGGTGATGATTCTGATGAAGCCATGGAAGAGGACGATGAGGAAGATGAGCTCAGCGAGGAAGAGCAGCTTGAGAAATTTATCGCTACGATCCATCCGGAGAAGGATCCTACAAAGATCGTTTCCAGAAAGAAAGAGCTCACAGAGGAAGAGAAGAAGCTTTTCACCTATTTTGTTACAGTTCCCGGAATGAAGGAACAGCTGCTTGATGTACTCTGCGATGTGCAGATGGGCGCAGCAGACAAGACCTCCCAGACCGGAAATGTGATCGTTATGGGCGGCAGAGAAACAGGTAAGACGAGACTGATCTCAAGTCTGATCCCGGCAATCTGTAAAGAGCTGAATATCGAGGCTTCCAAGGTTGCCTATATATTTGCGGATGATCTCAACGGAAAGGATATTCCGGAGATCGTATCCAAGCTTGCCGGCGGTTTCCTTGTTATCGAGGATGCAAACCAGCTTTCCCAGGAAACAGCAGATGAGCTTGAGGAAGCTATGACCGGAAACACAAAGGGAATGATCGTGATCCTGGAGGATGAAAAGATTGGTATGCGTAAGCTGATCGCAAGATATCCGAAGCTTGCGAAGAAGTTTACATCCATGATCAACATTCCTGTATTTACAAACGATGAACTTGTTAATTTCGCCAAGGTCTATACCATGGAGAATGGATTCCGTATCGACCAGATGGGCATGCTTGCTCTGTATAATCTGATCGGGATCAACCAGAAGGAGGATCAGCCGATGTGCATCGGTACTGTGAAGACCATGCTGGATAAGGCTATGGAGAGAGCTCAGAGCGGATTGTTCAAGCGTTCCAAGAAGCGTGTGGACCGTGATGGCTACACGGTACTTTTTGAAAAGGATTTCAGCTGAAAATAAGAAAAAGCAGAGGTAAAAAATATGGCCAGACCTTATCTTGGTAACCCGAAATATACCATTGAAGTCCTTCAAAAGTATCATTTTGTTTTCCAGAAAAGGTTTGGTCAGAATTTTCTGATCGATGAGCATGTTCTGGAAAAGATCATTGAGTCTTCGGGTATCACGAAGGATGATTTTATACTGGAGATCGGTCCGGGTATCGGAACTATGACCCAGTATCTTGCGGAGGCTGCCAGAGAGGTGGCTGCTGTGGAGATTGACAGTTCGCTGATCCCGATCCTTAAGGATACGTTGAAGGACTGGGATAATGTTTCCGTGATCAATAACGATATCCTGAAAACGGATATCAAAAAGATCGCAGATGAGAAAAACGGCGGTAAGCCTGTGAAGGTGGTTGCGAATCTGCCGTATTACATTACGACTCCGATCATCATGGGGCTTTTTGAGAAGAATGTTCCTGTGGATTCGATCACTGTCATGGTGCAGAAGGAGGTTGCAGACCGTATGCAGGTTGGTCCCGGTACCAAGGATTACGGTGCGCTTTCCCTGGCTGTGCAGTATTATGCGAAGCCGGAGATCGTTGCGAATGTACCGCCGAACTGTTTTATGCCGCGGCCGAAGGTCGGAAGTGCGGTGATCAAGCTGACGCGTTATGAGAAGCCGCCGGTGGATGTGAAGGATGAGGGGCTTATGTTCCGTCTGATCCGTGCATCTTTTAACCAGAGGAGAAAGACGCTTGTGAACGGTATCAGAAATTCCGGAGATTTTTCCCTGAGTAAGGAGGAGATCGAGGATGTGTTCAACAGGTGTAACCTTCCGCTGAATATCAGGGGTGAGGCGCTGACACTGGAGCAGTTTGCGATGCTTGCCAACTGTATTTATGATGAGAAAAATTAATATATGATAAACGCAAAAAGAGCCCGGGCAGCTGTTCCGGGTTCTTTTTGCGTTTCCGGACGGGAATGTTGGAGAGGTTTCCTGTCCGGATCTATATATCGTCATAGAAAGGAGGTTATGTCTGAGGTGTCAGACATAAGTAAGTAATGAAAAATTTACATTTTCTATTTTACTGACGAGATGTTAGGAAAGTTTGTTTAAAATATGAAAATATTGTGAATATATTTTTGACGATATGTATATAGTCTGAATGGTATGGATGGGATTGGGGAAAATTACGGTTTACAGAGGGGTGGGGGTGTGTGGTATACTGAGGGGCGTTAAAGAGGTAATAAAAAGTAAAAGATAGTAAAAGGTAATAAAGGGCCGTAAATGGCAATGTGAAGTCGATGAGGCTGATGGAAATTTTTTGATAAGGGCTGGTGCCCGTATGGAGGTTGAATATTATGAGAAGATTGAACAAGTTTACAGCTTTGATTGTTGCGGGTGTTATTTCATGTACATCTCCGATGATGGTTATGGCGTCTGATTCCGGTTCTGTTATGAGTCAGGCGGAGGAGATCCTGAAGGATAATGAGGTTGGGTCTCTTGCTTCTGACCCGGATAAGGTTGGGGATATCATTGTTTATGTGAAGGGACTTTTTGATTCTAACCAGATCACGGATGATGAGATTTCTCAGGGGATCGATGAGGCTGCGGATCATTTTGGGGTGAGTCTTAATGAGGATGATAAGAGTTCTCTGGTCAATATTATCAGTAAGTTCCGTGGAATCGAGATGAGTGATGATCAGATCAAGGGGTATGTGAGTGATGCTTATAGTACTTTGAAGGATATGGGTGTTACGAAGTCTGATGTGAAGAATATTTTTGAGAAGGCGATTGAGTTTATTAAGGGAATGCTTTCACGGCGGTGATGGGCGGTGATGGCTGGTTCCTTGGATGGTGTTTTTGATGATGTTTTAGATGGAGTTTGAGTTAGAGGGTGAGGGTTGTGGCTCTTTTGTTGGGGTTGTTGTTGGTTTGTTTGTGTGAGATGTACAATATGTACAATATTTAGGACTTTGGTTTTGTTTGTGAATGTGGTGTTTTTATAAAATGTTGGAGGTTGTTTTGGAAAAAATTGTGCAAATGCGCTAATTGTTTACGGGATGTTCATTGTTTGTTCATATTTGTCTGGTAGTATAGGGATAGTTCGAAAGAACGTTACGAAAGACGCTGTAATGGTGTGTATCTGTATCATTACACATACAATTTTTTTCATAATAATCGCCCCGGTAAGCCACTACCGGGGCACTCCTCGTTTTTGGGCCTTTTTGGGGCTCTTTTTTTTATGGGTGGGGAGGGACGGGACGGACGGACTGCCGGAGGGGCGGCTGCATGGTCGTGCCTGGTGCGGTCGTTTCGCCGGGTCATACTAGTACATCGTTTTCGAAATAACTATACCACTCACTTGTCTGTGAATCCGATTGCACAGGTATAAAAGCCTCGGCGTAGCCCGCTACGCCTGCGTTTTTATACC
>ERZ833782.2672-NODE-2672-length-11092-cov-4.007973_pt1 | contig 11092 bp, 10 predicted proteins | sample MGYA00519577_ERZ833782 | MGnify/ENA primary metagenome ERZ833782 (study PRJEB31850, sample SAMEA3708745) | human gut metagenome | biome: human gut; feature: human-associated habitat; material: faeces | place: China | collected 2014 ...
CTACACTGCGGAAAAACACTGCACAAAACGCAGACCCCAACTTGACAAAACACACGAACGCGTGCTCGACGTGTTCGGCGTCACGCGTTCCCTTTCCAGGCCGGGCAACCCGTACGACAGCGCGGTGGTCGAATCCACCAACCGGCTCGTCAGGAAGGAGCTCATCCACAGGAACGTCTACACGAACGTGGAGCAACTGCGCTCGGACGTCAACCGGTACGTGTGGTGGTACAACCACCAACGGCTCCACTCGACCCTCGGGTACCTGAGCCCCGTGGAGTTCACACAACAAGGAAAAACCCTCTAGAAACAGTCCAACACACCGTTGCCAATCCAATATACGTAAGGGAACAGTCTGTTGAATTCTCTTGATGGGCATAAAGGCTTACGACAAAACCAATCGAATTCACATCGTTTTCGAAGCAGCTCTATCGACCTCGTTGTTTGTTCTGATAGATTCCCAAAGATTGGTAGAGGGGTTATATTGCTTAATAACATGAGCAGGGTTACCTACCGCAATTGAATATGGAGGAATAGATTTAGTGACGACGGATCCCGCCCCGATAATTGACTTTTCTCCGATTTCAACGCCGCCTAAGATAATCACGTTATTCCCAATCCATGCACCTCGGCCAATATGGATTCCCTGGGTGAGTTCAAGGTCGTTGTCCAGATAGGAATCTGGCAGCGGAGACATACCGTGGTTGTAATCAATCATGACAATGTCAGAAGCAAGCAGTGTGTCATCTTCAATGATGATTTCTGAGGTACATTGCAAAGTGAGATTTCTAGTCACATGTACTCGTTCTCCAATGCGAATTTCAGGTTCACGATCGAAGGGCTTACCGTGCGAAGCATCCCAGCAATAGAGACGACAATTATCACCAAGGACTACGGAACCAGCACAGTGAATATACTGAGATAGTCGCAGATCCAGGTTTTTGCCGGCACGCATCCCTTTGTTCCGCGAAAGGAACTTCACGGATTCACACCATTTGTAGTATCTGTTTCGAATGCGGCCTAGTCCAAACAAGATGACTCCTTTGTAATCCAAACTTCATGAGCGCCCTCGACTGATGAAGACAGCGTAATCAGAGAGGAAGACATAGCGGTTCGATTTATAGTCGATGTCTAATGTGACCTAATTTTCGCCTATGAAGGTAAATATCAAATGAGATAGTTTGAACTACACTGAAAGCATACTCTCCTTCTAGGGCAAGTTTCTACAAAAGAACGGTTCAAGACATATGACAGCGAAGATTCTGGTAACAGGCGGCGCAGGTTTTATTGGTAGCGAGATCGTAAAACAACTGAGCGCTCATGATGAATACGAAATTCGCGTTCTAGATGCATTGACCAAACAAATTCATGGCAACAATCCTGAAAAGTCATATCTTTTCCAATCCATAAAAGATTGTTGTGATTTCATCCGTGGAGACGTGCGTGATTTCACAACAGTCCAGAAAGCCCTTGAAGGGGTAGATGTTGTTTTGCATCTTGCGGCAGAAACCGGTACCGGGCAATCCATGTACATGATCAACCAGTACAACGAGGTCAATGTCATGGGTTTGTCAAATATTTTTCAAGCACTATCGCTCAAGGGGGAAAGCAACACTATACGCAAAGTCATCCTGTCGTCATCGCGTTCTGTGTATGGCGAAGGCGAGTATCAATGCCCAAACTGTGGCGTAGTCTACCCCCGTGGACGCAAAACTAAAGATATGATGCAAGGCGATTTCACTATGCATTGCGCCAAGTGCAATACCGCCTTGACCTTAATGCCCACCACCGAAGACAGCAAAACCACCCCAAATTCTCTTTATGCGTTCACCAAGCTTTCACAAGAGATGATGATTCAGACAATGTGCCCTGCGATGGATATTGATTACACCATCTTCCGTTTCCAAAATGTGTACGGAGCAGGCCAATCATTGAAGAATCCTTACACTGGCATTCTTTCCATCTTCTCCTCATTGCTTTTGGACAATAAAGACATCAATATCTTTGAAGACGGCAAGGAAAGCCGCGACTTCATCCACGTAAAGGATGTTGCTTCCGCGGTCATCAAATCTATCAATACGGCCGCATCGAACGGAGAAATCATCAACCTGGGCAGCGGAATCGGAACAAGTGTCATCGAAATAGCTGAGACATTGAAACGAATCTATGGCAGTACCAGCAATCTGAACGTTACCGGTGATTTCCGTATCGGAGACATCGCACATAATGTCGCTGATACCCAAAAGGCACGAAAGCTGCTTGATTTCACTCCGTCGATTTCCCTGCAGGAAGGTTTGACCGAGTTTTGCAAATGGGTGCTGGGACAAGAGACCGACAACAGTCGTTACGAACAATCCCTTACAGAGATGGAACGTTCAGGAATGTTTATTCGAAAGTAAGCATCTAGAACCTTGGCCGAAGCATAATGCTATATTGCTTCGGCCAGTTCCAAGAACAATCTCATTAAAAATATTCCCATCATCTTAGATGGCCAAGTACGAAAGCTTTTTTCTCATCAGTAGCCATCTTTTTAGTATGCATAAAATCATCATCATGTTTAGCCGCATATTCACCAATGGACTCGATCACCCTACCCGGCACACCCACTACGATGGAATTTGCAGGAATATCATGCGTAACAATAGTGCCGCATCCGATGATGCAATTATCTCCGATTGTTACCCCCGGCATAATAATGGCATTAAAACCAATATGCACGTTATTGCCGATTCGAATTTTCCCAAAGAGATCGATATCGGATAGCTCAGAATACTTATGACGTAATACCCACACGCCACCGTCATGAGTCACAAATCTAACACCAGATGTAATCCTGACATTATCGCCGATCTCAATCAACCACGGTTCACTTCCAAAATCCCAGCCATTGAGAATCTCGAAGCCCCCCCCCAGCTTTAAACCCAGCTTTCGGTAATGAGCAGCATTTTTCTCAGCATTACGGAAATGATTCATTAATTTCGCAAACAATGCGGTTCCTTTCTATATCAGACAGATATTTTGCTCTTTTTGTAGAGGAAGAAGGAGACAATCATCAGGACAAATGCTGCTATATAACGAATAATCGTGAAGTGATATAGAGGAATCGCAATGGCGGAAAGCACAATTACCAGCCATTGTATACCGATAATGGCTTTGTCATCATATACGGTTTCCTTGGTTCCCGTGATAGTGAAGTGCAGTTTTTTGGACACACGCATTTGCACATACGACAAGAATACGAATGCAGTCAACATCGAATAGGCCGCTGCCTGATATCCAAATAGAGGAATCAGCACTGCATTCAGTACAATATTCAGTACCGCACCACAAATAGAGGCAATCATTATGTATGAAGATTTTTTGTGATACAACAACACGTTTGCATACATATTGGAAATAGCGTTCTGGAAAATGGCTGCAGAAATTGGCGGCATGATGTAAATCGCTGCCATATATTCGTCAGTTGCGATTATCTTGACCACCTCAGGAGCTAGGAAAGTCATCAATACGCATACCGCAGCATAGGTGAGCAGCAGAATCGAAGCGAGGCTCCGAACTCTTTTCTTGCCTTCGGAATCATTAATATTCCGATAGAGGAATGGGACAAACGAAGAATTAATTGCCGACCATACGATTGCGGAAACGGTACTCACCGAGGAAAGTGTGCCATAAATGCCCACAGCGGAATTATCAACGAACCAACCAATCATCACGCGACCGGAATTATTCAGAATCTGCGTGGCGAACTGATTCGCAATAAGAGGCACACTCAGAGCAAGTGAGAATTTCCAATACCGCATGGAAATGAACTTGCGCCCTCGCACCATGATGTATACCCATAGCACAAGAGCAACAGCATATAGCACGGCATAATTCGCAAACAATCGTCCTTCGGCCGCTTTTCCGCTTCCTCGCATATACAATACAGCGACAGTGGAAAGTGCTGATGCCACAATTGCGGAGCCAATCGTCACCAGTGTTGCTGCCTTGTACTTATACTCGTAACGCTGTCTTGCCAGCCAGAACTCCGTAGCCGGCAGCAATAGGAAACCAACTAGCATCAGCAGCAACAGCGATTTGTCTAGGCCAAGTATGCGACTCCAAAAATTGGGAGCAACGGAATATACGGCAAAGAATACGATTGATGTGAACGTCGTGAGCGTCAGCACTGAAGATTCGTACCTATCGCGCTCATGCTCATATTCCTTCAACGCGACCATATATCCGCCGTAAGTCAACGAGAGCGTCGCCACGACCGTCAGTATCGACTGCCAAGAATTGTACAGATTGACTGTGCCCATCTCAGAAGTTGACATGATTCGGGTAAAAATTGGCACAGTAACAAAGGCCAAACCTTTAGAAAACAGCGATGCGAATGTGTATGCTACCGCCGATTTCATACCTTCGGATGGCCGCTTATTCCAAAAATGTTTTTTGATGTGTTTTGCCATTATGCGTCTGCACCATCATTGTTGGAAACGATTGATCCATGAGCCGACGGAATAGTAGTGTCTTGTCTCTTGAGAATATGGGTGAAACTCGGAACGCAGGAACACGGTAAGCTCTTCTTCATCAGGGTTCTGCAAATCAATGACCAGAATATTATTGGGATCATAAAAATTCGCTGACAATAGAGCCATGTTAGTCGAAACGAGTTTCTTGTTGAGGAAAATGGATTCCATCACGCGCATAGAGAATCCGTTCTGACCTTGCTGCGTGATATCCAAAATCGCCTTGCTTTGCGAAACCATATCGAGATAATCCGCATAATTAACATATGAGTGCCTAATGGTGAATGGCAAATCTTCATGTTGATTACCGTTTTCAACAATTACGAATTCCGGTTTCATGCCAGCATCGGAGATAATTTGATGCAAAGCAAGCATTTTTGCCTTGCGATCCTTGAGAAAACCAAGAAACAGGATATCTGACGTCAGAGCACGCTCCGGGAGACGCAAGTTCTCGTCATACATGATGGTGTTGAAGCGGAATCCATATTGCTTGCAGTCATTTTCGTCATACGAATAATATGAGAAACCATACTTCCTGCACGCTGCAAGATGGCCAAGGACAACCTGCTTGTCGCGAACAATATTCCAGGAATATAGATAACATTTCGCGTCAGGATTTTTATGTCTATTAATGTTGCGCAATAACGCCGGATCCAGCCATACCGTAAGATCAAAAACAATGATCTTGGAAAACGACTGCAAATCCTTGTACCAATCAGTATAGAACAGCGAGCTGGCAGCAAGCCTCAGCTTCCTCATTGCTTTCCAAACCATTTCGAACGCGCCATGAACTTCGCGGAACACAGGAAAAACCACCACATCAGGAAGTTGCATGCTATTGAAATAATAGAAGCTGCCGCTGGGAACAAGTAGCAGAGTCCGTTCCATTACATCACCTCTTTAGCATTCATCAGATTGGAAACCATTAGCGAACGGCGAGGATTATGTGTAGCAATCGCATGTCCAACGACACTGGACTGCTTATGTGTGAAATAGGAGCTGAGATAAATCGGGAACATCATGAGACCCGGATAGAACAAATACGTCTCGCTAACCGTGGAATTGATAAACATAAAAGCAAATACGGCAATAAGTATTTTCTTTGGTTCCCGTCGAATCATTGGATAGAAAATCATAATCATCATCGCCAGCCAGAAAATCACTCCATACACTGCGGCATAGGTCGCAATGCTAGCGGCAACTGCAGCTGGGTCAAATGAGTCTCGTATCGCATAGAATGCGTCATAACCGATACCGAACGGGTCCATGGAAAGAGCCTTCAAACTAGCCATCACTGTAATCCAACGATATTGTCCCGTGCTATCCTCTAAATTGATACCAGCGCCAATGTCTCCACCAAATAGTTTGTTCAGCACTTGAACATAAAGAAGACTCTCTTCCCCGCGAAGCCAGTAGTCAGTGATCAGCACCGCCGTGATGGCGACCACTAGCACTGCAATCTTTTGCTTCAGCATACGTATGTCTCGCTCTCTGACACGCATAAAGAAGAAGCACAACAAAATGACCATCATAGAAAGATAACCGGTCGTCGACTGGCAAGTAATCAGTGTGAGCAAGACGATGACGGTCGCCGTACGATATTGCTTCTCGTTATCAAAATATAATTTCTTTTTCCAAAATAACAGGACGAATAAAGCAGCATTGAGTACAATCTGATACACGCCAGGTTCAGTGTAGAAACCACAATTACGGGTTGCGTGTATTTCAAGATACGAGTAAAGCCAGAGTCCTTTTCCATGAAGCACAGTGGCCCATTGACCCGTTCCCAAGTTCTGCGTCCAGAATGATGTTGCAGGCCATGCATTCACCAGCGAAGGGTTAATGCAAAACGCCGCCCAAAATAGCACACTGATGATGCCAAAGAAACAAACAATTCTTATGAATCGGGTAAGAAACATTCCCCGATCAATAGTCATTGCGATATAGGTGACAACCAGCATCGCTGCGTTGGAAAGAAAAGTTAGGGGCCCCACACCTCCTGTTTTCAATCGGATGACAATCGTTGCCAATGCAAGCAAAAGGCAAAACGACAGCACATAAACATTCCTATATTTGGCGCTCAACAACGCAAGCAGGGCATATATAGCAATAATCACGCCATACACCAATGTGGTATTCAGATAGCGTGACATCGCGCAGCTGCCCGGAATCAGTAACATAAGGTACAGCCACGCGTACTGGAATGTTTTGGTCTTCGTTATGCGAATCATCAACACCTCTGGAAAAACTAATTTCGACGCAAATTGCCGTTGAGCAATTTTCCATAATAAGTTTCGACACCATTGATTTCGATGGGAAACTCTTGCTTCCATGTCAATTTGAACAATGATGAATCGGCGATTAATGACTCATAATGACGCTCATTATACCCATTACGGCACATAATTTGGATATCCGCCTTAGCAATAAGCGTTTCCACTGCAGCCGGCCATGAAGTCAATTTCGCTATTTCCGCCGTAGATCGTATTTCCTCCCCGATGCGATGAAGATAGCGTCTAATGCTATTGTGAGCTTCCATTTCATTCCCTGCTTTTTGCAATACCACGTCACTGACTTTTATGATTGATATATCCCTCGGTGGCATGATCCTTATGCTTGATAATGCAAGGATTGCCAAATACTACCGAGTGACTTGGTACGTCGCGATTCACAAAGGCCCCAGGAGCAATCATTACGTCGTTCTCGACCTTTATTCCTCCCACTATTGACGCATTGATTCCAATCCAAACATCATCACCAATCGTGGGAGCACCTTCTCTCTTTCCACGATTCTCCTGGCCAATAACAACCCCTCGATGGATATTGACATTCCGCCCAATAATGGCTTGAGGATTGATGGTGATGCAATAAGGGTGTCCGATATATAGGCCACCACCGATAACCGTTTGATGGCTTAACTCGATGAAATTCCTCTGACGACACCAGCGAAACAGCAGTCGATACACCAACTGCATAGGCTTGAACCTGCACTCTTGGCAACAACGAAATAACCGCTGGAATCTAGGCATTTTCTCAACGGCGTATCGATACTTATCCTGCTCGAGCAAAGTACCCATTGTTATCCTCAGTCCTTTGCGAAAAAATGGAAAATCAATGTTCTGTATCGAGGATTCGGGTAATCTTCGAAGCATCGCCCCACACGGCTTTGGAATCATAGGGCCGATCAGGGAATGCATCATATTTCAATTTGATGGAGAACCCATTCTCGGCAATAAACCGTTCCACCCTATCAGCAAGTTTTTCGGGCTTACCAGAACAGATATTGATAATCCCCAACACTTCATCCTGATTCACCGCCGCGGCAACTTGATGACAGAAATCGGGATAATCTAGAAAATCATACTGGTTCTGACCTGTGGTGAACGGGAACTCTTTCTTGCCTTCGATCTCCGCCGCAACTATTTTTGAGAAAATGGAGCTGCCATATTGTGTATCGCTGACGATGTAATATCCACGAAGCCACTGGAACTTTACTTTGTTCTGCAACGCTATGGTCTGCAATGCGTTACGGAGCGCATCCTTGGCGATTCCATACATGCTCATCGGCCAGCATGGGGTGTGAGCGTTGATGCTGCCTTCATGGAATCCGATTTCATGCATCGATCCCATGCATGCCACTTGCTGGATTCCGGATTCGCACAGTTTTTTCAGGAATGCAACATGCTTAGGCAAATCCTCAAAGTGCGCATTCGAATTGTGTACAAAACCATCGCGCCAAGCCAGATGCAACACCACATCGGGCTCGCCGAAGTACGTATAGGGATCTTCAATCGAGAAGATGTCTCCGGGCACGCAATGAGCCGCAGAATTCACATGGTCACAGGCGAAGTCTGTGGCGATTACCTCGTTTCCACGCTTAAGCAACTCATCAACCACACCGCGCCCTAAATATCCATTAGCACCGGTAACCAAAATCTTCATGATTTTCTCCTTGATATTCTTGATGTCTTATTTCTCTTTAATGGCCGAAAGCCACTGCTTCGAAATAGAGTCAACCGACAAACGTTCACGCAACCGCACGCCAGCTTTGCTAAAGCGTTCCTGCACACCGGTATCGCCTGCAATACTGCACATAGCCGTAACCATGCGCTCCTTGTTCCGAACCGGAACAAGATATCCATTTACGCCATTGTCAATGACCATGCGGGCCCCACCGATTGGGCAGTCCGTAGCAATCGTCGGAATTCCCAACGCAATAGCTTCAATCATTGAATTCGAGAGTCCCTCAAAATCCGAGGAAATAACAAACATGGCGGCATCGAAAATGCAGGCATGAACATCCTTCCGGAAGCCGCAGAAATGAACGCTATCGCCAACCCCTCGGGAAACTGCATAACGCTTTAGATCATTTTCCAGTGCGCCTTCGCCGTAAATCTCGAAGGTATAGTCGCGGAACCGTGTGCGGAATTCTGCAAACGCATCAATGGCGAGCGGCAAATTCTTCTGATCATTCAAACGACAAACGGTAACCACTCGCTTGGATCGTTCACCTTCATAGCGTGGCAGCATGCTATCATTGAGAGGATTAAGAATCACACGGTACTTACCAGCTGCATATTTGGGGTAATACTCAAGTGCATCCTGTGTTTGGAATACCACGCAGTCCGCAAGAGCGTATAGCCACGGATGAATAGCCGCAACCAGCCGACGCTTTCTAAAAGCACGGTGTGGATCATTACGTTGGGAGATAATTATGCGGTTCCGCATACCAATTCCCGCTATTAGAGTGAACAAATTTTGATTATCCATGAAGGAAATAAATACCGTATTCGGCATCGCTCTCATCTTCGCCCGAATAGCTTTAATCTGATCAAGGAAATTCGGGTTGCTTTCCGCGCAGGATGTATCGACATGGACGCGCTTGTCCAAAGCATACGCGGTATGAGTGCTGTTAGTTAAGAACAACGTCACATCACATCCACTACGAGCGAATTCGCCAGAGAGAATAGAGACCACTCGTTCGGCACCGCCACCGTCCATAGTTGGCATAACGAAACATATACTCTCACCCATATCGATACGTCCTTGCTTATATTGGTATATGTGCTGTTTAGTCCCTGCGGAACAGGTCACGGGTGTAGACCTTGTCCTTTACGTCATCGAGGCAAGAGTCATAACGGTTCGCGACAATGGAATGCGAGCGCTTCTTGAACTCATCAAGGTCGTTGACCACTTCGGAGCCAAAGAAGGTAGAACCGTTTTCGAGCGTGGGTTCATAGATGATAACCGTCGCCCCCTTGGCCTTGATGCGCTTCATCACACCCTGAATGGAGCTCTGGCGGAAGTTGTCGGAGTTGGACTTCATGGTCAAGCGATACACACCAACCACGGTCTCATGTTCCTTGCTGGCGTCCCATTCACTGTTGGGGCCATAGGCACCAGCAAGCTCGAGTACGCGGTCGGCGATGAAGTCTTTGCGGGTGGCGTTGGATTCCACGATGGCCTGGATGAGGTTCTCCGGCACATCCTGGTAGTTGGCGAGCAACTGCTTGGTGTCCTTGGGCAGGCAGTAGCCGCCGTAACCGAAGCTCGGGTTGTTGTAATGGGTGCCGATGCGCGGGTCGAGGCACACACCATCGATGATTTCGCGGGTGTTCAAGCCCTTGGACTCGGCGTAGGTATCGAGCTCGTTGAAGTAAGAGACTCGCAGTGCCAGATACGTGTTGGCGAACAGCTTGACGGCCTCGGCTTCGGTGAAGCCCATGAGCAGCGTGTGGATGTTCTCCTCGATGGCCCCCTGCTGCAGCAGCTTGGCGAACGTCTCGGCCGCCTCGACGAGATGCCGGTCCTCCGGGTCGGTGCCGACCACGATGCGGCTCGGGTACAGGTTGTCGTACAGTGCCTTGGATTCGCGCAGGAACTCCGGGCTGAAGATGATGTTCCTGGAACCGGTCTTCTCACGAATCGACTTGGTGTAACCGACCGGGATGGTGGACTTGATAACCATGATCGCGCCCGGATTCACCTTCATCACCAGGTTGATGACGGCCTCCACCGCAGAGGTGTCGAAAAAGTTCTTCGTGCTGTCGTAGTTGGTGGGAGTCGCGATGATCACGAAATCGGCGTCGCGGTATGCGCTTTCACCATCCAGCGTGGCAGTGAGGTCCAACTCCTTCTCCGCAAAGTACTTCTCGATGTAATCGTCCTGGATCGGGGACTTACGGGCGTTGATCATGTCGACCTTCGCAGGAACAATATCCACCGCGGTAACCTGATGATGCTGCGCCAAAAGCGTAGCCAAGCTCAAGCCAACGTAACCGGTACCAGCAACGGCAATCTTCAATGAATCAAAATCCTTCATCTCTTTTTTCATCCCTTCTTGTAAAATATGTTATGAACTACGTGAATGACTGGAATAGCGAATCGAATGCCCTATTTATCAGAGTCATCGAGGTAGAAGGTCTTGTACCACTCGGCAAATCGACGCAAGCCTTCACGCAGCGGAGTTGAAGGTTTATAGCCAAAATCGCGTTCTAAGGCCGCAGTATCCGCATACGTGACCGGCACATCGCCTGGTTGCATGGGGACCAGCTCTTTATGAGATTCGAAGTCGTAATCTG
>ERZ833782.2687-NODE-2687-length-11009-cov-2.617948_pt1 | contig 11009 bp, 8 predicted proteins | sample MGYA00519577_ERZ833782 | MGnify/ENA primary metagenome ERZ833782 (study PRJEB31850, sample SAMEA3708745) | human gut metagenome | biome: human gut; feature: human-associated habitat; material: faeces | place: China | collected 2014 ...
AGCGGGAATCAAGGAGGGGTATTTACAGATGAAAAGAATCTTATTTGCAACATCAGAAGCAGTACCATTTATCAAGACAGGAGGTCTTGCGGACGTAGCAGGTGCACTTCCGAAATGTTTCGATAAACGTTATTTCGATGTACGCGTGATTTTACCGAAATATGCCTGTATGAAACAGGAATGGAAAGATAAAATGGACTATATCACACATTTCTACATGGATCTTGGATACAAGAACTGCTATGTGGGAATCATGCATATGGAGTATGAAGGAATTCAGTTCTACTTTATTGATAATGAATATTATTTCAGCGGTCCGAAACCGTATGACAGTGCACCATGGGATCTGGAGAAATTTGCATTCTTCTCAAAAGCAGTATTGTCCGTTCTCCCGGTTATCGGGTTCAGACCGGATATCATTCACTGCCATGACTGGCAGACAGGACTTGTACCTGTATATCTGCATGACAGTTTCCAGCAGAATGAATTTTTCTGGAATATAAAGACAATCATGACGATCCATAACCTTAAATTCCAGGGTGTATGGGATGTTAAGACAATTCAGAATATTACAGGACTTTCAGATTACTATTTCACAGCAGATAAACTTGAGGCATATAAAGATGCCAACTATCTGAAAGGTGGTATCGTATTTGCTGATGCAGTCACCACTGTAAGTAATACATATGCAGAAGAGATTAAAACACCATTTTATGGTGAAAAACTGGATGGTCTTATGTGCGCAAGGGCTAACAGCCTGAGAGGAATCGTAAATGGTATTGATTATAACGTATTCAACCCTGAGACAGATCCATATATCACAAAGACATATAACGCAACTACATTCAGAAAAGAAAAGGTAAAAAATAAAATTCAGCTTCAGAAAGACCTTGGACTTCAGGAAGATCCAAAGGCCATGATGATTGGTATTGTATCCCGTCTGACAGATCAGAAAGGTTTTGATCTGATTGCATATGTTATGGATGAACTTTGTCAGGATGCAATCCAGCTTGTAGTTCTTGGAACCGGTGATGAACGTTATGAAAATATGTTCCGTCATTTTGACTGGAAGTATCATGGTAAGGTTTCCGCACAGATCTATTATGATGAAGCAATGTCTCACAGAATTTATGCAGCATCTGACGCATTTCTGATGCCATCACTGTTCGAACCATGTGGCTTGAGCCAGTTGATGAGCCTTCGTTATGGAACCCTTCCGATCGTCAGAGAGACCGGTGGTCTGAAGGATACAGTTGTCCCGTACAATGAATTCGAGGGAACCGGAACAGGATTCTCCTTCGTAAATTATAATGCACATGAAATGCTTGCTACGATCCGTTATGCAGAGAGTGTATATTATGACAAGAAACGTGAATGGAATAAAATGGTAGACCGCGCGATGGCTGCAGATTTTTCCTGGAATAATTCCGCACGTCAGTATGAGGAAATGTACAATTGGTTAATTGGTGAGTAAGGATTCACCGAAGCGGTTCAAAGCAATAAAGAAGCACAGACGACAATAATATGTCGTCTGTGCTTTTTTGAGTACGGGAATATACATGCATGTTATCGTATGTCTGCAAGAAAAGATGAAGGTGCTTGTTTATCAAATACGAATTGCACTAAAATGAGAAAATAATTAAAAGTTAATGATAAATAACTTTTGAATTAACATTATTTATACGAAACTTATCAGATTAATCAGTTATTGTCAAACAACTTAAATTGTGTTACATTTATACCAGTGGATAATACAGATGTATGTATTGACCATGTAAATTGTACTTATGATGAGGTGACAATATGACACTGGACAAATTAAAGACTGGAGAGTGTGGCAGAATCATCAGTGTTCGTGGCGAGGGGGAGCTGAGACATCATCTTCTGGATATGGGGCTTACACCGGGGACAGAAGTGTCTCTTCGTAAAACAGCTCCCATGGGAGATCCGGTACAGCTTGTGCTGCGCGGATATGAGCTGACATTGCGGCTGGCGGAAGCTGCAAAGATTGAGATCGTATCAATCGAATCCATGTCGGAGACGAAGAAAGAAAATGAACGGCATCAGCCGATTGCTCATCCTGGTGTGGGAGAACTTGGAAAGGCTCGAGATTATCGTAAGAACCGGATCGGTGATACGATTCCCAAGGGGGAACCGATCACGTTTGCACTGGCAGGTAATCAGAATTGTGGAAAGACAACTCTTTTTAACCAGTTGACAGGTTCCAATCAGCATGTTGGTAACTTTCCGGGTGTAACTGTTGACAAGAAAGAAGGAAGCATCCGAAGGCATCCGGAGGCAACGGTAACGGATCTTCCTGGAATCTATTCACTTTCCCCGTATTCCAGCGAGGAGATCGTAACAAGAGATTTTCTGCTGAATGAGAAGCCGACAGGAATCATTAATATTGTAGATGCTTCCAATATTGAGAGAAATCTTTATCTTACCATGCAGCTAATGGAGCTTGGAATCCCAATGGTGCTGGCCTTAAATATGATGGATGAGGTAAGGGCAAATGGAGGCTCTGTTCGGATCAATGAACTGGAGGAGATTTTAGGAATTCCGGTTGTACCTATTTCAGCAGCGAAGAATGAAGGAATTGATGAGCTGATCGATCATGCAGTCCATGTTGCAAGATACAGAGAAGCACCGGGAAGAATTGATTTCTGTACTGACAATCAGTCACCGAAGGATCCGGTAGGTGCACTTCACAGATGTATCCATGCAGCCGTTCATCTGATCGAACCCTATGCAAAAAAAGCAGGACTTCCTGTACGTTTTGCAGCTACGAAGATCGTAGAGAAAGATTCTCTGATCGAAAAACGTCTGGCTTTGCCTGAAGGTGAAAAAAAGGTTCTTGATGGGCTGGTACATGTTATGGAGAAGGATGGCGGTTTGGACCGTGAGGCAGCTCTTGCGAACATGCGCTTCAATTTTATCGAAAAGCTTTGCGAGAAAACTGTGGTAAAACCGGCAGAAAGCCGTGAACATAAACGAAGTGTCGCCATAGATCATATCCTTACCGGAAAATATACAGCAATTCCCTGTTTTGTGGGAATTATGGCCATTGTATTTGTGATGACGTTCAATTATCTGGGAGCCTGGCTTTCAGACGGAATGAGCATGGTCGTGAACTGGGTAATTGCACTTATTGGCAGGGGACTGGAGGCAGCGGGTGTCAGCTCAGTACTGCAGTCATTGGTTGTGGATGGAATTTTAAGCGGTATCGGAAGCGTGATCGGATTTCTTCCCACGATCGTTACTTTGTTTTTCTTTCTGTCAATCCTGGAAGATACCGGATATATGGCTCGTGTAGCCTTTGTTATGGACAAGCTTCTTCGAAAGATCGGACTTTCCGGAAGAAGCTTTGTGCCGATGCTGATCGGATTCGGCTGTTCGGTGCCGGCTATTATGGCAACCAGAACATTATCCAGTGAACGCGACCGGAAAATGACGATCCTGCTTACGCCGTTTATGAGCTGCAGTGCCAAGCTTCCGATCTACGGACTTCTCACCAGTGCATTTTTTCCGAAGCAGTGGAGAGGAGTTGTGATGATCAGCCTTTATTTTGCAGGAATTCTCTTCGGGATCCTGTATGCTCTGATCCTGAAAAAGACGAAATACAGGGGAGAGCCGGTTCCGTTTGTAATGGAGCTTCCCAATTACCGGCTTCCTTCTGCAAAAAGTGTAGGACAGCTGATATGGGAAAAGGCGAAGGACTTTATCCAGAAAGCGTTTACAATTATTTTTGCGGCAACGCTGATCGTGTGGTTCCTGCAGAATTTTGATGCAGGTCTTAACCTTGTTGCCAGCACAGATCAGAGCCTTCTGGCACAGATCGGAAGCATCGTGGCACCACTTTTTGCACCGCTGGGCTTTGGTGACTGGAGAGTATCCACTGCATTGATCACTGGCTTTATGGCAAAAGAGAGTGTTGTGTCTACGCTGACAGTTCTTCTGGGCGGAAATACGGCATTGCTTCAGGATTTGTTTACGCCGTTTACTGCTTACGTATTTTTGATCTTTACCTTGCTCTATACACCCTGTGTTGCAGCTATTGCAACTGTGCGGCGGGAGATGGGAACTGTAAGAGCTGCCGCTGGTATTGTAGCAGTACAGTGTGCCACTGCATGGATCGTTGCATTTGCGGTACATGGTGTGGGAATGATGCTTGGATTATAGAAAAAATATCTTACATATGGCTTTTCACAAACTGCAGAAAACATTCTGCAGAGGTTGTGAGAGCCATATTTTTTTTATGGGCAATTCCAACGGATAGCTTTTCCAGTCCATTAATCGGGACAGCAACAAGCGAAGGCTGACGAAAGAACTGAAAGCTGCTTTCTGTAAGGAGACTGATCCCTTCGCCAATTTCCACTGCGCTGACAATAGATTCTGCACGGGCAGTACGCAGAAGCTGAGGGTGGATCCCTGCATTATGAAAACTTTGCATACAGAAACGGTAAATGGAAGTGTGCGGAGGCATCAGGATAAAAGTCTCTTTTTTCAGTTCGGAAAGAGAGACCGATTTTTTGGACGCAGAAGGATGAGCTTCAGGAAAAACAGCAACCAGACGGTCTTCTGTGAGAGCATGAAAAGTATAGAGCTCCGGGTCTATCATATGTTTTCGTACAAAGATCAGATTAAAAAAGTCTTTTTCAAGACCGGAGAGAAGTTCTTCGTCTTCCACCTCTTTCAGAGAAAAGGAAAGCTCCGGGTGTGTATCACAAAAACTGTGTATCACAGAAGTAAGATGGTACTGAGAAAGAAAAGGAAGTGTTCCAATATGAAGTGCCTGGAGCTTACTATCCTTAAAATGGTACACTGCTTCCAGAGAACGATGATACTGTCTGGAAATCTTAAGTGCTTCTTTGTAAAAAAACTCTCCCTCAGGAGTAAGCACAGCAGTACGCTTGCTGCGGTCCCATAAGGTAAGCTCCAGTTCTTTTTCCAGTTTCATGATCTGCTTGGAAAGGGAGGACTGGGAGATATGCATAGCTTCTGCAGCATCAAAAAAAGTCCGGGATTGAGCTGCACAGATAAAATAGTCGATCTGTTCAAGAGTCATGGTAACACCTGCCTTTTGGAAAATAGTGACGAATCATTCCATATTGGAAACAATTATATCATAGAAAGAATTGATTCACCATATTAAAAAGAGATAAAATAATATGAAAAAATAAAGATAACGCAGGAGGTTTTTATGGCAGAAAAAGTAAGAGATCTGAGAAGTGCCCTGGCACTTCTGGAGCAGATGCCGAACCAGCTGATCGAAACAGAGGTGGAAGTTGATCCGATGGCAGAGCTTGCAGGGGTGTATCGTTATGTAGGAGCCGGTGGAACGGTGAAGCGTCCTACAAAGGAAGGACCAGCCATGATCTTTAATCGTATAAAAGGACACCCGGATGCAAGGGTCGCTATCGGGCTTCTGGCAAGCAGAAAAAGAGTTGCTGCTTTACTTGACACTCAGCCGGAAAATCTTGGAAAGATGCTCTGCAAAAGCGTGGAGAATCCAATTCCACCGGTAGATATTGAAGGAGATGCACCGTGTCAGCAGGTGGTGCATAAGGCTGCAGATCCGGATTTTGACCTCTATAAATTGGTTCCTGCGCCAACGAACACGCCAGATGATGCGGGTCCGTATATCACACTTGGCATGTGCTACGCCACACACCCGGATACAGGAGTTCACGATGTGACTATTCACCGTCTATGCATTCAGGGAAAAGATGAGCTTTCCATTTTCTTTACACCTGGTGCCAGACATATCGGAGCAATGGCAGAGCGTGCTGAGGAGCTGGGACAAAGGCTGCCGATTTCTATCAGTATCGGAGTTGATCCTGCTATTGAGATCGGTTCCTGTTTTGAGCCGCCTACAACACCACTGGGGTATGATGAGCTGTCTGTAGCCGGTGCACTGCGCAAAGAGCCGGTGGAACTCTGTAAATGTTTAACCGTTAACGAGCGTGCCATCGCCAATGCGGAATACGTGATCGAGGGAGAAGTAATCCCAGGTGTGCGTGTAAAGGAAGATCAGAACAGCAATACCGGATACGCCATGCCGGAGTTTCCGGGATATACAGGGCCTGCAAGTGATCAGTGCTGGCTGATCAAGGTTACAGCAGTGACACATCGTGAAAATCCGATCATGCAGACCTGTATCGGACCAAGTGAGGAGCACGTATCCATGGCGGGAATCCCTACAGAGGCCAGCATCTATGGTATGGTGGAAAAAGCAATGCCTGGAAGACTTCAGAACGTATACTGCAGCAGTGCCGGTGGTGGAAAGTATATGGCTGTCCTTCAGTTTAAAAAGCTTTCTCAAAGTGATGAGGGAAGACAGCGTCAGGCTGCACTTCTTGCATTTTCCGCCTTCAGTGAGCTGAAAAATGTATTTCTGGTAGATGAAGATGTGGACTGCTTTGATATGAATGACGTACTTTGGGCGATGAATACGAGATTCCAGGGGGATGTGGATGTGATCACCATTCCGGGTGTCCGTTGTCATCCTCTTGATCCATCCAATGATCCTGCATTTTCTCCAAGTATCCGTGATCATGGAATTGCATGCAAGACTATTTTTGACTGTACGGTGCCTTATGATCTGAAGGAAGATTTTCACAGAGCCCGTTTTATGGAACTGGATCCGGAGAAATGGCTGAAAAAATGAAAAAGAGAATTATAGTTGGTGCGACAGGTGCAAGCGGCCTGCCGCTCCTTGTAAAATGTCTGGAGATCATCCGGGAGAATTCGGATTTTGAGTCGTATCTGATCATGAGTTCCAGTGCAGAGCTGACTCTTCGCCAGGAGACGGAGCTGGAACCGGAGGATGTGAAACGGTTGGCAGATCATGTATGTGCACCGGGAGAGATCGGGGCAAAACCGGCCAGTGGTTCTTTCAAAACAGAGGGGATGCTGATCGTGCCCTGCAGCATGAAGACGATCGCGGGAATCCACAGTGGCTATGCGGATAATCTTATTCTGCGTGCGGCAGATGTGACGGTCAAGGAACAGAGAACACTGGTGCTGGCAGCCAGAGAAACACCGTTAAGCGGGATTCATCTCCGAAATCTTTATGAGCCTTCTATGCTTCCGGGAGTGCGTATCATTCCACCGATGCTGACGTTTTATCATAAACCGGAAAGTATCGATGATATGGTATATCATATGGCGGCAAAGCTTTTGGAACCGTTTGGAATTGAAGCAAAGGAGTATCGCAGATGGAATGGATTGTAATGGAGTGTGAGGAGACTGCAGACTGTGAGCTGGAGGTCAGTGCTGCATTTGTCGGAGAGGATGTGCTTATCTGCCTGAAAGGAGGAGAAAAGCCTCATCTGGGATGTGTAGTGCAGACGGAACCGAGAGTGTCTCTGACAGGAGATGGTTCTGTGAGTGCGACTTCTTCAGTTTTGAATTTTCCGGGACATAAGGACGAGGTGATCTGCCGGTGGATGGCGGAGAAGGTTTCGAAAGAGCTGGGAAAGAGAGTGGTCTGCACCGGAGGATTTCATAAGGAGGGTATTTCAGAGAAGGAGATCCGGGAGGTACAGGAAAGTGTTGTGTGCCTGACAGAGAAGGTGATAGAAGGACTGCAGATGTAGTTGAGGAACGGCTGGAATCTGCTAAAGCTACTTTTCAAAAGTCCGGAGACTTTCTTCGCTCAAACAGCGAATTTTTGAAAAATAACGCAGGTTCCAGCCGTCTAAAAGGCAATCATATTCTATTTATTTTCAAATATGTTCTCACGGGTAATATTTTTAGCCCATTTCCCACTAAGATACCTTTTGATCACCCATGGCCACTTCACAAATTCATCCGTACAGAGCAGAAAATACACCCACATAACCGGCAGCTTCAGTACAAAAGCAGCGAAGAATCCAAGGGGTACTGCATATACCCACATATCAATAGTATCACAGATCAGACCAAACTTTGTATCACCACCTGCCCGGAACACACCGGCGATCAGGGTTGTATTTACGGCAGACCCCATAATATAGTAGCTGTTGATCAGAAGCATATATTTCAGATAATGCATGGCAGTGGGTGTCAGGGACGCAAATCTCATTACGAACGGTGTGATGGCAAGAACGATAAGTCCGCCAAAAAAACCTGCAATAACAGTAAGCTTCAGTGTTTTGGAAGCATAACGCCTGGAACGTTCCAGATCGCCCTGCCCCATAACATTGCCAAGAAGAATACCTCCTGCACTGGCAATACCGAAACAGAAAACAGAGCCGATATTACGGACTACTACAACCAGAGAATTGGCAGCAACCGCATCCGTACCAAGATGCCCCAGAATCACAGAGTACATGGAAAAACCAATGCTCCAGGAAATATCATTACCAAGAGCCGGCAGGGAAAGCCGCACGAAATCACTGAACAGAAGTTTGTTTTTTATGAACATACATCGAAGATCCAGTCGGACATTTTTGCTGAAAGCAGAAACAATAAAACAGGCAATCAGCTCGATCATTCTGGAAAGTGCAGTAGCAATAGCCACACCGGTAGCACCAAGCTTGGGTGCTCCGAACAATCCGAAGATAAAAGTCGCATTCAAAAGGATATTCAGTCCAAATGCCAGCATATTCATCGCCATGCTGGTAGTTACCCGGCCAATGCTTCGAAGAACAGCCAGATAAACCTCTGTCATACCCCAGCAGATATAGGTGATACCCATAATGCGGATATAGGAAGAACCGATGGCCAGAAGCTCCGGATCATTGGTGAATAGTTTCATCATCATCTGTGGCATGGTAAATGCAACGAGCGCCACGAGAACAGAGATGATCATGGAAAAACGAAGAGCGATTCCCTCGATGATCTGAATGGCTTTGTAATCTCCCTTTCCATAATACTGGGCACAAAGCAGGGTTGCTCCCGTACCAAGACCGTAATATACCATAAACAGGATATTGGAATAATTTGCTGCCAGGGATACTGCGGAGATGGACGACTGACCTACAAAGTTCAGCATGATAACGTCGGCAGAATTGACCGCTGCACTTAGCAGGTTCTGAATGATGATGGGGATGACAAGCTTAACAATCTGTGGATAAAAATCATCCCGCTGTGAAAGTTGATTCCTCATTTCCTCCTCCAAAAAAAATACAATTACAATGATGTGAAAAACGGTAAATCACATATATGGTAACTGTGTCAGCTTTTGTAAAAAATGAAAGCAGACATGATTGCACGATAACATAGTTTACAGGTAGTGTCAATCGGCAAACTGCAAAATTGTTTAAACAACTTACGGAAAAATGACGAATACAAAAATGTGTAAAAAATTGTATCAGCGGTTGTTGAGATTTCCAATCCATGATAAACTGAATGGAGATATTTTTCAGAGAAAGAGGAGTAAAAAATATGCCAGTTTTTGATTTCAGCGAAGCACCGGCAGATAAAAAAGAGACAAAACGCCAGTGCACATATACAACGTTTCGTTCCAATGAAACAAAAGCCACACCGGAGAAACCGGTGCTGGTCCTGGATAACAGCAAAAGAGAGTGGAAACATCATTCCTGCGGTATTTTTACTAATCCAATCAAACGTACATCCTTTGAATTTAAAGAGGATGACGGCGTTTTCAGTGCAGATATCATCAGTATTGATTCAAGATTTGTAAGTCTTCTGAAATGGCTTGGGGAGAATCATATCAATGTGCGCCTTTCAGGAGAGAATAAAGAGAATGGTTATGCAGTTTATAAGATTCGTGAAACTGCTTTTGGCGGCGGCACGAAACTTTCCGCAGAGGACGGATTTCTTCAGTTTATGATCGAGAGACTTCTTGCAAGCAGTGCACCTGCAGAGATTGTTGAGGATGAAGATGAAGAAGAAACAGGGGATGAGATGAAGCTGACAAGCATTCAGAGCATCACTGACTTTATGACCTGTGCCGGAAGAACTCTGCCGGATAATATTCGTCTCTGGGCTCGAAGAAACCTTGCAGTTGCCCGCTCTCATGAGGTATCTCCGGAAGAGAGACGCCACGCTCAGCGTGCACTGTCCATTATGATGAACATTCAGTGGAAGAATAACTACTTTGAAGCAATCGATCCGCAGGAAGCACGTAGAATTCTTGATGAAGAACTCTACGGAATGGAATCTGTAAAGCAGCGTATTATTGAAACCATCATCCAGATCAACCGTACCCATACACTTCCTGCATACGGACTTCTCCTTGTAGGCCCTGCAGGTACAGGTAAATCCCAGATTGCATACGCAGTTGCCCGTATTCTGAAACTGCCTTGGACAACTCTGGACATGAGTTCCATCAATGATCCGGAACAGCTTACAGGAAGTTCCAGAATCTATGCAAACGCAAAGCCCGGAATCATCATGGAAGCTTTCTCAGCAGCAGGAGAATCCAACCTTGTATTTATTATCAACGAGCTTGATAAAGCAGCGTCAGGTAAGGGCAACGGAAACCCTGCAGACGTACTTCTTACTCTGCTTGACAACCTTGGATTTACAGATAACTATATGGAATGTATGGTGCCCACAGTGGGCGTTTATCCTATTGCTACGGCAAACGATAAATCTCAGATCAGTGCACCTTTGATGTCCCGTTTCGCGGTGATCGATATCCCGGATTATACATCAGAAGAGAAGAAGATCATCTTCTCCAAATACGTTCTTCCGAAAGTTCTGAAACGCATGAGCCTCAAGGCAGAAGAATGCGTAGTAACAGAAGATGGTCTGAATGCCATCGTTGAATTGCATAAAAATACAAGCGGTATTCGTGATCTGGAACAGGCAGCAGAGCATATCGCAGCCAATGCCCTGTACCAGATCGAAGTAGATCACCTGACAGGTGTGACATTTAATGCAGAGATGGTAAGAGGGTTACTTTCCTGAAAAAAATCTTGACAGAGATAAAAGTTGAGAGTATACTGTCAGATATCAGCAAGGTAAATCGTAAAAATTGCTGATAAAAATAAAATAAGATCTTCAGGGCAGGGTGCAAGTCCCTACCGGTGGTAAAGCCCACGAGCCATAAGGCA
>ERZ833782.2690-NODE-2690-length-10993-cov-5.236789_pt1 | contig 10993 bp, 3 predicted proteins | sample MGYA00519577_ERZ833782 | MGnify/ENA primary metagenome ERZ833782 (study PRJEB31850, sample SAMEA3708745) | human gut metagenome | biome: human gut; feature: human-associated habitat; material: faeces | place: China | collected 2014 ...
GCTGGGTCGCGAGGGCTGCAAAGACGTCATCGCGGCGGCCTACCGCTACAAAGTGGCCCAGCTCGAAGGCTAGCCGACCAAAACCACCACAAAGGGGACAGGCACTTTTGTGGTGGTTTTTGTTTTAGGCCGAGGGAAAGGCCTTGGTGAGACCGGCGCGCGTCTGCGTGTCGGTCTTTTGATAAATGGAGCTCAGGTGGCGCTGTACCATGCGCATCGAGATACCAAGCTCCTCGGCGACCTGTTTGAGCGGGCGCTCATCTTGGGTCACAGCCACCAGCACGTCAACTTCGCGTGGGGTGAGAGCGTGATCGGTGATGAAGACCTGACGCTGCTCCTCGATACTCGGTGCTGCCAGCGCCTCCTCGGCAAGCTGTTGATGTTCGCGCTCCTGCTCGGTTTGGGGCAGGCGGAATAGGCCCGCGGCAACGAATGCCGCGCAGGCGGCGACGAGCAAAACGAGCGCACCGATCATGATGAGGGCGACGTTGCCAGAGGTCACAAGCGCAAGCGAGACGCCCGACGTGGTGAACGCGCACACGTTATTGGCTGCACGGCCCATGCCGGCCCAGAAGGCGGGCACGTGCATGCGCGGTGCCAGCTGAGTAAACGTGGCGGTAAAGAACGTGACAAAAAAGCCCGAGCTCAGGTAAAAGACAATGAGGCCCAGGTTGGGATCGGCTCCTGCTTCGACGGCTAAGATCGAAATGGTGGAGAGTACCGTGACGCCGAACATGACGAGTCCCATGTAGCGACGCTCGGCAAGATCAAAGATAAGACCGGCGGCAAGACCGCTCGCTGCCAAAAAGAGGCGCGGCCAGGTCTGCACGGCGATGGTGCCGTGGGCGTTGGAGAACGTGACCACGTTATCGAGAGTAGAGAACAGACAGGCCAGAATCATGACGAGCGCGATGCTCCAACACGCCTGCTTGGCAAGGGCGTGCGATGGCTCAACAAAGGGATTGATGGCGGGGCTGGAGCTCTCAGCAGCCTTTTGGGGAACGACGCTGAGGGCGGAGATAGCGATCGTCGCTGTGCCAAGGACGATGAGCTCTGCGATGCCGCCGCAATTGAGCAGGTTGATGGCGAACTGCATCAGGATGCCCGCGGCATAGGCTGCTCCCGCACCGGTGGCGAGCTTGGGATCGTCTTGGAATGTCGTTGCGAAGGCATGGTGTGCCGCGCCGCCCAGTAGGCCGAGTCCGAGGAATGCGAGGCATCCCAGAATCTCGAGCGCAAGCGGGCTCGTGGGGGACTGAATCTGAGTCAACCCCAAGATGGCGATGGGGACGGCGGCGCTGACAACTGCCTGAGGCCGGCTTTTGCGCTGTGCGAGCCCGAGCAGCGGCGCATATCCGATAAAGCCGAGCACGCTCGCACCTAGAATAAAGCCCTGTGCGAGCACAACACGTTCGGCGCCGGCGAGTAGCCCGACATTGACGTCGAAGCGAAACTCGGCGGCAAGGAAGGCGAAGGTGAAGAGCGCGAGTGCCAGAAGCGCGTTGATTTTAGGCCTGCTCAGGTTCAAGGACGGTCCTTTGGGTGGACGAATAATCGTGTCCTCGATTGTAGCGTTCCCGGGACGAGTGTGGCGATGGCGAAATCATATTGACTTAAACCGCAGGTAGAGGCCTGGGTTCACATCTACGAACCTAGGCATACGGAGTCATTTGACACATCTTGGTGGTACAGAATCACCGCAAAGGGGACAGGCACCTTTGTGGTGGTATGGCCCATCGACCAAGGAGGCCGTTATGTACGGAAACCACTTTGACAAGCAAACCCAACGCGAGCGTACCTGCTCGCTGGTTCACGGTACTTGGCGTTGTGTGGGTGCCAAAATCGCTTGCGCTGGCGCGTGTGCGCTTATGGTCGGCCAGCTGCTGCTGCCGAGCGTGGCGCTGGCGACGGAATGCGCCGATCTCGCCGCTGGGACGGATGAGATTGCCGCGGCTCCGGTGACGCCGACGGTTGCGGAGGATACGGCGGCTCCGGCGCCGGTACCGGTGGCCCCGGCTGCGCCGATGGCTGACGCGGCTCCGGTGGCGCAATCCACGGCAGAACCTCAGCAGGCTCAGCAGGACGCACCGGCGGCAACGGTGAACGATGCGACACCCGCCGAACAAAACACTCCCAGCGACAACGCCGCCACGCCGGCAAACGATGCCATCATGCCCTGTGGCGTGACCGACGCCATCGAGAACCCGGGTGGCGTCAACTTCAACACGACCGTGGTCGATCATTATACGGACTGTGTGCTTCCGGGCAACATCACGCTCGAAAAGGGCCAGTCGTATACCTATGATTTTCCCGATGTTGAGGGCGGCATTCCAGAAATGCTTGCGAGCGAAGTCGTCGAGGTTAAGTACTACAGGGCCGATGCTGCTTCGGGCACCCTTGTCGAAGTTCTGGATGCATCCATGGCCGACGTGACGGCTACCTTTGAACCCATTGGCAATCATATGAGACTGACGCTGTCCTTCACGGGCGGCGCCGCGAGCGGTTCGTATCGCCTTGTGCGCAACGACGATCTCCTGGTCAGTTCGACGCTGACCTACACCAGTACCGGCCTTGAAGGCGACAACATCCCAATCGATGACCCTCGTGACATTTTCAACGTCTATAAGCCGGGCAGCTCGATTACCGTCAACGAAACTAAGGACGAGTATTACCTCCGCTACGCCATCAATAGCGAAATTACGCTTGTTGCGTCAGAAAACGAAGCCATCCATAACCTGGACGTCAACGATGTGAAAACCGACTACGCGCCCGGCGAGGCGCCGCGCGCGACCGCGACGATCCCCACTGCCGATGCCGACAAGTACGAGATCGCCTACGAGTGCTGGGAGGAAATGGATGGCAGCGACCCTGCGGAGCTCACGCCCGTTGCCTTCTGGTATTCCGACCCTGCCAAGTATCCGACGGGCGCGAGGAGGATCGAACACTTCGAAGAGGGCAAGTTCTACATGTACTCCGTTGAGCTGAGGCTCAAGGGCGACAATACCGTGGCCGATGACTGCATGATGTACGTCAACGGTCATTGGGCGCACCACATCAAGACCGTCAACGGCGTCTTCGCGCCCAATGCTGACAATATGCTGTGCGAGCAGCCGATTGACGAATGGCGTGCCATCGAGGTTATCGAGATCAACGGCGCCACGACCACCTTTAAGGCGGGCGATAAGCCGGTCTTTACGGCGAATGTTCCGACGGGCTCCAATTCCCTTCCTCAGTGTGAGTACTGGACGGGTAGCGACGGCAGCGAAGTGAACTCCCAGAAGTTCTGGGATCAGAACATTACAAACCACATCGATGCTTTTAAGCCTTGCGTGACCTATCGCTACGGCATCTACCTCAAGTCCGCGCGCGGCTTCTACTTCACGCCCGACACCAAGCTGGTGATCAACGGCCAGGAGTGCGGCTACCAGATGGGCGAAGCGAGTGTAGTTGATCCCGAGAGCGGCTGGATCTACACCCTGTGGCTCAACACCGATTTGACGTTTACGCCCGAAGCCACGCCGACCCCCGATCCGCAGCCTACGCCGGATCCCAAGCCGACGCCGCAGCCTGAGGTTAAGCCTGAGACCAAGCCCGAGGTGAAGCCCGCGGCCAAGCCGGCCACGACAACCGCCACGACCAAGACGGTTGAGAAAACCACGCAGGCCAAGAAGGGCGATGCTGTCCTGGCTACCACGGGGGATACCACCGCGATGACGGTCGCCGCCCTAGGCATCGCCGGCGCAACCGTAGCCGCCGCCGGCCTCGCCGCGACCAAGCGCCGCAAGCATTAGAGCTGGGTGACGGCTCTCGTTCTCGGCCTCAGCAAAATCTCAATCTGTAACACCAAACTGCCCAAAACGGCTCTAGATGTTACAGATTGAGATGAACCGAATGGCCTCCAATCTAATGTCTCGATCTGTAACACCAAGCGGGGAATTTGACCTCTAACTGTTACAGATCGAGACAAACTGGCCGGCCAAGTCCAGAACCGCCACAAAGGTGCCTGTCCCCTTTGTGGTGGTTTGCGCAGGTAGAACGGTGGGTTCGTATATATGAACCTACCGTTCGCTTTGTTTTTGGACGACGATTATGCTGGATGACTTTTGGTTTTCGGGAAAGGAACGACCATGAGGTGGACTACTGTTCGAGCGCTTTGCCGCCGCCTGACCGTTGCCGCGGTGACCCTCACCATGGTGACGGGCTCGTTGCCCGCGGGCGCGTTTGCCGAGACCCTCACCACCGACGGCACTTTTGTGCAGACGGATAACGGCCAAGCAGCCGACGCCGCTCCCGCCGATTCGGCTGACGCCCAAACGTCAGACTCTGCTTCCGCCGACCCCGCGCCCGATGCCGGCGCTGCCGACCCCACGGTGCTCGATACCGGTGACACCCCTACGCCCCCGGCCTCCGAGATTGCATCGGCGGCGGGCCTGACGGGCGCCGGGCAGACCGAGAGCACACCTGCGGGTACGCTCGCCACCGATCTTGTCGAGGGTAAGGAACTCGCCGAGCAGCAGAAGCAAGAGGAGACCGCCGAAGCCGAAGCAACCTGGAATGAGGATCTTGGGCTCTGGATGACCTCGAAGGGCGCCACGGGCGTAAAGGACGAATACGACGATGGCTACGTGGTCGGCGAGCAGACCCCCGCGCAGTACTACTTCTCGATCGATAGCCTCACCAACGAAATTTCTATCGAGTATGGCGACGCGGGCATTACCACGTTGGAGGTGCCCTCGACCATCGACGACAAAAATGTCGTAAGCCTTACGGGTATGGGAAGCGCTGCGCTCACATCGATCACCTTCGCTTCGAATTCACATGTCCGCTCGGTTGGCGGCTTGGGCGGCAGCAGCATCAAAGAGATCGCACTGCCCGATTCGGTCGAGGAGCTCAAGAGCTATGCATTCTACAAAAGCAAGACGCTCCAAACGGTAACCTGGCCCAACAACGCGGCCTTTACCACGATTCCCGAGCAGGCCTTTAAGGACTGCGAACAACTTGACGACAATGTGGTGGCAACGCTGCCGCCTTCGGTCAAAACCATCGCCTATCTTGCATTCGCCTATTGCGGCGTGCCACAGTTCTATGTCTCGGACACAACAGTGCTCACCTTTACCCAGATCAACGTGCCGGGCACGGTGGAGCGGATTGGGCCCTATGCCTTTAACGGGTGCGAGCATGTGTCGTCGGTGACGATTGGCGACGGCGTCAAATATATCGGAGCGCACGCGTTCGCCTCTCTTGATCCTGCGATTGCCGGCAAAGAGATTGTGCTACCCAAAAGCGTGGAAATGATGGAGTGGGGAGCTTTTGAGAACACGAGATACGGAAACGAGACGAACCATAATGCCGTTGCCCTGCGCGTGATGAACCCCGATCTTCAGTTTGGTGAGGCAGGCTATTCGGGCGACTATAATGAGCGCGTGACAATCGATGGCGTAACGCATGCGATTCCCTTTAGTGAAGGCCAGACCATCTATGCCTATGCGACCGATTCGGCTGGCAACCCCTCGATGGTCAAAAAGCTTGCCGATGCCGTGGCCGATCGCAAGGACTCCGTCGATTCCTCGAAGCCTGCCTACACGTTTGAGTGGATGGGTGAGGCGGCCCAGGTGACGGGCAAACTTCCCCAGAGTGCGACGGCTACAATCGTGCAGGCGGGGCAGTCCACGCCGCTGGCGGTTGGCGATGACGGCAGCTTTACAGCGGACGCTCTCTCCAAGACAGCAGCCACCCTGCGCATTTCGCTCAGCGGTTACTATGACATGGTGCTGGCGCGCCCGGGCGACCAGATGACGGGCACATGGAATATCGGAGAGATTAAGGCGGAGGACTTTACCAAGATTCCGGCCTCGCGCGCGATTGAGCTCAACGTGGGATATCTTGAACCGATTGTGGGCCAGGATAAAACTGAGCGGATTGAGCTCGACAGTCTCGATAACATCGATCTGACGGTGAAGAGCGGCGGCAAGACGCTCAAACCTGCCAAGGGTGACAAGGAAAACGACTTCCGTATCCAGGGCACAGCACTCGTGGTGTCGCAGGCCATTGCCGACGCGGACCAGGATCTGGAGATAACGCTCAAGCCCAAAGACAGCCTCAAGCTGGGTGGGGCGACGGCGACGGTGAAGCCTTCGGCCGGCAAGGCCGATATCGACTTGAAGCCTTGGGGCACGGCGACGGTCACGACCAAGGGCGACTACCAGGGAGCCAACCGCGTGCTGGTGTTCCTTACGTCCGACGGCAAGCTAGTCGCCGACGGCGTCACCTATTTGATGGGTTATGAAGACGATGGCACCACGCCTATCATGAAGGCCGAGACGCCGCGCCTTAAGGCCGGTTCGTACACCATCGTCGCCTTTAACAAGACGAGCTACGACATCCAAGCGACGAGCTATTCCACGTTTAGCCGCCTAGGGCTGACCGCGGGCAAGCATATCGCGCAAAAGCAGGTGAAGATTGAGGACGGCAAACAGCTCGACGTGACGCTCGACGTCCCCACGTTTGACGTGGAGACGTATCGTGCCGAGCGCGGGCTGACGGCGGGCTCGGTTATCGCTGATTCGTCCGCGGTCGTTGGCGTGGAGACCGAGCTGCGCATTCATTACGAGCTCAAGGACAGCCAGGCTGCCAAGATTGAGATTCCGCTGGCCAAGGATGCCGTCGAGGATGTGTCCGCAGGCTCCCGCGACCCCGGTGATAGCTCCCGTACATGGTGGACTGACGCGACGTGGGAGGGCGATAACCTCGTTCTCGACATGAAAGAGGGCATGGGCGCCGATGTGTTCGTGCGCTTTAATCCTAAGGCCGCGGGCACCTATGCCGTCTCGCCGCTTATTACGCTGGGCGAGGTGACATTGCCGCTGGGAAGCACCACACTCGAGGTTAGCGGATCGTGTATCGAGGTCGACAGCACCGACGTTCACAGCCTGCTGGGCAATGTGGCCTACGTTTATGCGGCGCCGGGCAAGAGCGTGCAGCTCACCGTGGGGACGGGCTCGTCGGCTGCAAAGTACACCGGCAAGACCAATAAACTCGGCCGTGCCAAGATTGAATACGACCTGCCGCAGGATACGCTTGCCGCCGAGCGCGTGATGCTCGAGGCGCGTGTGGGTTCGACCGATGTTGCCGCGGCTGCCGCCGATGTGACGGCTCGCAATTATGTGCGCTATGTTCCGGGCGCTTCGGTCTGGAACTTTGATGTGACGTATCGTGGCGGTACGCAAAGCCTGGTCAAGGACGGCAAGGACACCGGCAAGAGCCTGTGGACCTTCCATCATCTGCCACAAAAGAAGAACGCCTACTGGACCTTTGACATCACGCTCGAGGTGGGAAACGAAGAGGCCGCCGACACGCTCGACCTGTATGTGGACTGCGTGGATGGCAAGACGGTGACGATTCCTCTGACTCAAAAGTCGCGCGAGGGCACCCGTGTGCGCTATGTGGCGGAGTATGTGGACGAGGGTTACCTTAAGCTGCTCGACGAGTTTAACAAGGCGAATGACTCGACCTATGTGAACTGCGGAAACTTTGAGCAGATCTTTATGCCGCAGACCTACCGCATCTCCAATGCTCAGCTTATGACCATGCTGAGTTTTGATGCCAACGCTTCGGCCAAAAAGCATTCCGCCGCGGCCGAGGAGTGCCAACAGGAGTTCTCGAATGCCGTGCAGCAGTGGCACGAGTATATGATGGATAACTCTTTTAACGACGTGGACCAGGCCTTTAACGATGCGATTGACCAGATGGTCGCCGATGCGTTTGCTGAGGAAGAGAAGGACGGTAAAGAGGACGAAGCCAGCAAGGAGGGCGAAGCCCAAGGTGGAGCTGTCCGTAAGGCTCGTCGCGCCCCTGCTGCCAGCGACGGCGAGGGTGATGATGCTGGCAACGACGAGGCCGCGCAGTTTGCCGCCGAGCTTAAGGCTGCGGTTGGCGGCTCGTCGGCGCTGCTGACCAAGCAGGGCGACAGCTATGGCGTCAATGTGGACAAGATGATCTTTGAGGACGCGTACGGCACCGGCGAGGATTGGTACCAGGAACTCGCGTCGGCCCAGGGTGCAAGCGCGGCGGACGCGGCGGCGCTCAAGGAGCTTGTTGACCATGCGTCGCGAGCGGAGTTTATTGCCCAGCAGGCCGAGGATCTGGTGGGCCAGTCGATGGGTATCGGCCAGCTCGACCAATACGGCAGCTGGAATGATGCAACCGCCGCAGCGCTCAACAAATGCGCGGGTATTAAGGCCAGCGAGTATAAAGGCCAGTCGACGAGCGGGTTTAGCGACCTGGGCCAGGCGCTCGGCAGTTCCTTAAGCTACAAGGCGGCAGACGACGATACCGTCAAGGGCTTTAAGGTCGCCGCGCCCGACGGTGAGCAGACGGCCTATATCGAGTCCGAATTTATCGAGAACTCCAATAACAACAAGAACCAGGCGCTGCTGTTTAACTCGATCGCCATGCAGTGCGACATTTTGGACGAACTGTACGATAACTGGAACGTGGTCCATAGCCTTAACAACTCCAAGGTCCGCGGGTGGCTCATGGCTTGGAAGCTCAACGGCGATGTGAGCGCGCATATGAAACTCATTCGCACGATTCGTTCGCTCAAGAGCTACAAGATCGAGTGCGAGATGTTCGGCCAGGTCTTTAAGACCGATGCGTGGAAGGCGGCCGGCCAGGCGTTTCCCGCGGCGACCCAGGGCATCGGCATCTTTACCGGCATTTACGGCGTGAACGATGCCAGCAAGAACTGGGAGAACGTGAACGTCCGTATGCAGAAGGTGAAGGGCGAGCGCGAAGGCTATGAACTTCAGCGTACGCGCTTGCTTGCCAAGCCCGAGAAGACCGAGGACGACTGGAAGTGCATTTACGCGCTGCGTGACGCCATGGAGAAGGCGCGTGCGTTTGAGGATCTGCTGTATCGCCAGCTCTGCCACGACAGCACCGATGTGGCAGTGGGCTCCATTATGACAATCGCCGGCGTGCTGACGGCCGGTTCGGCGGGTACCGTGGTGGGCGCTGCCTATGATGCGGCTTCGACCAGCGTGGGTTCGGAGCGCGCGATTAAGCTGACCAATGCTGAGTGCGCCTACGATGTCGCCTGTGAGCAGGTGGAGCGCGCGTGCCAGAATCGTATTACGGTCAACTGGGGCGAGCTGACCGATGCCGAGGTCTATAACGCCAACAAGGACGGCTTGATTTCGGACGAGAAGATGCAGTCGATCTTTGAGGCACGTTACCGCCATGTGGCTGCCAAGGCTGCACCCGACCCTGCAGGCGTGGTGTATGAGGGCCTGCTGTCCAATACGGTCGAGGGTGCAACGGTTGAGCTGTGGAGCGCCGACGATGCCGCCGGCACCAATGCCACGCGTTGGGATGCCGAGGAGTATGAGCAGGACAATCCGCTTGCAACGGGTGCGGACGGTGCGTACAACTGGAATACGCCGACCGGCTGGTATCAGGTGCGCGTGACTAAGGATGGCTATGAGGAGGCGTGCTCCGCCTGGCTGCGCGTGCCGCCGATTCAGACTGAGGTGAACATTGGCTTGGTGTCGACGGCGGCGCCCGAGGTGGCTTCGGCCCATGCCTATACCGATTGCATCGAGGTTGAGTTTGCGCAGTATATGGACGCGAGCGACGATGCCCTGGTCGCATTGTGCGCGCAGGGCTTGGGCGACGTGACGTATACGTGGCTCGACAAGCAGGACGATCCCAGTGGCAAGCCGTTGTCGCGCGTGCTGCGTATTCGCTATGCCGATGCGCGTGAGGCGGGCTCGACGGTGGCGTTTGAGCTTGATGGCGCTCGGAACTATGCAGGCACGGCCATGTCGCGCTGGGCAAGCGGGGAGCTTGCCGTGGGCGTTCGTGCCGACAAGCTCAAGCTCAACGTGGAACAAGCTGTGACCATGCTTGAGGGCGGCGACTTTAAGCTGGTGGCACATGTGACCGATAAGGCGGGCAAGCCGTTTGCGGGCGCCAAGGTTAGTGTTGGGCTGGAGTCCTCGGCTATCTGCTCTGTCGATGCCACCCAGGCCGTGACGGGCGAGGACGGCGCGGCGACGTTTGTGCTGCATGGTGCTCTGCCCGGTTTGACGACGTTGACGGCGGCGGTGGATGGCACGGCGCTGTCCAAGCAGGTTGACGTGCGCGTGTCTGCCGAGGCCGTGCGACCGGCGCGACCGGCGGCGACGATTGGTGCGACGACGTTTGGCTCGTGGTCGCCCAAGGAGAATTACATTACGGTGCCCAAGGGTACGAAGCTGGAGCTTTCGGCGGAGGATGGCGCGACCATTTGGTACACCACCAACGACACCTGCCCCTGCCGTGACGAAGGCCGCGTAAAGTACACCGAGCCTATTGCGCTCGATAGCAACATGTATGTGCGCATTGCGGCACAACGCCCCGGCATGTCGTACAGCGAGTATTCGGAGCGCTTGAACATTACGATTACGGTGACCGATGAGGCGGTGCCTGAGCCCAAGCCGGAGCCCGGGCCGGAGCCCGAGCCCAAACCGGAACCCAAGCCGACGCCTGGCGGTGGCGAGCAGGGTGGCGGTGCGGATGGCTCTGGCGGTACCGGGGCTCCTGCGGGTGGTTCGACTTCGACGACGACCACAGTGACGACGGACAAGTCCAAGGGTAAGGGCGAAAACGGCAAGAAATCCGGCGCCACGGAGCTTGCCAGCACGGGTGACTCCGCCGCGATGACGGTCGCCGCCCTAGGCATCGCCGGCGCAACCGTTGCCGCCGCCGGCGTCGCCGTGACCAAGCGACGCAAGCGCTAGGTTTTGGTGGCGGCGCCCATTCCCGGCTTTTACAAAATCTCAATCTGTAACACCAAGCCAGATATTTGGACTCAAGGTGTTACAGATTGAGACGAAACGACCAGGCGAGTTCAAAACCACCACAAAGGTGCCTGTCCCCTTTGTGGTGGTTTGGACGGCCGGCACAAAAAAGTCCCCGCCGGGCGTGTGCTCGACGGGGACTTTGCCGTTTCATG
>ERZ833782.2694-NODE-2694-length-10984-cov-2.595022_pt1 | contig 10984 bp, 3 predicted proteins | sample MGYA00519577_ERZ833782 | MGnify/ENA primary metagenome ERZ833782 (study PRJEB31850, sample SAMEA3708745) | human gut metagenome | biome: human gut; feature: human-associated habitat; material: faeces | place: China | collected 2014 ...
TCCGACATTGCTTTAATCATTCTGGCTCGAATGGCTCCAGTCTTTGCGTTGGCAACTTCCGGATAGCGGTTCTCGAACCATTTCACATCCTCTACCTTGGCTTTTTCCCAAGGAGGATTCCCCAATACACAGTCAAAACCTCCGTTTGCAAAAACAAGCGGAAATTCAAGGGGCCAGTGGAAAGCAGAAGACTCTGTACAGGTATTTGATGCAAATTGAATAACAGAATCATCCGTCTCTAAAAGATTCTCAGAATCCTCAATTACCCGCCAAAGAATTTCGCTGGTAGGTACTAAATCTTGAGTTTCTTCAGTCTTGCGGCACATAAAGGCTCCGATCAAAAGATCACAGGCCTTTTTCATCCGATCATCAGAAACCGTATTCAGATACTTTTGATAGGCTTTTGCTTTCTTCTTTTCATCGTCAAGCGTTGAAGAAGGCATGGTTTCGAGAAGACTCAATAGCTGATCCTGACGAGTGTCGACAAAAAGATCCAGAGTCTCTTCTGATGCCAGTTTCTGTAGGGATTTTAGAGCGGCATTATTGCGTTTCGAAATCGCTGTACAAATTGCTTTGATATCGTTTCCCGAAGCTTTGTATGCCTCTTTAGGAATCCCGAGCTTCAGTGTTTTCAAATTCATCACGCCGACGAGAGAATTCCCCACTTTCAGATGATGATCCAGGAACGATAGCGGCTTATTTTCAGCAAAACCTTCAAGCCACAAAGCCATACGAGCGAGTTCAACAGCAAGAGGATTCATATCAACACCGTAAATACAGTGCTGAATTACTTCTCTCAAAGCATTTCGGTAAGACTGGGGTGTGACAATTCCATCCAGAGATCGGACTTTAGCGAGCTGCTCCGCAATCCGGCGGGCCGCAGCAAGCAGAAAATGGCCACTGCCACAGGCCGGATCAATAACTCGGAGAGACAGAAGGGCTTCCTGAGGATCGCTCGGATTATCAGACAGTCTTTTTTCAATAACAGGGTCCAGAGCGGTTTTAATCAGATTCTGGACTAAGGAATCCGGTGTGTAGTAGCTGCCGGTTTTCTTCCGCTCACTGGAACCAACGGTGTTGTTAAGGAAAGAAAACTCGCGGCGCTGAGGATCCGCTACCGGGACAAGCTCCAGGAGACTCTCATAGATACTGCCAAGTTCCTCAGTCCCCAGGTTTTTATAGTCAATCGCGGTGTATGTGCCATTGATGGTTGCCCAACGCATCAGCTTCATAGCGTTGAAGAACACCACGTTAGACAGCCTGGTGTCTTTAAGGTGAGGGCACTCATCAGACGCGAAGAGACCGCCAAGAGCAGGAAGAGCCAGCAATGGTTCTCCGTTATCAAGCCCCTGGAAAACGATCTTTACGGATTCCCAGGCGTCGGAATACCTGTTCCGGAAATAGGATTTAAGAGACTGATCCCGGAACCGGTGGAGCGCGTAGCCCGACAGGTATCTGGCGGTGGCTGCCTGATTTTTCTTTGAATCGTCTTTTATATTGATCAGATTCCGTTCTTCAAGACAGAAGACAAAAAGGAATCGATACATGAGACGTAGGAGCTCATGCGTATAGTCTTTGGCGGAAAGAGAGCCATCAGAAAGCGCTTTTCTTAAGGCTTCGTTTTCAGGATGGGCAATAAAACCCTGACCAAACGTCAGAAGGGCCTCAGTAATTGAGCCTCTGAGCGCCTCGCGTGCCGGCTGCCCGGCCTCTTCCCCCTCTTTGATCCACAGATCCCAGGCCGTATTTCCATCAATCAGTTCCGCTCTTGAGGCATGGAGCGCCATCCAGAGATGTAGGAATTCCGCGTAGTCGTCGTTAGCAAGAATTTCCTGGAGATTGAATTCCAAATACCCAGGGCGGGTCAGGGACATCGCGTCACGAACAAGACGAACCGCAGTGCCGTTAAACGCGAATCCCCACTTATAGCGGGTGTCCGCATTCAGAAGGTCCTGGACAAGGGTAAAAGCGGATTTCTTGGACTGGCTGCCCCCAATCACGGTGAGCTCGGGTCGGGCATCGTCCAATCCTGCCGGAGCCGACACTACCGTCACAGGGAGATTACTGACGAGAAATGCAACCGGATATTGGCGTTCATCGCATTCAATAATGGTTTGGGACTGAATGGTGTACCCGAGCACTGAGTTAAAGAAGATCCGGCCCCACTCCTTGGTGCGGCTCAGACGATCCGCTTCAGAGAGATCCGTGCGGGTCAGGGTGTCTTTAAATCGGTCCCATGAGGCTTGAGCGATACGGAAAGCGCGTGAGCATTCCTCTTTCAGGGTGAGTCCCGGGAGAATTTTGTAGTCATCGATTGACTGGCGCTTGTTTTTCCCAAGAAAAGCTTGCTGAATCTGATCTGGAAGAAAGAGAGCACCCTGAATATCGCAGCAGGTGGAATTAAATTTCTTATTGGTTTTCTTCATGGTTCAATCTCATTCTTCATCAGCAGGCATCAGTACAAAGACACCCATGACATCAATCGGGAGACAGGGGGCAACTTCCGTGACGGATCCCTCCGCTGAGTATTCCTTTACCTTCTGGTGATCCGTTTTCAGCTGCTCCGCACGTTTCTTGGCAAAGACTTCAATTGCCTCTTTCTGAGACGCAATAAAGTCCATGGCAGAGCGAATCTGCTTCTCCGCCACAACAGACGTGAAATTACCGCTCGCGCTCAGAGTAAGAAGCGACTGAGCGGTTTCAGAGGATTCCCATTTGGGATCCCGGATACCGGTCACTGCAACCGGCTGGATTTCCTCTGAAAGCAGATAACGTCTTGTCTGATTCCGGTAGGCAATGCGGATCTGGTATCGAAGACGCAGGAGATATACACGGGTCACAGCGGAGACCTCAGACGTCTGAGCAATAGCTGTCCGGGAGATCAGGCGGCTTTCTTCCCTCAGAGCTTCATCGACAACACCTTCAGAGAGGGTATTGATGAAGGGAGAGGTACGGTGCAGGGTGTCGAAGTCGATGATGTCGTTATTTTCGAAGCCCTCATCCTCAAAACGGGCGACAAGCGACTTGTTCTGCAGCGACACCAACGGGAAACGGTAGCGATTGTTCTTCAGAGGCTCAAGCTGAGCGCCGAGTGATGCGCAGGCTGACTTTGAGAACTTTTCCACGTCCGCGTGGCTGCCAAGGGCTTTTTGCTGGGCTTCCCAAAGAGGATAAATATCTTCCGGATGAATAGACTGCTGGGCAAACACAGTGCGCTGCTGCTTCATTTTTTCGAGTGCGTTCGTCCACACTGTATTCATGTCACCGAGGTCTTCTGAGGTGAAGAGCGACATCTGCTGATCATCGTAATTGAACTGTCCATTCCGATCCCTGAAGAGCGAAGCGCGGAGAAGCGCCTTATCAATCGCTTCCTTCTTTTCCGGGATCGGCACAATCACGCCGAGATCCTTCTTGATCTCCTCACTCTTTCTCAGAATGACCTTCAGGATGAAGCCGTCCACGGGGTTATTTTCGCCGTAGATCATCGAGCAGCGGACTTCCTTTGCCTTCTGACCGAAACGGTCAACGCGACCCTCACGCTGTTCGTGGCGGGTTGGGTTCCAGGCGAGGTCATAGTGAACCACAGCCGTGAAAAGATCCTGCAGATTGATACCTTCAGAGAGGCAGTCTGTCGCGACAAGTACGCGCTTCTCTTTTTCGCCGAGATCATTGACACGCTCTTCCCGCTCGCCGGGGACGAGTTCGCCCGTGACGCAGCCAATCGCGACATCATCCTCTTTCTTCAGTTCTTCCTTCAGCGCGTCGTAGACGTACTGAGCCGTTGCGACAAAGCGGCAGAAGATGACGGGATTAAAACCCTCCGCCAGCAGTTCCTTCACGTGCTTAGCGAGGAGCCGGATCTTCGGATCGTTCTTGCTTCCAGCGAGCGTCCTCGCTTCCGCAAGAAGCGTATTCAGTTCCGCTGACTCATCAAACCAGAGTGCCGGCTCAACGTCGGAGTCTGTTCCTTCATCGACGTTATCGAGGTCATTGATGATGAAATCCTCTTCCTCAACCGAATCCCCCTCCTGATTCTTCAGGCGGTTATTCAGCGCCTGGACTGCGGCGGCGGGTGAGGATGACACGCAGCGGAAGAGAGCCAGTACTGAGTACCAGATCAGCTGATTTTTCTTCCCATCGCGGTCAATCACTTTCTGGCAGTATTCCTGAACATCCGCGAAGAACTGATCCCACCTGGCAGTCAGCCGGTAATTCAGTTCTGTCGTCATACGGGTCGGGAACCCTGTCATACGGTCAGCACCGGAGACTTTCCATTCCTCAATATCTTTTCTGCGGCGCTGAACGAAGTGTTTAGCGAGATCCTGACGGAGAGGATCGTCACTCTTCACTTCACGCCCTTTCAGTCCCAGGAATTTTTCATCCAGCAGCGAGAGAAGGCTATAGAAGCCGTCCTCGTTACCGGAGTGAGGCGTTGCGGTGAGAAGGATCATGTGGCGGAAAGCATCCGACGCCAGTTTATGGAGCAGGTCGAATCGCAGCTGCTTATCCCGTGATCCAGCTTTCACGCAGGTATGCGCCTCATCCACCACGATGAGGTCAAAATTCATCGCGTAGAAATAGTCGCGGTGCTTATCGCTTTTGATGTAATCCAGACTCACGACGAGCACGGGGAAGGTGTCTGAGAGCGTATGACCATGCGGTACCTGGCGTTCCAGCCGCTGCGCGGAAGATCCGGTCAGCGCGGTCGCCTCAATATTGAAGCGATCGGAAAGCTCTGACACCCACTGCTCCACAAGATGCGGAGGGCAGAGCACCGCGAACTTCGTAATTTCGCCGCGGTCCAGCATCTCGCGGACAATGAGCCCGGCCTCAATCGTCTTACCGATACCGACGTCATCCGCGATCAGCAGGCGCACAGTTTTCTGTCGCATTGCCATGAGAAGGGGCACCAGCTGATACGAGCGCGGCTCAACCGCGATACTGCCGAAAGACCGGAAGGGACCGGCGCCGCTTCGAAGCTGGAAGCGGAGCGCGTCGTAGAGCAGCTCGGCAGAAGAATAAAGCGTTCCGAATTTCGTCGGATCGGGGAGCGGGAACTGAGCGAGTTCCACCGGTTCCCGTTCGAGCTGCGGCATCAGCTCTGTGATTTCATCATCGGCGCCTCCGATCGGGCGGAGCTTCAGCCAGTCGTCTTCAGAACCAGACTGAACAACCCAGGTGCGGCCGCGGGCCTGGACGAGATTGCCGGGAAGGAACGTATTACTCATATTTTTCTGCCGTAAATAACTTAGTTGCTGCTTTTCAGATCAGAGCGAGTGCTCATGACTGTGCCCCAGCTGTCCTCGTTACTGAGATCCAGTACATCCCAGCCGAAGTCAGCGAGACTCTCCCGCGCGTCATCACTCACAGGTGTGAACGACACGCAGCAGAGGGCGTCGGTATAAGCACCGTCAAATTTGAGACCAAGCGCCTTGAAGGTCTTCGGAATCTTATCCGGAACGCGGTATCCATATTCGACGGCCCAGACCTGGAAGTGACCCATTGGAGTATTGCTTTCGCCATTTTTGTCTGATGACGTCGGAAAAAGTTTCACGGTTTCAGGAGCCGCTGCTGTCCCTTCCGTATTCGCGAGTCCCACGAGGAACTCGAGAACCTTCGGATCGCGCCGATGGATGAGCTCATGCTCCGGCTGATTGAAGTACGTGAGAAGGCAGCTGTAGCAGCCATCCGCGCAGCTTTCCTTCGTATCCACGAGGTCTTCAACCTTCAGCCGCTTCACGTTCTTAAACTCGTAATGCATAAGGGAAAGCGCTTCGCGCGCGAGAGCCCGAAGGTAAGTCTTCGGATCCTTGCTGATCTCGCGGAGGATTCCGGCACCGCCTTCACCCGTTTCGTAAATCAGGAGGCTCTTCCGGTCCTGATTCCCCGGAAGCGGCTCGATCGAGATTTCGTTTGACTCAATTTCGAAATACTGCTCAATCGCCCGCTTCAGAGCGGCCTGCAGGGTCGCCATGAAGACCTGGCGGTCTTCACCTTCGCCGAGATCCACATTCGGCTCAAAGAGAAGGATGTTCCGGGTATCCGTCACGTAGGGGACGATCACCTGGGACTTGGCGTTTTTCTGAGCCTTGTCCTCTTTCTTGTTCTCTTTTTCTTCCGCGTCGGGACCTTCGTTCCGCCAGTAGCCGGTAAGCGGGTTGATGACAAAGCCCTTCGTCTTCTGATTCAGGCGGTACTTCCAGCCGAGATTCACACGCCAGATAGAGGCGGCCGGCGCGTAGCTGATCGTCGCGAGCGGCTTCTTCCCTTCCATCACCTCCGTCCGTTCAGGCTTCGTGTCGCCGAACCGGTAGAGCGTCTGCATGTCGAAACCCTGATTCTGGCGATTCTCATCAATCGTCGTAATACGCTGGATTTCCGTTGTTTCGACCATGGTGACGCGGTAGAGCCCCTGAATAATGTTTTCCTGATGGAGCTCGTTCCCACAGTTCTCGCATTCGTTATAGACCGTCCCATTCATGACATGGGCATAGCCGCAGTGCGGGCAGACGATCACGGAGTCAGTCGCGAGGTTATCGGACGCCGTAGCGCCCCCCGCCTGGACCGAGATCTTCAGACGGTCTACCCGATAGATTCGGCCGCGGTGATAAATCACGTTCCGGGGACCGAATTCTGCGAGACCGAGGAAGCGGGAGCGAGAAATCACCGTGGAATCGTTTCTCGATCCGCTCGGGTCCGGGATCCAGGCAAGCAGCGGCATCGCCGGGAAGTTGTACCCGGGGAGGAAGGCCTGGCTCGCGAGATACCGATACGTATAGAAATCGTTGTTGGTCGACGTGAGTGAGGCGCTCTCAAGGAGCTCCCGCTGTTTCTGGGCATCCTGCCAGCGGCTCTTCGCGCTGTCCCTCTCTTCAGCCGTGATGCCGTAGCGCCCCAGAGTCTCGTTAACCAGCCGGATCTGCTCAAGCGTAGCCCGGTAGAGAGCCCGCCAGTTATCGAAGCTTGCCTCAAACTCCCGGGGAGCGGACTTCATCACGGATTCCACATAGGTATCCGTGTACCAGGATTGTTCAGAGAGCGAGAGCTGAGAGGCGACCGCGTTGCCAAACACGATGGCGTCCTCAGTCACACGGGGAGCGGTGAGGCTCTCCATGATCTCTTCTTTCACCGGGTAGCCGTCCTCAGGCTTAGCGAGATCGAGTACCTGGCTCACCGTGATCGGAAGATCGATACAGGCGGCCGACATCCAGATGGAATGCATGTGGCTTCGGACAAGGGCCTCGTTCCCGAGATCCATTGTCGGCGGCTTCACCACGCCCTGAACCATCTGCTCAGGCTTGTGGAAGAACCATTGATCGTGCGGGCTCATCGCGGAGCAGTAGCTAATACTGAGCGCTTGATCACCGGACCGACCGGCGCGGCCGGCACGCTGTACATAGTTTGCCGCGGTCGGCGGGATATTCCGCATATAGACGTAGTTCAGAGCCGAAATATCAATACCCAGTTCCATCGTGGGTGAGCAGTAGAGAACAGGGAGCCGCTTATAAGGCACCCCGGCGTGGAGCTCATTCCACTTCTTCTCATCCTCGGGACCGCCCCGGAATCGGATTTCAAGATCCTGACGCTCCTCCGCGGATACCTGAGCGGTATGCTCTTCCGCCTCAAAGTCAAAAAGTGCCTGACCGTCCGTCGCCATCGTGTCCGCGACATCGAGGTAGAGAGTACGGTAATAGGAATTGAACTTTTCGTCTGTCGGTTCCTTCGACTTGCTCCAGAGGACGCAGCTGTCGACAAGCTGATAGTAAGTGCCTTCTTTGGTCTGCGTCGGTTTCAGATACCCGCCCTGACAGAGCGCCTTCGTCATATCGACGAGCAGTTCATGCATGGCCTGACGGTTAGAGCGGATGACGGCGCCGGTATCGTCCTTGATCCCGTCCCAGATATCGAGCTTCCCGAGTGTCGGGATAATGCCCGACTTCTCCGTGAATTTCACGGTGCCCCCGAAGCTCCAGGCTTTCCGGTCGTTCGTATTCAGAACAAACGCGGTTCCCACCGTCTGATGGTGAGACTCAGGGGAGAGGGACGAGAAGCTCCAGCGGGGCGTGAGAAGACCGTACTCACGGGCACGGGCCGTGTCCTGCTCCTTCGGATCGAAATAGATCGACGAGATGCAGAGACGGTGCCGGACCTCATCCAGGAACCGCTTAACAAGCGTGAATCGTTTCTGGGGCCCCAATTCGAGAAGTGCTCCGTTCGAGCCGAAATTCGCGCCGTCCCTGCAGAAGTTCTCCAGCCCCTCGTAACTCACGGAAAGGAGGTGCAGCCGCTCAAGACTCGGGCTCGTATAGAGACCGCGATCCTGGAGTTCATTCAGGAGCTGGAAGGAGAGCGAGAAGCGAAGGGCGGACAGCGCCTTCGTGAGGAGCTGCCCGGTTGTGGTATCTGGTTTCAGCAAATACTCGCGTTTCGCGGCTTCGTCTTTCTCATCATTAAAGCGGAACACCGTGCAGATGGCGTCCACGATCTCGGGAAGGCGCTTTGGCTCGGTTTCATTTTCGAGCGCCCGGATGAGACCGCTTCGGAGAATCAATTGGCTCACGAAGTCATTAAAGTGCCCCGCCTGGAGCGCCGTGTCCTGACGGTTATCGGAGAAACCGAGGAGCTTCCGGAACGCCTTATGTTTGTCATCTGAAAGCGGCATGTCGTAAAGCTGCCGCAGGATCTGAAGGCTGATGATCGTGGTCGCGGAGCTGCGGCCTTCGCCGGAAAGTCCGGTGAGGCGGTGCTTATCGCGCCCGTTTGCGGAATAGGTGTGAAGGCAGTTCACGCAGATCTTGAATTTTCCCGTGAGGAGCCAGAAATCGGTGCCGATCCCAGAGCTGAAGCCTTCAGGAGAAAGCGTGAGACGCTGCGGGATATCCTTCCGACGGGAAGTCTTTACCCGCTCGGAATTTTTCGGATCCAGCCATTCATCCGGGAGATCAGTAATTTCGCCCGTGAAGAGCTGCCCCTCGGTCACCGGGCAGATGTAGCCGTAACTCGTGCTATCCCCAGCCCGCATCTCATCCATCGAGCGGGGTTTGACATTCACGACCGCGCCTTCGTTTGTGCGCGTAATCCAGACCGGGATGTATTCCTGACCGCAGTCACGGCAGAAATAAGCTTCGAAAAGCGGAATGCGCTTATTCGAGTCCTCGGGATCCGCGACAGAGGTCTGCCCGTCAAGCGTGATCGTGCGTTTGCCAGGTTCCCCAAGCGTCACATAAACCTTTCCCGGACCGCTGATGAACTGATGGAGCTTGAAGGGGAATGGATTCCGACCTTCAGGCGTTCGGATTGAGTTTTCCGTTCCGAACTGAGAGAGGAAGTGCTTCAGCGCTTTCTCCGTGGTTTCAGGGTCCGTGCCGGCGGCTTCCGACAGATGCTCCACAATCGTTGTGACTGACTGCGGCATCGCGCGGGTAAAGCGATCCGTGATGCTCAGCTTCCGCTCAAGCCACTCGGCGAGCGGGTTCTTCTTGAAGCCCTCAAAGTCGAGTGGCTTCAGGTGGGCAGACGCTGCGGATACCACTTCTCTATGCAGATCCGCCTGGCTGATTTTGTCCACTTCCACCGCGTCCGTCACCCCCTGCAGGGTTTCGTTCACGACGTGGTTTGCGTCAATCCGGGTACCGAAAATCTTCGATGCCACTTCAGACACCGCCCGGTTCTGTTCAGACCGTTCGGGGGCGGAGGACATCGTGGCGGACGTCCCGATGCAGATCAGGTGGTCCGCTTTCAGCTGCGAGCGGAGGCGGCGGACAAGGAGCGCGACATCGGCGCCCTGACGGCCGCGATACGTATGGAGTTCGTCGAGCACCAGGAACTCAAGCCCCTCGCAGTTCTGTACGATCGGGCGATCGGGAGAACGCATGAGGACGAGTTCCAGCATCATGTAGTTCGTGAGCAGGATGTCCGGCGGATTCGTGCGGAGCACCTCACGCTCGGCCTCGGTTTCCTGCCCGTGTAGCGCGCCACGGTGAGCGGCGTCGGGTGCCCGGGGTTCGTCAGGAACTTCTCAATTTCTTCCTTCTGCGAATTCGCGAGCGCGTTCATCGGGTAGAGGATGATCGCCCGGGTGCGAGGTTTCGGATCGGTCGCTTTTTCTTCAAGGATCCGATTGATGATCGGAATAAAGAAGGCAAGCGACTTACCGGAGCCGGTGCCGGTCGTCACGATGTAAGACTCTTTCTTTCTCGCGAACTCGATTGCCTGGGCCTGATGGAGATAAAGCCTGAGCGACTTTCCGTGTTTATCTCGGAAAATCGCGCCGCACTCCGGATGCAGCACGTGATGGTCACAGAACTCCTGAACGGTTCTGTCCGTCTGGTAGCAGGGGTTGATCTGAATCAGCGGCTCAGGCCAGTAGGCCTTTAGCTCCTCATTCACTTTCTCCCGGATATCCTCGGATTCAATCTTCGTAAAACTCCGACTGAAGGATTTGTAGCTTTCAATCAAGCGGTCTCTGAACTCGAAAATATCCATGGTGCGGCTCCGCAGACAGAAAAAAACGTCTGCCTCGTGAAAAGTGTTTGGTTTAGGGGCGGCAGGAATACAAAACACGCTGTGGTTTTGGTCGCGGCCGCTCCAGGCTTCCCTGAGGGCAGAGTTACGGTTATTGATTCACACCGGATAGGGGCAGAATTCAGCCGCAATAGGCACTAATAGCCATCAGTGAAGGCGCAGATTCCTTATTGTCCGGCATACAGCGAACAGGATCAACTGAACACAGGAACCAGATTGAGAAAAAGCAGAGATTTTTGTTTCCCGGAAAAAATAAAAGCTGCCGGAGATTCCGGCAGCTTTTGGTGAATCAGGGGGATGAGTTTCTTAAGAACTGTGCTTCTTAACCAGCAGAATTGTCTTCGCCTGCATGAGAAGGAGGCCGGCAAGCACGAGAAGCGACCCGAAGACAAACGGCATGCCGACCGATTCTCCAAGGAGGAGCACCGAGAGAATGACGCCGAAGATCGGGGTCATGAAG
>ERZ833782.2696-NODE-2696-length-10975-cov-2.317857_pt1 | contig 10975 bp, 10 predicted proteins | sample MGYA00519577_ERZ833782 | MGnify/ENA primary metagenome ERZ833782 (study PRJEB31850, sample SAMEA3708745) | human gut metagenome | biome: human gut; feature: human-associated habitat; material: faeces | place: China | collected 2014 ...
TGGCTATGCCGTCAAGAAGCGTGCCTATCTGGTAAAAATCAGTGGGAAACAGTACTACACCGCCCACGGCTGCCTGTTTGCGCCGTTTGGGAGAAAACAGATTGGGAAAGAGATCTGGGTGTTCCGCAATGAAACCTACGGGCGGGAAGTATTCCGGTGTCGGGATCCTCGAATCGAGGTGCTTGCTCTGGTGTTCTTTTCGGCCGCTGTGCTCTGCTTTTTGTATGCTTGAACCGGAAGAAATATTCTGTTCATTTTCTTGAAGGAGTATGCCTATGTACCAGAGATCAGACCTTAAAAACCTGTATGACCGCCTGAAGGCACAGTACCCCCAGTATGGGCTGGACTTTTCAGGAGACCGCCTGACCATGACCCGGCTCCACAGTAAGGTGGAGGTGGACCGGGAGGGCGTAAAGCTGTATGTAAATGGGGAGCTGTACGACCAGTTCACCAGCGGGGACGTAGACGATCCGGATGACCTCTATGAGCTGATGGAGGCATTTCTTTTGGATCTTCAACACGCCGGCATGAAGCGGGGAAATGAAACCTACATTGCCGCATCGAAGCAGGGAACACAGATGGGGACGCGCTTCCTGCTTTTCATGGGCGTGTTTCTCGCCGTCGTGATGGGCGGGCTGGTGATAACCCGCAATCCGTGGTTGATCCTCCTGGTCGTTCTGCTTCCCGCTGCATCTCTCGTCATCCTGAAACAGATCCGGAGACGGGTCTTTCAGAAATATTGGGTCTGTCCATCCTGCGGCCAGCCGCTGCCTATGGCGGGAAAGGCTTTTTCCGCTGAGATGGAATATGTCCCCCAATGTCCTCACTGCGGCAAGGTCCTGGAGCAGGCGCCGGATCTGGAGCCCATCCAGAGGGAATACAGCGCAACCCGGAAACCGCTGGAACCGGCCCATGACCTACCTGCCCCGGGCAGCAAGTGGCCCTGTATGATCTCCGGCGGTATTACCATTGCCTTCGCCCTGTTCCTGCTTCCGCTGATTTTTATTTCGGACGGAACGGAACCGCTGGATATGGTCGGTGTATGGACCGGGGTGGTGATGCTTCTATATTTGCTCGGATTCGGCTTGGCACTGCTGTTGTGCCGCCACGCTGAACCGGAGGAAATACGGCTGCCGTTGGTGATCGTGCGGGAGCGGATGGTGGTCACGGTTCTCGGCGTAATTGTATGGGCACTTGGATTCGTCCTGACCCTCATGGGGATCATCGTGGCCGGAACGCCGCCCTTTGAGGCGGGTGTTACCGCCTTCGTGGCAGTTCCCGGCGTGCTGCTGTTCCTGCTGGGGGTGTGGATGCTGCTGGCCGGACGCAACCGCGCTTTGTTTGTGTTTCGGGACAACTCCATGTTGTACATCAGCAGCTGGGGCAGGAAACGGGAACTTGCGCCTGGGCAGGTAGCTTCCGTGCGGCTGACTGCCAACCGCTCCATCCATCTGCTGAATCAGGATGGGAAAAAGCTGGCCTCCATCGAGACCAATATGCGGGGCATCCCCCGGTTTGCGGAGTGGCTGGAGAGCACCGGCCTTGTCATGTCCCTGACCCCCACCATGGAAAAGCAGGCCGAGCAGGAGGAGCAGCAGGAGAGCACTGTCCAATGGCGGGAGGAGTACCGCACCCACTGGCACGACCATATCAAGGGCATTCGGGTGGGGCTGTGGGTGGTCATGCTGCTGTTTGCCGCCGGTGTCATCGCCCCCATTCCGCTGTATCTTTTGGGCGCAAAGTTCACCACTGTCATGAAGATCGGCGCCCTGGCCCCCATTCCCTTTGTGGTGTTCTGTCTGGTGTTTGCACCGGTGCTGCTTTTCGGAGACCGGCCTCCAAACGCCACCCCGGAGTGGAATGCCATGCACATCAAGGTTCCCTTGATCCCTGCCTTGTTGATCGGCCTGATTTACATTTGGCAGGTCAATCATATCTGGGACGGTTTTGTCCTTCAGGAGGCCAATCTGGGCTTTGGCTGGCTGGTGCGTGTCCTGGTTATCAGCACCGTTCTGACGGTAATGCTGATCCTGCGCACGCCCAAGCGTATGCGGCTGGGGGCAGGACTTTTTATGGGCCTGGTGGGGATCACCATTGCCTCCGGCCTGCATTACTGCGCCAATGCGGCTCTCAGCGGTCCCGCCCATCACTATCCGGCCGTCATTGTGGACAGCCATGCGGATGACCCGGATGTGGAGGACGATGATTACGAATTGACCGTTGTGCTGGACAACGGAAGCGAAACAGAGCTTGTCGTCCCGGAAAAGATCTTCGAGATGGCCATGAATGGCGAGCCGCTGGACGTCTGCCACCGGGAGAGCCCCTTTGGCGTGATCCTGCTGGACATCCATACACCGGAAAAGTAGACGTTTTGGAAGTGAGGCGGTCTGGGTCCATGGAGTTTAAAAAGGTGTGGATGTCCCCGGAGACCGGGAAGAGAAGCCAATATGGGTACCGGACGGTCGGCGGCATTTTAGGGATCGTTTTGCTGATGACCCTTCTGCTCTTTGGCGGGACCTTCCTTTCACTGTCTATGGGGATCGAACAAAAAGGATTTTCCCTGCTTTTGCTGCTTGCTGTCAGCGGGCTTGGGATCGGGCTGGCCATCCTCATGAGCCGGCGTTCTATTCAGGATGCCACCATCTTTTTTCTCACAGAAGATGACCGCTTGTGGGTCATGGATGCTCGCAGCCTGTCCAATCATGGGGAGGGTTTTCTTGGCTTTGCCATAGGAGCGATGGAGACCCAGGCGTTTTTGCGGAAGCAGGGCAGCCGGCCTTTTCTTTCCAATCGAGCGGATGAGATCGGGAAGGTACTGAACATCAAGGAAAACCGCAGTCATTACGCTGTCCGCTGTCAGGTGCGCCGGCCCAATCAGCGCGTGACCCGCCATACTTATCTCCTGATCAAGGGAAGCCCGGACGAGGAATGGCTGCTGCGGGAGTTGGAGCGCAGAAAAACCTGGGAGAATGCGCTGGAGCCAACGGAAAACCGAAATCCACGCTATATCCTGCTGAGCGGCCTGGTTTTCGCGGTTTGCGTGACCCTGTGTGTCCTGAGTCACCCGGCCGTTGGCGAGCTGTCCAGTGAGATTTATTTCCCCTGTATGGGTGCCTCTTTGGCTGCGTTTTGCTGTTTGCTCTACTTTGTCATCCGCCAGCGCCGCGGAGAATGAGCGGGCTTGCGTTCCTCATGCGCAGAAGCCATGATTTGCTAGGAGAACAGAACGGATGGAGAAACGAAACCTTTCAGGAAAAACAATTTTGAAGCTGATCGGGGCGCTTTTGGCTCTGGCTTATTTGGGATTTTGCCTCTATGCGGGTATTACCGGGAATTTTCCGAGTATGCACAGAGTCGAACATGTCATGCGTTTTGGCGACCTGAAAAATTGGGTATCCGGCGGGATGTCGGCTGTGATGATTTTTGCCTTTTGTATCACTTCTGCTCTAAATGACCTGAATCTCCAGAAGGGACGCAAAAAATCATTTTTACCACTTTTTCTCACCATGATCCTGCCAATTATCCTTTTACTGCTTTTGGAGTCTTATCTGGATATTGGCTGGATCGGGATTGCCCTTTATGCCGGTATTGCAGCTTTCCTGTTTGGAATCGCATGGATTCCACAACTTTTGAATCAGTGGACCGCCCGCCTTTTGCGTGATGAACCAATGAGCGGCAGACAGCAGGTGCGGATCATCGAGTGGATTCATTTTCATCCGCTGAAAAAGCTGCTGGTTTTCGGGCTGTGGGGCTTTGGTGTCGTGCTGGTTCTGCGCGGTATTTGGGTAACAGCAACCGGAAAAATCGAAATGGACGGAGAGCTTTTCCTGTTTTTACTTGGCACAGCGGTTCTGGTTGTGGCTCTGTTTCAAAAAATGAGACACTATGTATGTGCGCCTTACCGAAATATACCAGTGCTGAATCGGATCCTCAGCAAAAAACAGTTGGAGCAGCTGTTGGATGGAGAACACTTTGAGCCAATCAAGTTTGAAGATGAGGCCATGAAACAGTATCTGGAAATTTACCGAAGCCAGAACTGGATGCTGATTGGCGGAAAGCTGCTCTCAAAAAAGCTGGCTTTATGGGTCACAATGCATCGGCCAGGGAACGACACTTCCTTGAATGTGCTTTACCTCAACGGTATGACTGCCAAAGCGAAAGTTGATCTGGAGATTCGAGAGAACCGCTACCAGGAGTTCACTTCTGTGCTGAAAGAATTGATGGGATACGAAGGCCCGCTTGAACTGTATGGAAAAGAGGAGCAGCTGGCACAGAAATTTGCATCCTTTTTCCCGGAGCAGACTTCCGAACAGGAGCGTGTCGCCGCTTTTCTTTCTCAGGATGTGACACAGATCCGGCAGGACTTCATTCAGACCTTCTCCCCTCCGCCAGAACCAAAAAAGAAAAAACGAAGCAGGCGGGAACGGAAATGAAGGGCTTTTGAAGATGGGGGCTGCCTGGCCGCACAAGTTGGTTTTTCGTGTTAAAGACGGTTAAAATCGATATTTTCTCGCAATCAAAAAACCGCCATAAAGCGGAAACACAAGACTGCGACTCAGCACAGCGGGCGTGATCTGGAAAGGAGGAGCAAGGGGGCGGGCAGATGGCGTTATTTTGTGCCGCAGGCACAAAATAACGCCGGAACAAAGCGGGCCGAAGGCACGCGGAGTCCACAAAAAAGGACACGACGTATGTCGTGTCCTTTTTTGTGGAGCAGGTGAGGGGAATCGAACCCCCGTGTTCAGCTTGGGAAGCAGAATTGTAAGTAATATCCAGCACTTGATGTACTAAGGCTCAGCGGATTCTTACTCATTTGCCCCACCGGATGCCCCACCAGACGCCGCTTCTTTTTTTCCTGCCGTTCCGTCGAGCAGTGCGATCCCGGCATGGAGGGTGGAGCCGTCCCGATGCGTATAGATATTTGCGGTTATATCAATATCAGAGTGTCCCATCAGGTCCTTAGCAACGTTGATGGGGACGCCGGCGGCCTGGAGATCGGTGCAAAACGTGTGGCGGAGGCAGTATGGAGTTAAATCAGCCGCAACTTTGTGCTCCTGGATCTGATTGCGCACCGTCTCTGCGCCTAGCTCCAGGTCCATGGCACGCTTACAGGCACGCCACATGGCATCCATGGCGCTGCGTGTGAGCCGCTGGCCTCCGGCACCGATGAATACCGGGTCAAATGGGCCCTTCTGCGCAGATTTCAGGCGGGGGAGGAGAGATGCGTGGATGGGAATATCCCGGACCCCGGCAGCGCTTTTTGGGGCCTTGATCCGGCTTGTCCCGGATTCCAGGGCCGCGTGGACATGGATCTCATTGTTTGCAAAATCGATGTCCGCCCAGTTGAGGGCCGCCGCCTCACCTGGCCGCATCCCTGTATAGAGCAGCGTCAAAAAATACAGCCCGAACCGGCTGTCAGGCCGGGTGCATACGGTCAGCAGGACCTCGCGCTCTTCCGGTGTGAGGCTCCGGTGGGAGCCCTGACGGTGCTCCGGGAGCTGAAGATCCTCGGATGGGTCGTAGGCGATCAGTCGGGACTGCCTGGCACGGCGGAACAGCTCCCGCATGACGCGGCGGAGTTTCTCCACATGAGACCGGGACATCCCGGCCTGTCCATTCAGGATCCGCTGGAGGTGGACGTCCTTCACGGACTGGAGTTTCATGTGGCCAACCGCCGGTTTGATATATCCGTTATATTTTTCATCATACATTCCGAGACTTTTGGGTGTGAGCCCCTTCGGGTCCTTGTATGTGGCCTTCCACTCTTTGTACCAGGCGTTTACCGTCATGCTCCCGTTGAGGGCTTCCTCGCCGCGTTTGGCGGCGGCGATCTTGTCGGCCAGCCTGGTCAGGGCCTCCAGCTCGGTACGGCCGGTTGCCTCGTACTTTTTTCCATTCCAGCGTGCGGTTTTCCGATAGGGCTCTCCGGTTTTGTTTTTCGGCATAATGGCACCTCCAAAACAAATGTTCCAGTATTGGGTTTTTGAGAAGCCGCCCGGTGGGGCGGCTTTTTTCAAATCCGACAGCGCTTGCGGATTTGAGACTTGGCGCAGTTGCGCCGCAGCGGAAAATGTGGTATTCTGTTTTTGGCGCTGCCAGCAAACGGCAGGCGGTTGGCCCCTCCATCCCGGAGGGGACTTCTTGCCCCCTCCAGTGAGAGGGGGTGGTGCTATGGTTACATATTCAGATCTGTTTCAGTTCTGTCTTGTGGTTATCGGCATCATTGGTCTGGTTCTCCAGATCACAAAAAAGAAGTGACCGCCGTTCCCCTTCCAAAAGTTCGGCGATCACTTCAATGACTTAAGACATGGGCCAACCGTCTGCCGGCAGCGCCCTTTTCATGTTCAGTATAACCGCCTGATGTTCGATTGTCAAGTCCGTCCCGAGCCGGGGCGGCTTTTTTCAAATCCGTCAGCGCTGACGGATTTGAAATGTGTACTTCGAGTCGGGCAACTGGAGTGATCATGTGTTTTCTGCTTCCGAAGAATCGTCTGGGGAGATGCTAGAGTTGTACTGCTCCCAACGACGCCTTACATCCGGGTCGTTTTTCATGCTTTCCTCAATAGCAAGGGTTTCACGGTACTCAGCAGCAGCGGCCTCCATGGTCCAGTTTGCTTTGAGCCCCATTTTATCGACCAGTGAATGGAGGTCAGAAAGGTTTACCCGGAAAAATTCCTTTCGAGGATTGACCTTATTGACCTGCATAAGAGCCAGAGCTTTATGCAATGTAGTCTCCAGAGCAGGGGCGTCATCACTTTCAATGATTGCATGGACGTCGAAGGGGAAGGGGACAGAGGCATCACCTAACTCACGGACACGGTCCATGGGATCTAAGCGGCGGGTCATACCGACCTTATAGATATTTTCACCAAAAGATCCAATATTGGAAATCACATAGACATTACCTCGTTTGGTCTGCTGTGCCATAGACAAGGCCCGCTGATTCTTTTCTTCTGCTTCGACCAGCTTTTGTTGCAATTCGGCCAGCTGTGCTTCATATTGAGACCTTTGCTCTTCGGTGGCCTTCTCCATGGCTGCTTGGGCTTTTTCCATAGCTTTCCGCAGCATGGATTCCTCTTTGGCCGCTTCTTTCTGTGCCCGCTCATATTCGCGGCGGGCTTTTTCTTCCTCGCGAATCTGCTCACGGAGCTGGCGCTGCTCTTCCTGCTGTTTGGCCTTCAATTCGTGGCAGACAACAGCCCACTTAAGTTCCTCCAATCGGGAGTCCAAATACTGTGAGGTGATTTTCGCCTCCCGGAACGTAGCACCATTGGAGTTGACCACGTTATAGACGTCCTTGATTTTCTGTTCCAATACTCCGTAGTTATCTTTTTTAGATTTTGCCAAAATAGAGTCTACCTGGCCATTGAAGGCGTAGACGATGAATGACACAGCACCTTCACGCTTGTCCTTGGAGATGTATTTGCAAGTGCCGGCGCTTCCCTCTTTGACCATGCGGAGGGAGTTTTCCTGTGCCGCTTTCAGTCGTTGTCCAGCTTCTGCATAGCCAAAATCCTCTGCCAACTGGTCCAGTAATGTGAAGGTGGGTTTGATCCACTGATCTCCATATCCGTTCACAATATTTTTCAAGGATGCGGCAAGCGATTTGTACTCCTCAGCCTTGTTCATAGCCTCGTAAGCATCCCCAGCAATTTCTTTGGCTTCCGCAGTATCCATGATTCGTTTGGCTTCTTCGTCTGCCCGATGAAGCCTTTGGTTTGCCTCATCCTCTGCCTTGGCCTTTACCTGCTTGGCGGCATCTCTGGAGGCCCTAGCCGCCGACCGCATCTCATCAGCATCAAGTTTTGCGGAAGAACGCATTTTTTCGGCATCGCTTTCAGCTAAGGAACGGGTTTTCATAGCCTTCAGTTCTGCATCACTTTGAAGATTTTTGCACCAGGTTTCTACGTCCAGGATTTGCTGATATTTAGAGAGTTCTTCAAGGCGCTTATTGGCTTTGGACAAAGAATCTTCCATTTGGTCTGATTTTTCTTTTGACGATTTCTTTTCTTTGGTCCACAACACGAAGAAAACGATTGCTAAGATCAGAAATAGAATCTCCATATAAATCGCTCCTCATATAGTCCGGTCGGACCGAACTTTTTATTTTCTGCCGTTGGGTGTAGGCCACGGCCAGACCCACGACCCGGATCCAGATGATAGACCCTCTAAAAATATTGCTCTGTTGCCAGACTTCCGTATGTATACCAACAGAGGGCTTTCTGCATAAAGCCCTCAGTTACATGGAAATATTCCGCCAACTCCCAAGGCTCACAACAGCCCTGAAGAATGGCTTGCTTCAACTCGTCCTCCGGGATGAGTTTTTTTATTGCCCATTTGTTGGCCCGGTTTTCATATTTCTGACGGACATCCCGGGCGGCGTAACGGTTGTAAAATGCCCCGGTCTCACAGTGGCCCAGTTCATGGGCCAGCTTGACCGTCTCGTCGGCCACCGTTGGCATCCGCCAGGGATTCATAGCAATGGCGCAGGAGCCGTCGGACAGGGGCATAGACAGGGATTCGGCGGCTTCCAGATCGAACCAGACAACCTGTGTGCCGTGATCCTCGGCCAGGCTGTATAAATCCAGAAGGTTAATCATTTTTACCTTTCTCCTGTTTCTTCTGATTCGCCAAGAAGGCAGCGAATCGAGACACATCGTTCCACATGGCGTCCAGATCTTCCTGAGACAGATCCTTCTCTCCACCCCAGAAAGCAGCCTGGAGGTTCTCTTTGGTATTACTTTCGTCTGATGATGGGATGGATTCTTTCCCAAGCAGCTCATCGGTAGTAACATCAAAAATTTCTGCGAGTTTTACCACAGTTTCTGGGTTTGGCGTTGCCTTGTCAGTTTCCCATCTGGCAATGGCCTGCTGACTTACAAATAATTTGCCTGCAAGCTCTTTTTGGCTTAAACCGGCCGCCAGCCGATACTTGCGCAGTTGACCACTAAACACTGATACCCCCCCTTGTTTCCCTTAGAATACAACATAAAATTGTATAGTGCAATAGAAAAAATGAAATTCGCTATTGACAACAACAAAAAATAGTATTATATTAAACGCACAACAAAAGATAGTTAAATAGAAGAGGTGGTGACTTATGCACAACATTAGAGTGTTGCGAGAGAAGTTGGGTTTATCCCAGCAACAGGTTGCCGAAGCCGTCCATGTAAGCCAGCAAGCTGTGGCAAGATGGGAAAGTGGCCTAGCAAAGCCAAGGGCAGATTTACTCCCTCAGCTAGCATTGTTATTTAATTGCACTATTGACGAGTTGTTTTGGACGCCAGACAACAAAAAGCCCCCAGCCGGACCGGGGGAGGAGAGGGGGTGAGAGGCTATGAAAAAATTCTTTGAAGAATACTGGGTAACCATTCTTGTATCAGGGGTAACAACCATTTTATTCCGAGTACTAATAGGTTAGCTGCTAATGTTACAAGAATTGGAATCCAGGCATTTTTCAGCCACAATTCTTTCCTAGCTGATTTTGTGCGGTATGAATGATCCTGCACTGCCTTTTTTCCACGCTCTGACAGCGTGTAGATCCCAAGATACTCTGTGGTTTTCCCAAGGTCAGTGTCCGCGAAACGATAGGATTCCACCAGGTATGAGGTATTTGGAATTTCTTCCGGCATACCGGCAACCGACCGATATTCCGGTGCAGCCAGTTGGCAGACCCTATACTCAACCGCACTCACAGAGGGAAATGCTTCCACCAGTTGGGAAAGGCTGGCAGGGCCGTGACATGAAATATAGTTTAGGATTTGGAAGTCAATTTCTGTTGGCTCGTAGATTTTGCACCATTCTCCCTTCCAATCACATTTTACCACGGGCGGGGGAGGAGGACAAGCAGAAGCCCCCGGCCGGGCCGGGGGAGGAGAGGGGGTGAGAGGTGTGGGGGAATTTTTTACCACCGTTTTTGTCCCATTGGTTTTTGGCTACCTATTGGTTGGATTCGCAATTTACTGGGAAAGAGGAAGCCCCAAGTTTTACAGGACTCTGTTGCTCTTACTGTTGCTTTGTGTGATCTGTGTCGTCAGTTCACTCTATACGGCTTTCCTTCTGTCCTGATTCTGGTGTCGGAATAGGATAGTGCATCAAATCATTCCGCATGGCACGAAGGGCCGCAGTATGGGCCACAGCAAACTCTTCAAACGGATGAAGTTTGCCCTGTGTCTCGTATTCTCTGATATATTCGGTCAGCTGTGAGAGAACGGAAATCGTTTCTTCGCTTGCTACAAGGCGGACAGCATTTTCAGCACGATAAACAACTGCACAGGCCTCTCTGTTTTTTGTGTTAGACCAGTGTTCAAATGCTTCCTCAAAGGCGAGATATACGTTTAGGCGGGCAGAGATGAACGCTTCTTGTGCAGCAGTCTTGATTTGGGCATCTTTCCCTAGTCTTGCGGCGACCATGCTTCCTATGAAAGCAAATATGCCTGATAGAATTGCACCAATCAGAGCTATCAATGCAACAGCTATATTCGTATCAAGTACCAATTAAATCACCTTCCTACCATCCACAGTTTATCACAGGAAGGGGAGGAGGGCAAGCAGAAGCCCCCCGGCCGGGCCGGGGGAGGAGAGGGGGATATAACATGAGAAACTCAAGAGCTACGGCAAGTCCGGCGCTCTATCGTGAGATCCGGGAGAAGGCCGAGGAGATCGTCTCCCGGCGGGGCCCGATGCTGGGGGCAGAGGAGCTGGCCTTAGAACTGGGCGTGAAGGATAAACGCACCGCCGCAGATTGGGCCAGACTGAATGATGTGCCGGCGACGCCAGTGGGCCGGGCCAAGAAGTACGAGGCGCGGTTGGTAGCCAAGGCGCTGGTGTTTACCAGAGGAATGTGTTGAGGAGGCATATCTATGTGGGACAAGCTGAGGCGGCAGTGGCCGCGGCTGTACGAGGCACTGGAGTGGGTGACCTTCGCCCTGGCGGCGGGGGCGTTCCTGCTGGCCCTTGGGGTCTATTTGACGGT
>ERZ833782.2706-NODE-2706-length-10938-cov-2.639070_pt1 | contig 10938 bp, 9 predicted proteins | sample MGYA00519577_ERZ833782 | MGnify/ENA primary metagenome ERZ833782 (study PRJEB31850, sample SAMEA3708745) | human gut metagenome | biome: human gut; feature: human-associated habitat; material: faeces | place: China | collected 2014 ...
GCGATTTAAAATGGATCCGTGAAAGTGGCTTGGAAGCATGTATTTTAAAAGCATCAGCGAGCGGAACTCCGGTTTGGGGAATCTGTGGTGGATACCAGATGCTGGGAGAAGTTTTATGTGACCCGGATCAGGTTGAGGACGGCGGAACGATGCAGGGCATGGGACTGCTGCCTTCGGAGACTGTATTTACCGGACAGAAAACACGGACAAGAGTAAATGGAACATTTGCACATGTAGAAGGAATCTTTTCGGAGCTTTCTAATGTAGCATTTGAAGGATATGAAATTCATATGGGTGAGACAACATACGTGGAAGAAGTTATTTCCAAGGAGCATATGAGCCGGATTCAGGATACAGTCAGCGGTAAGATCAGTGAGGATGGTATCTCAGATGGAAATGTATATGGTACTTATATCCATGGCATTTTTGATATGGAAGGTGTTACCGATGTAATTGTTAAAGCACTGGCAAAGAAAAAAGGGATTACACTGGAAAAAGCATCCGGTATGGATCTGAAGTCATTTAAGGAAGAACAATATGATAAACTTGCTGATGGTATTCGTTCACATCTGAACATGGAGCGGATTTATGAGATTATGAAGGAAAATGTGGAGGAAAAGTAATGGCAATTGAACTGGAAAATGTACTTCCTTCTGAGATTGAGAAGAGGAGTTTTGAGATTATAACCGAAGAACTTACACAGAACGGGATTGTATTGGATTCGGAAAAAGCACCGGTTATCAAACGATGTATCCATACAAGTGCAGATTTTGATTATGCACAGAACCTTGTATTTTCGGAAAATGCAATTGCACGTGCAAAAGAAGCAATCCGTAATGGAGCATCCATTGTGACAGATACCCAGATGGGACGTTCCGGAATTAATAAAAAAAGACTGGCTCAGTACGGGGGACAGGTGTACTGCTTTATGTCTGATGAAGATGTGGCAGAAAAAGCAAAGCGCGACGGTACAACTCGTGCGGTAGCAAGCATGGAAAAAGCTTGTGAATTAGACGAAAAATTAATTTTTGCAATTGGAAATGCACCGACAGCACTCATTCATCTGTATGAGCTGATACGTGCCGGAAAAATCCGACCAGAGCTGGTAATCGGAGTGCCGGTAGGATTTGTTAATGTTATTCAGTCAAAAGAATTGATTTTGGAATTGTCGGATACACCTTATATCGTAGCGCGGGGAAGAAAAGGTGGAAGTAATATTGCAGCATGTATCTGCAATGCATTGTTGTATAATCTTTAAGAACTCTGCCATTATAGTTTCTACAGACCGAATCCTGTTTCTGGTGTTTGCTGCGCCGCTTATTTCTGACTTTCATGGCAAACTCACCTAAAAAACAGGTTCAGACAGTGCCATGAAAGCCAGACTATGCTCGCAAACACTGCAGAACAGGACTCATGGTCTGGTAAAAAACTAAAATGACAGAGTTTTATAGATTTTGCAGGAAAATTTATAAATTGTGAAGGAGTGAGGAATGATATGGAGATTAAATCAGCGGCTTTGATTGGTGTTGGTGCGGTAGGCTCATATTTTGCGTATGGGCTTCCAGCTAAGTTAGGAGACCGCTTTTGTGTAATTGCTTCTGGAAAGCGGAAAGAACGTCTGGAAAAAGAAGGAATCTATATTAACGGTGCGAGATGTCCACTGAATCTGAAAACAGCGCAGGAAGCGGGAAAAGTAGATCTGGTATTGGTTGCGACGAAGCAGACTGCACTTCCTGAGATTATGGATGATATCTGCGCACTTGTGGGTGAGAATACGATTGTCTTAAGTCTTTTAAATGGCGTGACCAGCGAGGAGATTATTGGAAATGAAATTGGTATGGAGCATATGTTATATTCTCTGATGCGGATTGATGCTGTCCGTGACGGCAATCAGATGGAACTTCATTTTGACCGGATTGCAGGAGTATTCTTTGGAGAGAAGGATCATACGGAGCCGACAGAACGTGTACAGGCAGTGTTGGATCTTTTTGAAGGAACTTCTGTAAGAGCTAATTTTGTGCCGGATATTATGACTGATCTGTGGCTGAAATATGTGAGCAATGTTTCTCAGAATCTTCCACAGGCAATTCTTGGTGTAGGTTTTGGCGCATATAAAGACAGCGAACATGTGCGGGCTGTTGCAACTGGACTATGGCAGGAAGTGGTTCAGGTGGCAGCAAAAAAAGGTGTGCGGCTTCCAAAACGTTTACTTCTCTTTCACGGAACCGTGAAAGAGGCGAGGTTCTCAACTTTGCAGGATCTGGATGCAGGAAGACACACAGAGATTGATATTTTCGCAGGTGAGATGATGCGTATGGGAAAAGAGTTTGAAATTCCGGTTCCATATTGTGAATATACCTATCATATAATCAAAGCCTTAGAAGAAAAAAATGACGGGAAATTTAACTATTAAATTTGCCACTGATAAAACGAAAAAACAACCGTTTAAGCATAATAAACCACACTTGAAACAGAATCTATTGACTTGTTCTGTGAAAAATGTAGAATATAGTCAAACATATGGCACGGCCGTCCCATTGAATAAAGTCACATTTTAATAATTAACAGAGAAAAAGGTATATTCAGTGCAGATGAAATTTAAGAAGCACCGGATAATCTAAGAATGAGAAAGTGGGTTTCACAAATGGAAAATAAAAAGCGTTTTTCAATATCTCTGACAACTCAGATACTGATCGCTACTGCAGGTGGTATCGTGTTCGGATCACTGGTCGGCGAGTGGGCTTCTAACCTGAAGTTTATCGGAGATATCTTTATCAGACTGATTCAGATGTCAGTAGTACTGCTTGTTATGTCTGCTGTTGCTTCTGCAGTTGGTGGCGGCGATGGACAAGATGTTGGTAAGATGGGATTTCATACATTCAAATGGATCATTATCTTCACAGTTATTTCTGCTGGTTTAGGTGTAGCATTGTCTATGTTGTTACAGCCAGGCATCGGAGTTGAGATCGCAAGTGCAGCAGATGTAGCAAATTCATCTGTTGAGACGGGATCTATTCAGGATACGATCCTTGGATTTGTTCCAACAAACATCATTAATTCCATGGCTGAAGGATCCATGGTTCCATGTATCGTATTCTCTCTTTTCTTTGGAGTAGCTATGGGCGCTTACGCAAAAGAGAGTGGTAACCGTAATGTTATCGAGTGGGTACAGGGAATTAACGGTGTTATTACAAACATCATCAAAATTGTTATGAACGTTGCCCCGATCGGTATCTTCTGTCTGTTAGCTAATGTTGCCGGAACTACAGGATTTAAGGTAATCATTCCGATGCTCAAGTTCTTACTTGTACTTCTGATTGGTGATGCTATCCAGTTCCTGTTATTTGGACCATTTACAGCAGCAGTAACAAAAGTAAATCTTTTCAAGATGCCTAAGAAGTTTGCAAAAATGTCTATGATGGCAGTTACAACAACTTCCGGAGCTATCTGCCTTCCAACTAAGATGGAAGATGAAGTTACAAAATTCGGTATCAGCCGTAAAGTCGCTGATTTCACAGGACCGATTACGATGTCCATGAACAGTTGTGGTGCAGCTCAGTGTTATGTAGCAGCTATCTTCTTCATGGCTCAGTCCACAGGAATCCAGATGACACCATATCAGATGGGAATGGCAATTCTTCTTTCCTGCCTGATGTGCCTTGGTACGATCTCTGTACCAGGCGGATCCGTTATCGTGTATACATTCCTTGCAACATCACTTGGTCTGCCACTTGAAAGTATTGCAGTACTGATCGGTATTGACTGGTTCGCCGGAATGTTCCGTACACTGATGAACGTAGACGTAGACGTTATGATCGGTCTGCTTGTAGCAAGCAAGCTTGGTGAGCTTGACCGTGATGTATACGATGAAAAGAAGACTGTTACTTACTAAGATGCAGTCATATAATTAGCCGTTTCGCTAAAAACATCATTCATAAATAACAAAGACCTCCGGCATACTTCGATATGCCGGGGGTTTTTGTTTCTACAGTTTCATGATATAATCAGCTGGGAGATGACTCCCATCGCTATAGGTGGTGAGAAACAAGCTGGTATTAATGGTGGGAGTCAATCCCCTAGCTGATATAGCCTCCGGCAGGATTGCAGAGGTGCGCAGTAGAAGTATGTCATGCAATTGCATGACGCGCACCTCGCAGCAAGAATGCCGAGGCATTCTTGAATTGTGAAAAGTATTGTAAAGGACAGACAGGAGGAAGGATACGTGTCGATCAAAGATATCGTATATGCATTGATTGTAAATATCGCATTGCTTGCGATCATAGCGAATCTTTTATCCAGAATCCAGACAGTGCAAAAATTGATTCTGCAGGAAAAAAGAGGGTTGAAAGGAGATCTGATATTATCAATGATTTTCGCAGGCCTGATTATTTTATCGACCTGCATTGGAGTGAAGATTACATCTTACAGTCTGAATACAAGAGTCATTGGAGCAATGTCTGCAGGACTTCTTGGAGGACCGTTAGTGGGATTATATTCTTCGGCCATTGGAGCAATATATGTACTTATCTTCTCGACACCGAGAGTATTTGCAAGAGGGTCTGCATTTGCTACAATTTTGTTCGGACTTTTGGGAGCAGGATTCTATCCTTATTTTCAAAGAGGCAAGTGGAAATATACGGATCTGTTCCTGTTAGCATGTTTTGCGGAAATCTGTGACATGGCATCTCTGCTTCGCATGACAGTATCACTGGAAGTAGCAGTAGATACAATTGTAGATGCTGCACTTCCAATGATTATTATGAATGCGATCGGGATGATTGTATTTATTTCCAATTTTAACGGGGTATTTATTTTCAGGATCTGGAAAGCTCCAGACAGATTCAGAAGATGTCTGTACTTTCCCAAAAATGTCTTCCGCTTTTGCAAGATGGCGGGTTGAATAAAGCAGAAAATATGAAGAAACTATCCGATATCATCTTGAAGGAGACACAGTGGTCCGGCATTTTGTTTACAGATCGGGAAAAGGTTATACAGTGGCAGTGCAGAGCGAAAGATGAACAGGCAATTTTCTATCAGGCAAAGTATGGAGATCCAATTCCGGAAATCTGCAGACAGGCAATGGAAGAAGGAAAACTTGTCAAATACGAAGCGCAGACCGGAGAGAAAAAATGGATCCATACAGCGCAGGATTACTCGATCAGTTCGGTGCCATTTCAGGTGAAGAATCAGCCGGTCGGAAGTCTGACGGTATGGATGAAACGCCAGTGGATGGACAGACAAAGTGAAATGGAATTATTACAGCATTTGATGACGCTTGGATCTTCACAGCTTGCGGTATTAGAACTGGAACAGCAGAAGAATTTGCTTGCACAGGCCGAATTTAAGGCATTGCAGTTTCAGGTGAATCCACATTTTTTATTTAATGCATTGAATACAATATCGTGGGTATGCAGGGAAAATCCGGAGGAAGCGAGGGAACTTCTGCTTACACTGGCAGATTATTTTCGTTATAATCTAAATTATGATGCATATATGGTTCCGCTAAGAGAAGAATTGGAACATGTCAAAGATTACCTTCAGATTGAGAAGGCAAGATTTGAGGAGAAGCTCCAGGTGACTTATGATGTGCCAGAGAAAATGGAAATTCTGGTTCCAACGTTGATCTTACAGCCGCTTGTAGAAAATGCAGTGCGATATGGAATTGACCGGACCGGATGCCGTTATGTCTATATTGGAATTACTGAGGAAGCAGATGCATACCGGGTAGAAATTTCAGATCATGGGAAAGGATTTCCAGAAGAAGTACTGGAAAAAATAGCAAAAGATGAACCGGTAGGAAGCAGCATCGGGCTTCAGAATGTACATAAGCGTATGAAGAGTGTATATGGAGAGGAACGTGGACTTCAGATTCAGAGTACGCCTAAGGGAAGTACTGTGAAGTTATACTTTTATAAAGGGGTGAAGGAAGCATGAGAATAGCAATCGTAGATGACGAAAGACCAGCAAGAAGTGAACTGAGGCATCAGATTCAGGAATTACTAAAAGAGGCAGAAATAGTAGAAGGAGACAGCGGTGCAGCAGCATTACAGCTTGCAGGAGACGGAAAGTATGAACTGTTCTTTCTCGATATTAACCTGGGAGATATATCAGGCACCGTACTTGTAAATGCAATTCACAATATGCAGCCACAGGCAAAAATCATATTTGTGACAGCTTATTCCGAATATGCAGTTGAGGCATTTGAATTGGAGGTAGAGGATTATGTAATGAAGCCCTTTGACCAGAAGCGAATTCAAAAAGTGTTGGATAGGTGTAAAGTTGGCGGGAAAGAAGAAAATGTGCAGCATGCAGATTCACAAAGCCAGGGAAAACAGGCACCCATCCGCCGCCTGGCAATCAACAGTGACGGAAGAACTATTATTGAAAATGTGGAAGATATTATTTACATTGAGACATATAACCGAGGCTGCAAGATTTACACAACAGAAGGGGAATACTGCGAAAACAAATCTATCGGAGAATATGAAAAGAAGCTGGATCCGGAACAGTTTTTCAGGATTCACAAAAGTATTATAATAAATCTCGATAAAGTGCGGGAAGTATTCCCATGGGGAAGTAACAGCTTCAGTTTGCGCATGCGGGGATATGAAGATCAGATCCTGCCAATTGCCAGAGATAAGACCAGGATATTAAAACAGCATTTAATGGGTCTGTAGATCAGCTGAATGAATTTGACACGTAGTGAAATGCAAAAGCACTACGTGTCAAATTGCGTTTTACGATGCCGCTTTTATCGGCATCCGTCCAGAATCTCGAAAAATTCAGGGTAAGATACATCAACGCACTGGCTGTCGTGTATGATGGTATCTCCATCGGCACTAAGTGCTGCAATTGCAAAGGCCATGGCAATCCGGTGATCCAGATAACTGTTGATCTTTGCACCGTGAAGAGCACGTCCACCTTGAATGATCATTCCATCGTCAGTCGGGGCTATGTCAGCGCCCATGGATCTTAAAGCCTCTGTTGTCGTGTCGATTCGATTTGTTTCTTTCACTTTTAATTCGGCTGCATCTTTGATGATAGTGGTACCTTCGGCGCAGGCTGCCATGACGGCAATCATTGGAATTTCGTCAATGAGCGTCGGAATCAATGCACCTTCTATCGTTGTGCCATGCAGTTTACTTGTACGGACAAGAATATCCGCGCGAGGTTCACCTCCCTCAAGTGATTCGTTGACCAGAGTAATGTCAGCGCCCATATTTTGGCACACTTCCAAAAAGCCTGCGCGGGTTTTGTTAATTCCTACATTTTTTACAAGCAGCTCAGAATCCAAAGTTAAAAGTCCGGCTGCAATAAAGTAAGCAGCGGAGGAGATGTCTCCCGGTACGCAGATAGACTGACCGTATAGTTCCTGACATGGTTTTACATGTGCTGTGGCAGTACCGCCAGGGTTGACTGTGGAAGTGATATCAGCACCAAAGCTTTTCAGCATCAGTTCTGTGTGATTTCTGGACAAAGCCGGTTCTGTAACAGAAGTCTCGCCATCTGCATAAAGTCCTGCAAGAAGTATGGCAGATTTGACCTGTGCGGAAGCTACCGGTGAAGTGTAATCGATTCCATGCAGCGTGTCTGGCTCTATTTTTAACGGAGCACACAGATTACCGTTTACACTTGTGATATGTGCTCCCATCTGAGTGAGAGGTGTAATAACACGACCCATTGGCCGGGAGTTCAAAGATGCATCACCGGACATCACGCTTGTAAAGTCCTGGGCAGACAAAATACCAGACATCAGGCGAGTTGTTGTGCCACTGTTCCCTACATTTAAAATATCTTTTGGTGCGGCCAGACCGTGCATGCCTTTTCCGTGAACAATGATTTTCTCTGGAGTACGGTCAATTTGAATCCCCATAGACTGGAAACAGCCGATAGTAGACAGGCAGTCAGCACCTTCTAAAAAGTTAGTGATTTCTGTTGTGCCAAGTGCAAGTGCACCTAACATAATGGAACGGTGGGAGATGGACTTGTCTCCCGGGATCATAATTTCGCCATGCAATCCTTTGCATGGGCAGATAATTCTATCGCTCATATACAATATACCTGAATTTCTGCAGTAACTCTGCGGCCTTCTTAGAGGAAGACTCATCGTAGAATTCTATACGCAGAACCCCTTCTTCAAATTCTCTGTTGTGCACAATTCCTATATTCTTGATACTGAGACTATTCGAAGCGAGGATTGTTGCAATGGCTGCGATTCCACCAGCTTCATCAATAATATCACAGTATACTTCAAATGCCTTTTTGATCGGACCAGACGATGCTCCCGGAAGTGAATTCCGGTATATTCTGGAGGAATCAAACCAGTCATAGATTGCCTGCTCATCTCCGGAATCAATCATGCTCTTTACTTCTTCCAGATATTTAATATAAGAAGCAAGAATCTGTGAAATGTTGTCTTTATTCTTTAGACAAATGTGTTGCCACATGGTCGGTGAGGAGGAGGCAATACGTGTGATATCTTTAAATCCTCCGGCAGCCAGACGTTTCATCAACTCGCTTTTTGTATCGCTGTCCTTTACGTAATTGACCAGCGTTGCAGCAATGATATGCGGCAGATGACTGATAGTGCCTGTAATATAGTCATGTTCTTTGTAGTCCAGAATAATTGGAAGTGCATGGATCGTAGAGACAAGCTGCTCATATTTATCTATTTTTTCCTGAGATACTTTTTTTGAAGGAGTCAGAACAAAATAAGCATTTTCCAGAATCATTGCTTTGGAATTGGCATAACCGCTTTTTTCAGAGCCAGCCATCGGGTGTCCTCCGATGAAATATTTTTCAATGCCAAGCTTAATAACTTCCTCATGGATATTCGTTTTTACACTGCCTACATCGGTCAGAATACAAGCGTCGTTCAGATATTCTGTCAACTGCTTCAGATATGCTACATTAAAAGCAACCGGCGCGCATAAAAATATGTAGGAACAGTTGCGAAAATTATCATCAATAGTAGTTGCCGCAACATCAATGACGGATTCCTGGGTAGCGAGTGCCAGAGCTTCTTTATTTTTATCAAAGGCTACGATTTCGTAATCCGGAAAGTAGGTTCGAATTGCTTTTGCAAGAGAACCACCGATGAGTCCGAGACCGATAAAGCCGACCTTTTCTTTCATAGTAAAACCTCCTGGTGTTTCATAAGACAAAAAATATGTCTGTCAATTATTGTAACTTGCTTACTTATGATTTGTCAATGCTTTGTTACTTTAAAGTAACAAAGCAAAAACTGAATTTTAAGGCAAAAATGTTTGTACATCGCAAAAGTTAGAAAATTAATCAATATTTCATATAATATTTGCACAAAATAGTTGTAATAATTCGATTTGTTTAGTACAATATACACATGGGATATCAGGAAGAAGTATTATAAAGAATTCTTGAGAATTACTACATAATATAAGGAGGCAACCAATATGAAAGTTTACAGAACGGACGAGATCAGAAATGTTGTCCTGTTAGGGCACGGGGGCAGTGGTAAGACAAGTCTTGTTGAGGCCATGGCGTATGTATCAGGCGCAACGAATCGTATGGGAAAAGTAGCGGACAAGAATACGATCAGTGATTTTGATAAGGAAGAACAGAAACGTGGATTTTCTCTTAGCACTACCCTGACACCAATCGAATGGGAAAAGGCAAAGATCAATGTGTTAGATACTCCGGGATATTTTGATTTTGTAGGAGAAGTAGAAGAGGCAGTCAGTGCAGCAGATGCGGCAGTTATTGTCGTATCTGGTAAAGCAGGTGTAGAGGTCGGAACAGAAAAAGCCTGGGCACTTTGTGACAAGTACGATCTTCCAAGAATGGTATATGTAACAGAGATGGATGTGGATGATGCCAGCTTCAGACAGGTCGTTCAGGATTTGACAAATAAGTTCGGTAAAGTTATTGCACCACATTTCCAGCCAATCCGTGAGAATGAGAAACTGGTCGGATATGTCAATGTCATCAAGAATGCAGGACGCCGTTATACAGGTCTTGGACAGAGAGAGGAATGTGAGATTCCAGATTACTGTAAACCGAACCTGGAGATGTACCGTGAGAAGCTTCTGGAAGCAGTCGCAGAGATTAGTGACGAATATATGGAGCGCTATTTTGCAGGAGACGAGTTCTCAGTAGAAGAAATCCGTTCTGCCATGAGAACAGAGGTTATGGAAGGAAGTATTGTCCCAGTGGCTATGGGATCTAATATCCAGGCACAGGGCGTTGCCAATCTTCTGTCCGATATTGTAAGATTCTTCCCAAGTCCGGACTGGAGAGAATGTGCAGGTATCAATCGCAAGACGAATGAGATTTATGAAGCAAATTATGATTTCGCAAGAGCCAAATCAGCTTATGTATTTAAGACAATGGTTGATCCGTTTATTGGAAAATATTCATTTATTAAAGTTTGCTCCGGTGTATTAAAAGGTGATGATACACTTTATAATGAAGATACAGATACAGATGAGAAGCTTGGTAAGATTTACACGATGTTCGGTAACAAACCAGTGGAAGTCAGTGAGCTGTTTGCAGGAGATATCGGTGCTATCGCAAAACTGACCGCAACAAGAACAGGGGATACATTGTCCACAAAGACAACACCGGTTCTTTACGGTAAGACAGAATATTCAAAACCTTATACATATATGAAATATGTAACAAAGAATAAAGGCGATGAAGATAAAGTATCTCAGGCACTTCAGAAAATGATGGCAGAAGATGTAACACTTAAGGTAGTCAATGACAGCGAGAATCGTCAGGCACTTCTTTATGGTATTGGAGATCAACATCTGGAGATCGCAGTCAGCAAGTTATTAGACCGTTACAAATGCGAAGTAACACTGGAGACTCCGAAGGTTGCATTCCGCGAGACAATCCGTAAACAGTCTGATGTGGACAGCAAGTATGGCCATTAACGGAATGATTCAATATGGAGCTGAA
>ERZ833782.2723-NODE-2723-length-10883-cov-2.466845_pt1 | contig 10883 bp, 6 predicted proteins | sample MGYA00519577_ERZ833782 | MGnify/ENA primary metagenome ERZ833782 (study PRJEB31850, sample SAMEA3708745) | human gut metagenome | biome: human gut; feature: human-associated habitat; material: faeces | place: China | collected 2014 ...
GAATAGCACTCTCCAAGCACTCCATGCTCTGGCGCGGTCTACCCGTATCGCCAAAAGCCGAAGCAGTTAAGTCAGGAAACGAATATTTCAACATAACATAAGAAGCTTTCAACAAAATCGGATATTGATTAAAAATCTGATACCCATTATTTTCAAGCATAAGTGCGGCCTCTATTAACTTCGATACCGGATAATTATGATAACCTCCCGGCTCTTTCCAATGCCCATCCGGTGTAAACCACAACTTGGATGCAGTAGGTAAGCTAAGTTGTCCGCAACCGTCAACAACCGTATCCCGGTTCAAATAAAAACCCAAATAAAAGTTCCTTTTCCGTGCATCTTTTAATGATAACGCTGCTGCAACCAAAGTAGAACTTTCAGCAGCAAACCAGTTATTCCCAGTATATCCCCTAAACGACAACGTCCAAGCGATCTTTTCAAAAACCTTATCATAATTTTCTAAAGGATACCTATATTTCACCAGATAAGGATACAAGAAATCATAAGCCAAAACCAATGGTTTCTCTTTCTCATCTCCCAACGTCTGAATATCTAAAAAGCCGGTACGTCCCGGACCGTCAATCGGTTCCTGACAGACAACCCCACTTACCCATTGGTTCAAAATATCGGCAGCAAACTTAGCATATTTTTCTTCTCCTGTCAGCCAATAAATGACAGAAGCCTCATAAGCCAGAACATTGATTCTACCGTTAATAGCAGCCACATATGCTTGCGGATCCACACGTTCATATTCCCGAGTATCCGGATTCAGCAAATTCATTGTCATAGACGTATCATTCGGGACTATATCCTCAATTTCAGGAACGACATAAGCTCGGCCTTGCGGTGTGATCGGAGCACGTTTATGTGGTGATACCCGTACAGTCGGAACCGGAGCGTCACCTTCGTAACCGATCAATTGTGTACCATCTTTATCGGATATAAAACGAGTATAACGTTTTCCTGGAATCCTATTCATCAAATAGCGATCCAAAATCCAATCCGGTTCTGCCTGATGCCTTTCCACATAGACAGCCAGCCGCTCCTTCGTCTGATTGAAAATATATTTCGCCCAAGCCTGTTTCTCTATTTTATCTAACACGGCCACTTTATCCTCATCTTTGACAAGAATATGCGGATATTTCTCAGCACAAACCGGTAAGCTGGCAAACAAGACTATAATTATAATATATATCGTTTTCATCATTTGTTCATTATAATTGTTCCAATTGCAGTTTTTTCTCAGAAGAAAGCCATTCCTGTCGTTCTTTTTTGCCGTTCCATCTATAAAGATTATCTTTTATATCTGTTTCTTTCATGCCAAATGCCTGAATTCCATAATCATTATTATACTGAATCTTATTATTCCTGATTCGAATCAAACTAGAACCATCATACAGATATTCACCCATAAAACCGCATCCGTCATTACCTTCAATCAGACAATTCTCGATTTCTCCATTATGACATTCGGCCATCAACAGACCATGCCAACCATTCCTGGCAATCTCGCAGTTTTCGACCTTTAATGATTTACAATGATCAAGAACCAATCCGCAACCACGTATGGATGTATCGAATCGTGAATCCTTTATCGTAACGCCTGTAGAGTGTTGAATCATCAGGTTGTGTTGTAGTCTCGGACCGGGAACGACATGTGCACCATTTTCCGTAAAATCACAATGGTCGATCTCGATTCCTTCCGCATCCGATATATAAACTCCTGATCTGGAAAAATTGATCACAGTCAGATTTTTCAATTTAATATTGCCGAAAGCATGTCCTGTTTCTCCTCTCATGGAAATCCCTGCCAATGCATTACTATAACGCCCGGTTCTGTAGAAACGCCCGGAATTCGGATCATAGGCTTCCTGATGTTCTTTGGAACCATCTACTACGAGATTCTCTATCGTAATATTTTTCGCATCCAAATCACCCAATAAGACTGCTGCTGTCCGGACCGTCGGTTCACAAATCAAAACCGTGCTCCGTCCTTCTCCACAAATATGTATATCAGAGGGAACGGTCAAGGATTGTTTCAATCTATATTCACCGGCACGTAAAAAAAGCGTTTTGCCAGAACCGGCATTCGCATTCAATACCGCTTGAAGGTCTTCCCGATTATCAACTTCGATTACAGAATGTTCCTTCGGATGATTCTGTTCCAATGCCGCACCTGCATGATAAGCGATTTTACTTTCCCGAATATCGACAAGTTGAGAAGGTTTCTGCCGGAACTCTTCACGAAATGCGGTCAACTTCCATAGGGCATTTGCCGGATTGTTCATTTTAGTACGACTGCATAATTCTCTCAGGTAAGGCATGTCGAATCCCTTTGCCGTAAAATGATCGATGCAGAACTCGAATCCTGCCCGATATTTAAACCGTTCCCGTTGCGAAGGAACGCCATAAGCATAAACAGAATCACCGCATATAAAACGTGCCGAATACTCCAAACCTAAAGCCAACCTGTTATCCGCAGCACTGAACAGGTCCACCCCCTGTGTGTAGGCGATACGTGCCGCTCCTGCAAATTCATAAAGTCCCATTTGGACATGCCCCTGATCCCGACGTGTCTCCTGGCATTGGCCGGTAGGATAAATATATTTAATCAGACTACCGTTCGCATTAGCATGCAAATAGTGATAGACTGCATTATCGAATAATTCCCTATTATCAGTAAAAACAGCAATGGCCAGCAAGGTATGCATGATCGCTCCGTCCCAATTGCCGTTTGCAACAGGAAAATAATAACGAATAGTCGGATAGAAAGCCGACATCATCAATCGTGTCATATTTTCCGTATCTTTCTTTTTCCATCCGGAATAATTATAGCGCAAAATCTCGGCAGCATTACAAAACTCATAACCAGTCAATGCCACAAGCAATTTGGCGTTATTCTCATCGAAACTGCGTAAAGTATTGGCCCACTTTTCAATAATATCGACCACTATTTCAGCATAACGCTCTTCTCTTGAAATATACCATAAGACAGCACAACTATATGCCATACGTGCAGACTGAGACAAATCCTTACCTCCTATATCAGGTTTGGAATAGGGTCCACTGATCACATGGGCAAAAGGTTTCACTTGAAAATCCAACGGTGTTTTTTCCTTCAACAAATCATAAGCATCTTTCCAAGGTTGTTCTCCCGCCAGAACTTGGTTACGCATATATTCCAAGTCTGCTGGGTTCATATCTATTCCGGGATGTACAAACTTCTGGGCAGTTCCGATACCGGTCATCAACAAAAGCATAGTCACTATCAATAAAAATCGTATGTTGTGTCTCATGATATATTGGTTTATATAATAGAATAGACTAAAAAAACTAAGGGTAATCTGTTGGTAAGTCGAAGAACCTGAATTCTGCAACTTACCAACCTATCACCTCATCAACAGAACTTACATTTTATACCTTTTGACACTGACAGTCATCTCCCCTGCAGACGCCTTGTTAATATAAACATATGCCCTATATTTACCATCAGCAGTTTCAATCCACGCGCCAGCCTCTTCTTTTAATCCCAAGATATAGTTCACACCATTAGACATTTCGATTGTCTCAAAATCCAGATCATCAACGAATTTGCTATACTGCAAGTCAGACAGTTGCCGATCTTGTAAACCATAGATTTTAACCATCTTGGTATTATTGACAAAGCCAGAAGGAAGTTCTGCGTCTCCCATATACTCTTTCGGAGAAGAGGATGTATAGAACGCATATGACAAATCAGACTTTTCACTGTAAGCATACATAATATCAATTTTCGTTGCCAATGAAGGGTCAGCCTGCAAGTCTTCCTTTGAATAAATATGTACGGCCTCTCCTTCATTCGAGAATGACAAATAGCATTTATCATTAGTCACAAACACATTCTTTGTCATATCCATTTTTGAAATCTTATATGGGCCTAATTTGTACTCCGCAACTTGGCCGTTACTGGCTTTAACCGAAAATAAAAACTGGACTTCTTTACCACGAGCTTCTTCAGGAATAATATAATAATAACGAAGAGTGGCCGCACAAGTATCAACAGTGAAATCTATAGCTGTTGTCACCCCATTCGTTTGCGAATCTGAACACACCCTTACCGGGATATCCTGGCCGGACGAGTTGGTATAATACGAATTTGGATCAAAATAAGTACCAGCTGCACCTGCAATATTACTCACCACCTGAGCAGAAGACAATTTTCCAAGTTCATCAGGAATAGCCATCGCATAGGCAAATTCTATTTCATTACCTACGATATTTGGCGCAACAGGCAAACTTCGTTTGATACAATCATTGCTTAATGCAGAGACCGGGTCCTTTAATAGCACAGGATCATCATCACATGCGACCAAAGTTAAAGCAAATGATAACAATACAAAATAATAATATTTCAGTTTCATACTTTTCATCTTTTATTATTGCAATGGTCTTTCTACTATAAGGAATATGTATTCCTTTTTAATTTCACGATTACCGGCGATAACAGTGAACCGTTTGGCTGTCGAAGGAAATGCCGACGGATTATTCACAATACGTTCACCCAACTGATCTGACGGATTTCCAGACTTCCAATCACCTTCAATGAATTCCATATTCATTTTAGAACCGGAAAAATCCATCCAATCCGTAATTTTAGGAGCCAGTTTCGCATCTTCACAAAGAGATATACGCGGCCATACATGATTAATCGGAGTACCAAATTTGACATACATGACAGCGACTTGAGCCGTTGTATCAATATAGGCATTACCCAATTTAATCGTTTGATGATCCGTATCATACAAATCAAAATTACTTACATAACATTCTGCTCTTGTTGTGATCAGTAAACCATCTTCATCTACTGGAAAATCTTCACATGATGCGGCTATCAAGGCAATGAACAAAAACAAGCAAATTTTATTAATCATCTTTTTCATATCATCCAATTTTTTAATTACAACCATGGTGTATTCTGTGTCAAATTCGGATTTTTATTTCTTTCAGAAGGTGGAATCCGGAAGATATAGTTTCGTTGATAATTCAGCAAAGAAGTATTATTAAAAACAGTCTGCCTCAAAGCACCGTGTGTATCATACATCCTAACCCCGGGAGATGTCTGCGGCGGTAAAAATACCCGTTCAATGGAACGCCAGCGACGAAGATCAAAGAGACGTTGTCCTTCCGCAAACAATTCTACGATTCTCTCCTGTTCGATTGCATAAAAGAAAGTCAGCTTATCGGCATATTTCTCAGGTTTCAGGGCAGGTAAATTACCACGATGACGAACCCGATTAACCACATCAAGTGCCAGACCACCATCACCAGTAGGCCCATAAGCCTCATTGGCTGCCTCCGCATACATCAAATAAACATCGGCCAAACGCATTATCGGCATATGGTAATCACCATCCGAACGACCTTGTCCCGCATAATTGCGGACAAACTTTCTCATAATATAACCGGTCTGATCTCCATCGGCATTGATCGCTCCGTAACCGTCTACCGAACCTTGTAATGCCTTATATTGATATTTACGGATTTGGTCGAAGGAAAGGTTTAACATAGTTACCATCGTTTCTCCATCCCACAACAGTGTCGATTTCATACGATAATCACGATCTTTATAAGATTCCGGATTTAACGCAGAATTAACAGCCGTACGAGCATCCGTATCAGCCGGATTCTTCGGGATCAGTTTCTCGCAAAAATCACCAGTGACCGTAGACTGATAACGATTAGCCAATTCAGCGCGTGGTTGTCCCCAGCCTTGGCTACCTTCCGTTGCACGTGTACCGAAATCTCTCATCAATTCCTCTCCCTGTCCGGTTCCGGTTCCACCATGCGTAAAACCAACCATTAATTCAGGATCTGCATTTGCCGTCGGTAAAAAGAGATAAAAATAATTAGGCAATACTTCACATCCTCCCATTTCTCCCCAATCACCAGGTTCACCGTTACGGAACAAACTAATACCAGATTCCTCAATTACTTTCTTAAAATCGGCAGCTGCATCTTTATAGGCTTGCGCCGACTCAGACGCATTAGGAGTGAACGTATCCAGTTCCGGCCAACCTCCATCAGGAGAGACAGGGGTATCCCACGGCCAAGAGGTACGGTTCCAACAAGCCCAGAAAAGTTGCAATTTACCCCGGAACGCCAAAGCCCCCCATTTAGTAAAACGTCCTAATGCCACTGGTTTCGCCGGCAGTTTTTCCCAAGCATAAGTAAAATCATCATAGATATGCTGCTTTATTTCCGTAATAGAAGTACGTGAAATATTAGCTACCTCATCATTACTTTCTATTATCCTATCGAAATAAGGAACATCCCCCCACATGGAAATCAGGCGGAAATAGGCCATTCCCCTCAACATCCTAGCTTCGCCAATAAAGGCCTCCAACTTTGCTTTGGATTCCTCCGTCTTTGCATCGGGAAGCATTTTTTCTATATTCTGAATAGCATAGTTGGCACGATTAACTGTAGCATAAGCATATTGATAGTAATTATCAAAACTACTTCCATAGGTAGAAGAAGGATTGTTATAAGAGCCGCTACGATAAGCAATACTCCGGTCTCCGGTTGCCTGAGAAGTCCCGACATTACCTCTGAATCTCAGATATTCCGTATTTCCATCGAACACATAATCACGATTGAACATGGCTCGTGCCTGACTATAAACACCATTGACAGCATATTCCGCATCGCTTTCAGTTTTCCAATACAAGGAAGAAGCCAGTTCTCCCCCCGGAGTCTGGTTCAATAAATTATCAACGCATGAAGAAAACATCAGATTAGCTCCAACAACACATGCGACCGTTAATATTTTAAATCTATTTTTTTTCATACCATTCCTGTTTAAAAACTAACATTAAGACCGATTGAGAAAGACCGGTTGATCGGATACAAGTCACGAGCACTATTCTTCTTTTCAGGATCAAGTCCCGGATATTGTGTCACGGTAAACAAATTTTCGGCAGAAGCATAAATCCTCAAATTCGTCATCGAGATTTTAGACAAAAGTTTTTTCGGCAGATTATATCCTAACATGATATTTTTCATTCTAAGATAATTCATGTTATAGAGCCAATAACTATTATCGCTTCTGTCCGTGCTTGTTCCTAACCTTGGCCATTCCCCACCTCTATTCTCCAAAGACCAGGGTTCGGTCCAGTGATCCCAAGTGGAAGCATATCGCCTGTCGGCAAATGCCGTATTATTGAAATCTGTAAGCCAGAAATCCTTACGCCCTAAACCTCCATTAAACAACATGGATATATCAAATCCTTTCCAAGCAGCCTGCAAGGTAATACCGTAAGTGGTTGTCGGACGATCCCGCTGGATATTCGGATAAGCTTTTTTATCCTTACCATCAATTATACCATCTCCGTTCAAGTCTTTACGGATCACATCGCCTGGCGATAAACCTTGAGGCGTGTTGTTATAAATATCCTGCCATGTTTGGGCTATACCATTGTTTTCATAAACATATAAGAAGTGGTAAGGCATATCCAAATAGACCCAACCACGACTGAGGAACTCATTCCACTCTTTTAATACTGTACGGTTATAAGCCCCGTTCAAGTTGACAGAATATTCCACATTACCTATTTTGTCTTTCCATGTCAGGTTCAATTCCAAGCCTCTATTCAGCAGATCACCGATATTGGCTCGAGGAGCACTATATGCCCCAGTCAGATGGATTGACATCTGAGACGGACGATTCATGCCTGTACGCAAACGGTTATAAAAATCAATTTCCGTACGTAAACGATTATTCAAGAAACCTAAATCCAAGCCTACATTGATATCTGTAGAAACTTCCCAAGAAAGATCTTTGTTGATCATTTTCTTGTTCACAAACCCTTTAACAACATCACTCGACATATAATTCATCGCTGTCAGAGTTTCCAATTGTTCAAAACGATCTACTCCCGAATTGTCACCCAACTTTCCCCAAGAAGCACGAAGTTTTCCACTTGACAACCATGAGGAAAGATATTTTTTCAGGAACTCTTCTTCAGTGAAGCGCCAACCAACTGCAACAGTCGGGAAGAAACCATATTGATGTCCTTTAATAAACTTTGAAGAACCATCCACACGAAAACTGAATTCCAGTAAATATTTATCGTATGCACTATAATTCATACGGCCGATATAAGACCTCAAACCTTCAGAAGCAGAACTTCCCGAATTACTTTGAACATTCGTCAAAGCTGCATTAATTTCACTGGTCGACGGATGAATACGATCGTTGCGGGAAGCCCCCGTTGAACGGGTATGCCAATACTCTTCGCTATAGACAAACATTGCACCAATATTATGATTTTGCGCAATAGTCGTCTCATATTGTAAACGGCCGTTCAACTGTGTCTTGTAGTTGGTAGTATTATTATCACTGACCCCCACATTATCGGCAACATAGTAACGTCCGATATCTTTTCCTGTCTGAAAATCATAAGCTGCTCCGGTTGGAGTATCAGCTCTTTTCTGAAAATAGTTGCTAAAGCTCAGAGCATAATCAATATGGGCAGTAAAACCCTTAAAGACATTCCAGTCCAAATAAATACTTCCGTTCAATTGCTGACGGGTTTGCTTTGGATTGCGGCTGTCAAAAAAAGCATACGGGTTATAAGCCTGAATATCTTCTCCATAAGCCATAACACCACCATAACGGCCAGTCACAGGATCATAAGGAGTCACACCAGCAACTGCATATTGCATATCACCACCTCCGGAATCGCTGGTATCATTGTTCGTAATACCATCGGCATAACCACTATAAGTAAATTCAGACCAGTTACCATCAAAACGAGCACCCACTTTCACATTATTGAACATATTATAGTCATAATTGAAACGAGTATTATAACGCTTGAAATCGTTTTTCATCTGAATACCCTCTTTATCCATCATACCGATAGAAATGTAAAAATTAGATTTGTCATTTCCACCAGTTGCTGAAAGCGTATAGTTTTGAAGGGTACCTGTACGCATGAAAGTATCAAACCAATCAGTATTCGGATAGCGTAGCGGATCGATCATTCCTAACGCCATCCATTGATCGATCGTCCCATCTTTGAAGTTATAGCTTTCCCGTTTTGTACCTGATGCTGCCCTAAACTGTTGCAATGTCAATGCACGTGGGTAATCATCCATAAAGTCATAAGAACGTGATGGTTTTTCTATCGCATAAGAGCCCGTAAAATTAATACTCGTCTTTCCCTTTTTACCTGTACGAGTTGTTATCAGAATAACCCCATTGGCAGCACGGGATCCGTAAATAGAGGCAGACGCTGCATCTTTCAAGACCGAAATACTTTCAACATCAGCCATATTGATACGGTTGATATCGACATCCGGCATACCGTCAACGACTACTAACGGACTGGTATTGTTTACCGTACCCATACCACGAATCATCAAAGAGGCATTATCGTTACCCGCCATACTGGTTGTTTGGGAAACCTGTAAACCTGGTACCAAACCGGAAAGTCCGGAAGACACATTGGATATTGAACGGCTTGATATTTTTTCATCAATATTGACTGCGGCTACAGCTCCAACCAAATTAACCTTTTTTTGAGTGCCATAACCAACAACGACAACTTCTTCAATTGCCTGAGAATCTTCTTTCAATGTCACATTAATTTCTGATTGTCCCTTGACCGGAATCTCTATGGAAGTATATCCAATATAAGAAATGATCAAAACCGCATTTTCTGGTACATCCAGGCTGTACCGCCCATTTATGTCAGTGATCGTACCCGTCCCATTATCTCCCTTAAGCACGACATTAGCTCCTATGACAGGTTCACCTGTTTGATCCTTTATAATACCGGTAATTCGTTTATTCGCCTGGTATTTTTCATTTTTTGAAGGGATAGCTGATTCAGTCAGGATAATGTCTTTATCTACGACCTTATAAGCTATATTACTATTTTTAAACAAGATATCTAATACTGTAAAGATATCCTTGTTATCTACGGCAAGCGTTACTTTACGATCGACATTAACCAACTTGCTATTATAGAAAAAATGATACTCTGATTTATTTTCTATAACGTTTAACACCTCTGCTATACTCTTCTTCTCTGCATTAATAGACAGTATCGTATTTGAGGCATAAGAGCCTGACGCAAATACTGCTCCTGTGCAGAAGAACAGAAATAAAAAAATAAAATTAAAAACTTCTTGCAACATAAAGAAGTTTGTGATAAAATATAGCATGTTGTGAAGAAAAACGAGATGGTCCTCTGGTACATTTTGTATTAAGAACGTCCAATTAAACAAGGAGGTCACACAGATGAACGATATTATTAAGAATATTGAGGCAGCTCAGTTAAAAGAGCAGGCTCCAGAATTCAGAGTTGGAGATACTGTAAAGGTTTACGGTAAGATTAAAGAGGGTAACCGTGAGAGAATTCAGATTTTTGAAGGAACTGTTCTTAAGAGACAGGGTGGCGGTTCAAGAGAGACATTTACAGTTAGAAAGTTCTCTAATGGTGTAGGTGTAGAGAAAACTTGGCCGGTTCATTCACCAATCATTGACAAGATTGAAGTAGTACGCAGAGGTAAGGCAAGACGTGCTAAATTATTCTATCTTCGTGACAGAGTTGGTAAAGCTGCTAAGGTTAAAGAAATCGTTAAATAATAAAGATTGTCTTTTAAAGTGCACTTATCAAAGTGAAATAGCGAAAAAATTTAAAAGGGTTGTCCTAAGGACAGCCCTTTTTGGTTGTTGAAAAGAAAATTCAGCATATAATGAACAAACTAACCGAATGTTAAAACCTCTTTTGCTGCGATAAAAAAGAAAGTGCCCTATCGGGAGAATATGTAATAATCCCGATAGGGCGAGGTAAAAACTTATAAAAAAATAAAAAGTAATGAATGCGGAAAATGGG